>Ga0233436_1002167_pt1 | contig 14533 bp, 1 predicted proteins | sample SI_122_August201_2_FD_182723 | JGI IMG/M metagenome (GOLD analysis project Ga0233436, IMG submission 182723) | Seawater microbial communities from Saanich Inlet, British Columbia, Canada - SI_122_August2016_150_MG | ecosystem: Environmental > Aquatic > Marine > Inlet | place: Canada: British... | reverse complement strand
GAGAGAAACCAGGTCAAGACCGCTACTCTGATCTCCTGCAATTCTAGGCAAGGGTGATAGCACACTACTTGTCAGTGTACCAACCGGGATAGCCGCACCAACAACGAGTTTGTATTGGTAATACCCATCCTCGGCTACATTTACATTCAACGCAGGATTCTCGTTGAGAATCGCTGTTCTCAAGTTATTAAAGTTGACCGTGACTTGATTATCCGTCGCATCAAAGATATTAGCTCCACTATTGGTCAGTGTTTTACTGAACGATTGAGAGCTGTCTTTTGCAAACATCTTCAAGGTTGCACTGTCTTGAATGGTTACAGAGCCATCCAGTGCTACATCAACTCCGTTCAGAACCGCATAGACCTCACGATTAGTTCCTGAAAGATCTTTGACGACCAGCCCCAGAGCACTATTGGTCACTGCAGCTGTGGTGCCAGTTTTGGACAGTTTGAACGTTACATCCAGTGAATCACTCACATCAATCCCTGTAAAGGCAGGAGTCGAGGTTGAAACACCAGCACTGTCATATCCGACCAGCTGTGCATCACCATCACCGACCGCAATGCGGACGGCGTTAGATGCACCTACACTACCACTCGACGTAGAGCTTAAGCCTGCTGCAACCTTGACCAAGCAGTCACCACTCACGCCCACACAAGTATGTGAGCTTGTACCTGAGACTGTACCTGTACTGCTTGCATCAAATGTTGCTACCGCATTGTCGACACCACTTGAGGGGATAATATTAAAGGTAAACGAACCATCACCACCTGTTGCTACAACCGGTAATGCATCAGCGCCATGAACGTAGGCCTCTGCGCTACTTCCTGCGGGGGTTGAAATCACCACCTGTGGTAGAGAGATGAGAGTCAATGTGGTGGAAGCATCTGTAGAAGCGACTGATCGAGTGACCGTAATCGTATCAGTGGCATTGGATGAAGGCGCTGTGTAGGTTGCCCCTGTATCGGTTGCATTCGTAAGACGACTACTGGTTACCACTGCACCCGTGCTATCCGTTACTGCCCAGGTACTATTTGAGCCACCTGCAAGCTGAAGTGACAGGGACGTTCCTGTCTTGATGTAATTGTTTCCGGAGAGCGCACCAGCACTATTTGAAAGTGAAAATGCACGAATATTGACGGTTGCAGATGCATCTGTCATTGAGCCACTGGAAACAGTCACCACAAATGAGGCATCGTTGCTATCTGTATAGCTTGTCGTCAGTACACTTGTTGCTGTCCCTGAAGAGGCTGCAATCGATGTTGGTGAGAATGATGCCTGTGCACCTGTCTCAGCAAAGCTGACTGTATCCGTTGCAGAGGTCGCTATATTACCAAACTGATCTTGAAGCGTAACCGTTACAGTGACCGTATCCGTTGATTCAGCAGACATTACACGTAGTGTAGACAGTGAGAGCTGTGAAGCCGATGCAGCATTATATGTAACCGCATGTGTATCTGAAATCGCCGTATCGGACACACTGCTTCCAATATAGGCCGTCACAGTAACTGATTCAGCTGTATTGTTTGTAATAGTACCAGTTGTGGTACCACTTGCATCGGTTGCAGTAGGTTGACTGGAGACCGTTGCATTGCCTGAAACAGCCAAGAAGACCGGTTGTCCGGTAATCGCGGTACCACTTGCATCTGCAACTGTTACATTAATTGTTGTTGCTTGCCCCGCAGTCGCTGAAGCATTGCCACTAACAATCGTACTTGAAGATGCGGCAAGTGCGGTCACCGTACCCGTTACTGTAACTGTCTCTGTCACACTTCCTGTCGTTGCAGTCACCACATTGGATCCTGCCAGTTCACTCAATACAAGTGTAGCCGTTGCAGTTCCACTGGCATCTGTTACGGCTGAGGCAGTAACGCTTCCCGTTGAACCATTGGTTGGTTGTGTTAATGCAAAAGTGACCGTATCACCTGAACGGGCATTGCCGTATGCATCTTTAATTGTAACAGTCAGAGTATTAGAACTACTGACATTTGCAGACGAGACTACCGATGTCAGCATGCTCTGAGAATCTGATGCATCCGCCGGTACTACAGTAATAGTCTGTGAGTCAGTCGAATCATTACTGGAACTATCTTGGGCAGTCCAGAGTAGTGTATGCGACCCAAGCGCCAGTGATACGTTATTACCCATTGAGTAAGTAGTTACTCCACCATCAACAGTCACACTCAAGGTTCCACTTACATCACCATCCACACCATCTACTGCAGTAATCGTAGAAGGGATCGTATAACTGAGCGTATTTAAACCAGTTGCTGTCTCTGTTGCATCTGTTGCCGTTATTACCGGCCCTGTTTGATCAGGACCATTTATGGTTACCGCTGTGCCCGTTGCATCATAGCCTGATGCAGAAGAGCTAAAATAGATATTGATTGTTGTTGATTCATTACTACCCAACATAGAGGTAACCGTCAAATCAAATAAATCTGTAGGCAGTGCGGCATTAGGCCAGTTTACGCCAAACGGATCAGCCCAGCTAAACGAAAGATAATCTGTCGTATTTGCATCAGAATCAAGATTTGCCGTATCTGAAGCATCCGTAACCCCCAGACTACTCGTGCTTAAAACATTACTTGCAGAGATACTAACTTTAGAGGGGTCATAGATCAGATACATCCCTAACCCTGTAAGAGAGTTATCATCATCAGATACTGAGTATGAGTAGGTAATCGAATCAGTGGCGTCAGACGCCAATGTCGAAGAACTCTTCGATGGTGTAACTGTTTGTGTTGCTGCGTTTGCAGAAGCCGCAAACGAAGCCAGCAATATGCCTAAACTCCAAGTTTTCAACATCTTCAGGGTGCTTTTTTTCATAAAAGAGATACCGTTACTCATAATTATTTATTGTTCATTGAAAATTTAAAAAATTTACTGACTGATACTTTGTAAATAGCTCTTAATCTCAGTATTTGTACGTCCAGGACTACTACCTAATGCGCTACTTGTTAATGCAGATTCAGATTGACCGGGGTTAAATAAGTACCGTATCGCCATGATACCATCGGTCAAGGCATCAGAGCTACCATTTCCATCCACATCAAGAATTGATGCACTAGAAGCAAGATAGGTTTTGATCTCCTCAGCTGTTCTTGTAGGGTTACTGCCCAACGCACTACTCGTTAAAGCAGAGGAAGACTGTCCTGGATTAAAGAGATATCGAATCACCATAATTCCATCCGTTAACGCATCATAGCTGCCATTTCCATCTACATCAAGAGATCCCTCAAGATAAGTTATCACTAGACTTTTACCTAACCCACTACCATTAACAGTAGCGGTCACCGTATCAGATGCATCACCACTTGATGGCGCTGTCAATACAGTAGTAAATGCTTTCGCTGTCGAGTCGTAGGAGTCTGTTGACAAAGACCCCGATGACAGCCCGCTAAACAGGATATCTACTGTAATTGAGTTACCAGAAGCGTCTGTATTACCGATCAAGTTGCCATACTGGTCCTTGAGAGTGAGCCAGATTGAATCTGAACTATCTTTCTGTATTGATTTTGTTGTATCGGTAGAGGAAGAGCTACTACCAATCACAATCAGAGAGTTGCCTGACGATCCGATACTTGCTGTATCAGCACTCGCAGTTACAGTGAATGTCTCTGATGCATTGCCACCGCTGAGGGTTGCACTCACTTGCACTGTTCCCGAAGTGGTTGACAAGGTCAGGGTTGTGCTGGCATCACCATTACTGCTGGTTGTATCCGATGCGTCAGAAAGTGTGCCCGTTGAATCGACCGAAATCACTGCAAAATCAACGACCGCCCCGGATACTACATTGGCAAATGCGTCGGTTACGGAGGCGACCAGCGGACTACTCAGCGCATTACCCACGACAGCAGATTGTGAATTTCCGCTGCTAATAATGACTGTAGTGGCTGTACCTGCAACAAAAGTGATATTGACACTACCCAATGTAACACTCTCACCATTGGTGCCTACAGAAGCCGACAGGGTTTTTGTCCCTGAAAGGGTAGATCGAACTGTAAAGTTTGCGGTACCACTGGCATCCGTTGTATCTGTGGAATTATTGATCAGATCTCGCCCACCCGTTCCACTCACGTAGGCCAATGTGACCGTCTGACTTGATAAGGGGTTACCGCTGCTGTCATTTACAGTTACTGTCACAATCGTACTATCACTGCCATCAGCAGTGAGGTTATCGGTTGAATCTGCAACTACAGTTGATTGTTCCGCACTCGGTGCACTACTTGAATAAGTGACACTGTCTGAAGCATTAATTGCCTGTCCACCAACTGTCGCTGAGAAACTAACATCTGCCCCTCCCATAGTATAGGTTTGAGTATAAGCCCCTGATGTTTCAGTAGCATCTGCATTCATTGAACCAGAAGATGGGATAATTACCACTGTCTGCCCACTCACAAGATTGTTCCCATACTGATCTTTAGGCGTCACACTCACCGTAATGGTATCACTGCTATTGGCTTGAGCAGGTGTTGCTGTCAGTGTTGAAAGCGATGTACTCAATGTTCCCGGGCTATAGATGACCGTATCCGAGGCGTTAATTGTGGTGCCATTCACCGAAGAGGTGACTGTGGCGGTACCGCTGACCGTGGAGGTAAATGTCAACGTATAGGTACCTGTTGCATCGCTGCTGACAGTACCGGATGCATCACCCAGGGTTGAGCTGATGACTACCGTTTCACTGGTTCCGAGCAGGTTACTATTGGCATCTTTTGGGGTAACCGAAACCGTAAAGGCTGAACCTACTGTGGTATCTGTCGTATCCACAGATAACAGCGAAGTTGATGCACTGACACTACCAATACTCGCTGTAAAAATCACATCATCCGTGTCGGTTAGTGACCCTTCATCGGTAACCGTCAGGCGAACCGTATAGGAGCCAGACTTGTTATAGCCTGTGAGTGAGGGTGTTGCAGTGGTGGTATTGGTTAAATTGGCTGTAGAACCCGAGGGGCTATCCACCATAGACCAACTATAGGTCACACTACCCTCGGAGTCTGATGACTGTGAACCACTGAAGGTCACTGGAGACCCATTCACGGTATCACTCGAATCAGCACCGGCATTGGCGGTTGGTGGTGTATTGCCGGGATCATTTACAGTCACTGTCACCTGAACCTTACTACTCTGCGCTGTACCGTCCCCTACGATGAGTCCAAAGATATAGCTACCCGCAATATCGGTCTGATAGGTTGGTGTGGAACTTGAGGTACTGGAGAGCGATGAGTCCGAGGCATCTGTTGGAGACTCATCAACAGACCAGGTATAGGTCAATGTATCACTGGCATCGGTATCTGTTGAGTCAGCACCCGTTAGAGAGATGGTCACGGTGCTGGTTGCATCTGTTTTCGTGTAAGAGTAGGGGGCAGACAGTCCAACAACTGCAGCGACTGCTGTTGGAGCTGTATTCGAGGCCGTCACTGTATAGGCAGAACTTTTTGTGCCTGATTTACCCGCAGCCGTATTGGTCACCTCAACGTCGTAGGTCCCTGCAGTAAATCCGGATGGTAGTGTTGCGGTAATTTGTTGAGAGCTGTTTCGGGTAACCGATTGCAGACTGGTGGTGCCCACCTTCACAGAAACTGCATCCATGAAACGAGAGCCACTAATGGTTAATGTCTGATCGGTACCGTTACTGCCACTGTTATCTCCACTGCTATCGGTCACCGTGGAAACATCGGGACTGGTGTTGATTACGATTGGGCCATAGGTTTGTACTGAGCCAAATGCACCGCCACTATCAAAAGCAACAATATGGAAGTAGTGTGAATTACTATCAGCAAGTGAGGCACTGGTCACACTTACTGCACTTGATCCCAGCTGCGTTCCTGATAGAACCTCGGCTAATGTGGTGCTAGAGGCATCATCCGTATCGAAGATGTAGTAATAACCGCTTAATGTCGCACTTGTCACCTGTGCAGCCGTCCAGGTCATCACAATTTCCTGCTTAATCTGGTTATCTGAGGTATTCAGCGGGTGGCTGGAAGTAGTCAGCTTGCTGATATCTGATGAGATAGTTGCAAACGCGGCTGTAGCCGTCAAAAAAAGGTAAAAAAGACCCCCTATCACTCTCAGCAGATTAGTCATTCTGATCACTCTTAAATTATTTTATTTAACAAATTTTTCTTAAATTAGAAACTGCAACTTTCCACAAGGGCAGTGACCAGCACCGCCCTTGTACAAAATGCAGAACCTAATTAAAACTGCAAGGTAGTTCCTGAACTGTGAACAGCAGAGGTGTCCGACCCATCGGTATCTGCATAATCACCATCCATATTCGCATCCAATTTAATGGTATAGCTAGTTGTATCATCCAACCCCTTAAATTGAAGGGTACCACTGGCATCTGCAACTCCCGCCTGAACAAAGGTACCACTTGCGTCAAACAGTCCAACAATACCCATTCCAGTTCCGGTAGTAATGGTCAGATCATGTCTGCCCGATGATACTGGCTGTAGTGTAGTACCCGTTGCATCTGCTGTACTGATATCAACACCTGTAACCTCCAGGTGCCCATCCACAGTCCAGGCATCCACCACGTAGTCACTTGCAGGAGTCAGGGCCTTGAACTCATACGCACCGTTGGAGTCAGTGATCACACTCTGGTAGGCCGAGGCATTATTACTAAAGGCACTAACCAACTGATCTGTTACCGCTGTTCCGCTGGCATCCAGAACGGTACCCGATATCAGGTGGGTCGTTACATTGGCCCAGCTAAAGCTGGTTGCAACGTCCCCGCTAATGGAGAGCTGACCTGCCTCATGATAACGCTCTGTAGTATCCGTACCATCTTTGTAGAATAACTCAGCTTTACCATCCGCCCATGCGCTCACATAGTAGTTACCGGCAGGAAGCTTCTCGATTACCACTGAACCATTTCCTGTAAGTTTCTTCCATCCAAAGCCACCTTGTGGATCCCATGCATTGACATAAACCGTATCGCTATCGCTCAAACCAGCGACTGTTGCTGTCAAGGTATGGGTTGTCACATTAAAGGTAAGATCGATACTCGATTGATCTCCACTACTTGCATCCACTACCGTTGCATTATCCGGGAATGGTACGCTACCGGCTGTTGATGAGTAGAAGACTCGCATTCCGTTACGATCTGCACCCACCACATAGTCCGCTGCTGGTGACAGTCCCTGAATCGTGTAAGTTGCAGAGCAGTCATCACTGCTACCGTCTCCGGTACAGGTTACATTCGTACTCTCTACATTAGCAAAGCCCATCTGCCCCGTAGACTTCGACCAGGCATCGATGAAGATCCAGTCATTCCGGTTGAAACCACTGATGGTTCCCGCAATATCGTTACCCTCACTGATGGTAAAGCTGATCTGATCTGTTGAATCTGCGTTCAGCTGCAGCAGCGTGGCATTATCCCAAGTGTTCGCGGTTCCGGTCGAATCATTCCAGAATTGCATTGGGTAACCATCCGGGTCCATCATGACGCGATAACCTGTAGCATCACTACTGCTGTTGGTGCGCTTCATTCCATCCAGGGTGAAGGTTACACTGCTTGAGGTGCCTTCTCCTGTTACGCCGGTACCATTACCAAACATCATCCCTTCATCGAACATGTCAATCCAGGCAAAACGTCCGCTATCGAGGCCCGTGATCGTCCCCTGTACCTGGACTCCAGTTTCTATCGTCAACACCAGCGCTGTTCCATCAACCGTTGTGGTGTCAGCACCATTGATGACAGACAATTTATAGGCCTGATCCCAGAAGTTCGTGAGTCCATTACCCGGCCCGGCATAGAAACCACCGGCTTTACCATCCACCCAGATATTGAGCCGATAATCGTCTGCCACATCCAACCCCTTCAGGGTGAAGGTTTCGGTTGAGTCTGTACCTTGAATCTCAACACCCGCCCAAGAACCACTCTTCTCAGACCAGACATCAACCCAGGCACGGTCACCTGCATCCAGACCTGCGATTGAACCTATGATCTTGCCGGCATTAGAGACCAGTGAGAGATCAGGAAGTGTTGTAGTCTGACCAGAGGTCACACTGATCTGAGTCTTGTCATTCCAGTTAGTGAGTGAGCCACTCGTGTGGTTATCGGTTGTTTTATAGAAGCCACCTTTATAGTCACCACTGCTATTCCAGTCTGGATGGATATCCATAATGTAGTCCGTAGCTGTTTTCAGACCTTCGATACTGAAACTGTCTGCACTCTCGGCATCAGCGTCACCTGTCACTTCAGACCAGCCGAAGCCACGGCCTGACTCAGACCAGAGGTTAATATAGACCTTATCTCCAGACTGCAGCCCGCTGACGGATCCTGTTAATGTGCCTCCTGTTGCAAGAGCAATCTTGAGGTTTGTCACATCAGCAGAGCTGGTATCAATCTGTGCACGATCATGCCAGTCTACAGGGCTATGGTAACCATCGACATCAATAGAATCGACAGTATCTCCATAGAACCCACTCGCATAACGATAGTGCCACCAGTCCACCTGATAGTCAGTTGCTGGAGAAAGCCCCTTAATCTCAAAGCTGGCATCACCACTTCCGGTACCTACCGCCTCGGCCCCACCACCATTAATTGAACCCTCGGACCATGCATTGATCCAGAGGCGTTCACCTGCACTCAGCCCTTTGACTACGCCCGAAATCTTACGACCAGAAGACATTTCCACATTGATACCCGTCTGGTCCTGAGATGTAAGATCCAACCTGGAGGCTCGACGCTCATCTGTCACTGAGCCATTGCGACTGTAGTAGCTGGTTGTGAAGCCGCGATCGCCACCCCAAACCTCAACAATATAGTCTTCCGATTCTGGAACCTCCATTCGGAAGAACCCATTATTATTGGTCGAAGTTCCCATCCAACGATCTTTTGACTTACTGAACGCGTTGACCCAAATCCAGCGTACTGGAGTGCCATCTGATTCAGTTATACGACCACTGATGGCATAGCTCTTCTTCAGACGCAGATCAAGAGTGCCCGTTCTTGGTGTTGTTTCATAGGTCCCATCTTCCTGTTTATGATAGAAGCCATGTGAATCCACCTGAATACGCTGGGCCTCATCCCAAGAGAAGACTGTTCCTCTGTCTCCACCATAAAATGCATTCATTCCATTCGGTGTCCAGACATCAATAATGTACCCGGTCCCTTCAGCCATATTGATTGTATAATCACCTGAACCATCGTAGTTGGTTGGTCCTCCACGACCACCGTAACCATCTTCTGACCAGGCATTTACATGAACGTCACGCATACCACAATATCCATCAGAATCAGTCGTCAAGTTCTGGGCAGTACAATATGCTGCATGGTTTGTCTTAACCGTACCATTAATTGAAGCCCCGGAGCCAACAGTCACATCTATCGTCAAGGATGTACTGGCATCGGTCAGTGTAATCATGCTTGCATCATCCCAATTCTGGGTAATGGTTCCAGAGGCATCACCATCTGTCAGGTCATCTCCTGTATTAAATTTAACCTGACCACCCAATATGCCATTTTGCTGCTCATCTTCCCATGATGGCCATACATTCATACGGTAGGTCTTTCCTGGTTCTAACTGAACTGTAAATGCACCGTTATTCTGGAACTCTGTACTGGCACCACCCCAACCACCCTCGTCACTATTAAAGTCGACCCAGGCGTGATCCAAACCAGTACCATCACTTTTTTGTATATGTCCGGTAATTTGAGCACCCTGCTTCAATCGTACTTCGATATCTACAGAGTCACTTCCAACTCTCACCGGGTCATAGACAGGCGCTTGTTCAAACTCATTCCACTCACGCGTTAAACCACCTTCAACAGTAGCTGTTGCCGAGTTATCTACAATACTGCTATTCGTCGCCGTATAGACAAATGCCCCACCCATACCATCTGGAGTATTCACTTCAACCATATACTCTTTATTGGGTTCCACCGTAGCGCTGAATTGTCCTGCAGTCAGGCTACCTTGCATATCATTACACCAAGATTTGCTTGGGTCATCACATTTGGTTGAGGTCCAGGTTTGGAAGCCGCCCGCGAATGGGTCATTCCAGCCACCATAGAACTCATCTGTGCTCTGCTCTTGCTCACCCTTCGAACGAATACTGATACCGGCATCACCGATTGCGGCACCTGTGCCGTCCAGTACTGTTCCAGTCAACGTCAAACCTCGTGTCAAGGTTACTGTCACATTGGTGTCGGCACGAACCGGCAGGATGGTTGCACGCCCCCAGTCCCCATTAACACCACCAGTTGCGGCATCATAGTAACCAGAAATGTACTCTCCTCCAGTGTTATAGGTGTCTACCCAGATCCGGTAGCGTCCACTCTGTACACCAACTGATGCCATTCCGAAACTATCCGTGTTTGCGCCCGCCCAGTTACCTTCACCATCCGGTTCTAGATTGACCCAGAGGTCTTGTACCGGATTATTTTGGCTATCCTGCACTGTAATAGTTACAGAAATACCCTGTGTCAGACTGATGTTCGGGAGGCTATTGCCGAGCCGTTCAGCCACGACCAACTCTGCCTGATCCCACATCTCGGTCAAGCCGCCACTGCCGTTATAGTACCCACCTAAATAACCGCCCTGAGCACCGAAGGTATCTACCCAGATACGGTAGCGTTCATTGCCCGTCAGTTTAATGGTAAAGGTGCCATCATTCTTGGTATTGGTTCCTCCCCATGCCGCATCTTCCCAGTCATTCGGTTCAAAGTTGAGCCATAAGTTCGGAATACCATTCCCCTGGCCATCTACAATCTTGCCCGATACCGTCCCAATAACCTGACAGAGGTTATAAGGGTCACTGGTATCTGTATTAACCTGCTCACAACCACCTTCCTGCTCTTTATTCACACCACCCTGCATATCATTAATACTCACAAAGGGGAGCAGGGTAATTTCTCTATCCGCTGCTTCATAATCAATGACCTCGTCTCCATCATACGAGAAACGTACGACGTACCAGCCGGGATTGAGTATTTTATCCCCCAGCGGTGAACGTGCCTTGGCTGTAACATAGACCACCATGCCGTCCATCTCCAGCACCGACTCTCCCTCATCATACTGATTATTTCCGGTTGGATTGGTGCTGTCCGTTGCGTCATGGAATGCCAAAATCTTAAAGGTATGTCCATTTCCACCCTTCGGGTCAGTCGGGTCAAACTGAACCGCTTCCATCGCTGCAAAAGCAGAGTCTGAGCCATCCGGCAAGACACTTACTGCGGGCAGCGTTGTAATTTGATTTCCATCACTGCCATCTGCAACTGTTATCCCTGTGAGGGCAAATTGAGTGCCCAGCGTACCTGCTTCAAAGTTCATCTGAGCCAGTACGAATTTTGTGATTGATGAGTCGAGGTGAATTAGCTCCTCACCCCCAAAACCACCACCTGTATCACTGGTTCGACTACCGTCATCGCTATATTCAACACGACGGCCCTCAATATAGTCTCCGCCCATTACCGGCCAGAGGATATCCTGATCAATATCATCATTGTAGCTATGAACGTACCAGCCCGCATTGGCAAAGGTACAGGTTGACGCTGTCGTATCACAGAATGGATCTGTATAGTTACCCGCAGTAAACGCATTTCCATCCAAATAACCATCTGCAGTGACCTTCACCAGCTCCATTGAGCCTTCAAATACCGGAGCCGCCGTTGAGTCAACCGTTACAGTACCACTCGCATCTTTCTGCCCCTCAAACACCTGCACCATAAAGACGTAACCAAGACCTGTTGCAGAAGCATCCTCTGGTGGCAAACTAGTCGCATTAACAACCGTATCAGAACCATTCTGAGAAATGGTAATTGAGGTTCCTGATGTATCGTACCGTAAACCACTCCAAAGCGTTTCCAGCTCATCCACGGATGAGATATTGACCGAGTTGGAGTGTGGATCGAAGCTTGCGCCATTCAAGACAACAGGCTTGCCTAGAGGACCACCCTCTCCATTTTGGCTAAATACCAACACATCCAACATGACCTGCTGCCCATACTCCACCGCTACTCCACCTACGGTTTGAACCGCATCAATGGTAACAGCGGTACCATCAACCAGTTTTTCCATCCCATAGAGGTCTTTCTTGTACCAACCCTCATCAAAAATATTATAATTGTACGGGTCCTGGAAGGTTTCACTGACCTTCACTAACTCTGTCGGGAGGTCATATTCAAAATCACCTCCAACCCCACCTGTTGAGCTTATTGACCCTGTATAGACTGCAAAGCGAATACGGAACCCTTCGCCCTCATACCCGGCATTCCCTCCGAGATCTACAGCGGTATAGCCTTGGCGCCTCAGGTCCTCAATCAGCCCCTCCAGATCATTCAGATTGGATGGCAGCGTCATACGATTATCCACGGGGTCGTACCAATTCTGTGGGGCTGCCACATTTACATACTCAAAATCCCCTGCACTGTTAATGGCTTCAATTTCAGCAACCAGAATCAACTGCTTACCCACAATATCCGCACCTTCTGTACGGATAAAGTTGACTGTAGTCTCACTGCTATCTGTTGCAGAAGCACTATCAATCTCAACCTGCAGATAGTTTCCACTTAATTCAAAATCAAGATTCAACAGGGTTCCATTGTTTTTAGGTGAGCTAAAAGTCTGTATGATTTGATGAGAATAACCATCCTGACAAGTATCATTAGATTCGGACCCCCAGCCTTCACCTGCTACATCCATACCATCAACCTCCATTAAGCGCCCTGGAGGACAGTCATAACGTAACGTCAGATCGATAGACTGAATAGTATTGCTTAGACCTGCAACCTCAAGCGTCATTCGTTTTCGGTTACCGTCCTGGTGGTCGCCTGAATCCCCTGCGGTATCACGAGAAAGCCACAATGCAGCCCCACCTGTCCCATCAAAATTATTGAATGAGAAACCACTGTTAAAACGTTCTACACCAGAGGGATCATCCAGGAACACTAAAGCCATATAGCCATTAGAACCACCACCCTCAACTTTAACCAGGCGCTCACTACCTGCATGATCAGATTGCAAGTGAAGCGTTCCACTGGCATCAACAGCCCAGTCAAACGGTAGTGATGAAAAACCTTCTTGCTCGTTACCGGTGTAACTCACCTGACCAGCAATGATTGTCTCACTACTCGCAACATCGTTAAAAACAAACTCTTCGTCATTTCCATTCAGCAACTGCCAATGGAAGTTAATCAGGTCATCTGTAGCATCAAAAGACAGCGCTTCCAGCACCTCAGCCCAAGTCAACTCAAAGCCTTCATCATCAATTGAAACCATCAGCAAATCATCGACTTCACTATCTGCAAGAATATGAAACACCTCTTCTCGTGTCGTTCCGTAGTCATTCACCGTTATGATGATTGCTCCTCGCGCATCATCATCCGCTGAAGTTCCTATACGCCAGTCAAAGTAGCCCTGATCGCCTTGGCTATCTCCTGATTTACCCGCTCCATACTGCTCCAGCAGTACCACTTCACTATATTCTGGCCCCTTATCCTCATTTTCAAGCTCCAACATATAGGGCATGCTATCCGTTACTGAGACCGTAAAGTCACGGTTAATCTCAAAGAGCAGAGGAGTCGCTGTTCCATCAATTGAAGTTTCACCACCATATAAAGGCAGCTGATGTGCTGTTGCCCCTGGTAATTTGGCAAAAGTACGCCCCCAATCTGTACCTGTCTCAATGCCATTACCCACCAAATTCAAGCGACCACTGGTGTCGACAGACCAGTTAAAGTGCTTAACAACGACAACCGCTACACCTGTTGTTGGATTTTTTCCCCGAAACTCCTTTATCCAGCCATCTTTTACATTATCAACATTCTTAAACAACCACTTACGCGCATACTTACTACCATCATCGTTGGTCTTAATTTGGAAAAACAGCTTACCTGCTAAATCACTTACCTGAAGTGTAGTATCGCTCGCATTCTGCCAAACAGAGTCCCAACTGGTCATCTTGACGGCACCATCATCAAAATTGACAAAAACATGGTCAACCGCACCCTCAAAACCGACCTGTCCATTTTCAATAAAGAGCTCTGATTTTTTCACTGCAACCGCACCAGACACTGCAGCAGGGATCGATAACACCGCATACTCCTGGCCTGCAGTCAATGACAGTGAAGAGGTGTCCGTCGCATCAGGATAAAATGTTAACTGAAAGGCAGAGGTTGCAATGCTACTATCCGGCGCTGGTGGCTGCTCTGAAACAGTCACATTCCAATTTTGAAAAGCACCCGTGGCCGCAGAGACTGCATCCAGATCCGGCGTAAGCACATTGGAATCATATTCAACCGTTAGTTGACCGCCTGTAATGGAGACTGCCTCATCTGCACTCATAGTCAACGGTATCGTTACGCTGCCGCTCGATGACTCTTGCACACCCAGCTTCAATGTCACTCCGGCCTGCGCCTGAAATGTGAACATCGCAAACAGAAAAAAGACAATGCCTGCAGTAACCTTTTGAATATTCATACTCAATTTCTCTTCTGAGTGGACTAACGCAACGTTACACGCAGCGATAGGTCCAAAATTTACACATATATCAGGTAAAGATAGCTCATTTCTCGATGGTA
>Ga0233436_1002159_pt1 | contig 14565 bp, 15 predicted proteins | sample SI_122_August201_2_FD_182723 | JGI IMG/M metagenome (GOLD analysis project Ga0233436, IMG submission 182723) | Seawater microbial communities from Saanich Inlet, British Columbia, Canada - SI_122_August2016_150_MG | ecosystem: Environmental > Aquatic > Marine > Inlet | place: Canada: British... | reverse complement strand
ATCATAAGAAATGAATCTTTAATCGAAGAAGGTATATTCAATATATTGGTCAATTCTAAAAAGATATCATTTACACCCTGATCTCTCAACTCCAGCAATTTTCCTCTTAAATCAACATCGTATAATTTTAACACTTGTTCTTCAACATATTTTAAACCAGATGTCTGATAATCATACTCCTTGTACAAAGTATCATCCAAATCTAAAACGAGGCAAGTTTTTTTAGGATTTATGATCATGAATAAGGACTTTTGAATCATATCTTAGCATCAAAAGATTATCCTCCCAATCGTCTAAAAAATCCACTTCCCTTTCTAAAATATACTCCTGAATTAACATCTTTGGGAAGTTGGCGCCTGCAGAATAAGATAATGGATAACCTCCACCAAATCTAGGGTTTATTTCGATAGCCTTAAATGATTTTTCTTTTAAATTGACAAATAATTGTAATGTAATACACCCTCTAGCTCCTTTCAGGTTGCACAGCTTGTCTTTTAAGTAATCATAAACAACATCTTTAGATGTTAGCCCTTTACTTATTTCTCCAGCCCTGGTTTCAATTCTTAATCTAGGCACTAGAGATTTTAGTATTCCAAATTTATCATAATAAACATCAACTGTATATTCATCATAATTTTCTGGAACAAGCTCCATAAACATGTTTTTAGGATTCTCTAATATGTCACTAGTCAACATAGATTCGTCATTTAATGCAAATGCACCCACACTGCAGCTACCATCATATGGTTTTACGAAGCAAGGGTAGCTTAAGTTTTTTATGTCATAAATGGCTGGAGTTTCAATATCAATACGGTTTAGCAAATCAGCAGTATAATTTTTATTTCTACAAGCTTGGATTAAAGGCGTATCAGATATTATTATTTGCACCCCATGCTCTAAAAATTCTTCACGGTATTCTGACAAAACTAACAACTCTGTATCAATAGTGGGGACAATCAAAGTGATTAAATTATCGGCGCATAATTTCTTCAAAAAAATTATGTATTCTTTACTGGTAACTCTTGGCGCTTTAAAGCAAAGATCTGAAACTTGACAGGCTGAAGATAAACCTGGCTCCAAATCAATGCAAATAACTTTAAAATTTTTATCTATTTTTTTTCCTTCCGCTTTAAAAGAATCGACTAATTCAACCCTTCTACCAGCTGAAGTTATAAGTATATTGCTCATTATTTGGAACCTTTAAATACAGGCATAGTGACATCATCTTGTGCAGAAATTCCATCACGCAGAATTACTTTTTTTACTGTCAGCCATAATATTTTTATATCTAACCAAACCGATCGATTGTCAACATACCACACATCTAAATCAAACTTTTCATTCCAGCTAATTGTATTACGCCCATTAACCTGCGCCCAACCAGTAATACCCGGCCTAACTTCATGGCGCCTAGATTGCTTTTCCGAATACAAAGGCAAATATTCTACCAACAAGGGGCGAGGCCCTACTAAACTCATATCACCTTTTAAAACACTCCACAATCCTGACAACTCATCCAAGCTTGTTGACCTTAAAAATTTACCAAATTTAGTCAGCCTAACCTCGTCACTCAATAGATTTCCATTTTCATCACACTCATTGGTCATACTTCTTAACTTGTACATATTAAATAAATTTCCATTCAATCCAGGGCGAACTTGCTTAAAAAATAATGGAGCCCCTAGTTTAATTTTTACCATTAACGCAGTCAACAAAAAAACTGGAAAAAGAAACAAAGCGCCAATTAGAGTGAGCGTTATGTCAAATATTCTTTTTATCACCCTACAACCTCCTCCGTACCAAATACAATATTAGATATATTTTGCACAAAACGCTCAATAGAAAAATAATCACGATCAGCGGGTTTATTGTTGATGGTTAATCCATTTTCAATCTTCAAGAATACACTTACTATATCATCGATATTTGGCAATGAATTCACTCCATAATTATTATTTAATACCCATTTGGCGACGCTTGTATGGTTTGAGCATATTGATAATATTTTTACACCACATGATACATATGATGATGTTTTACTAGGAAAGGCGTATTTTGTAACCTCGTCGTCTATTGGTAACAACGCCCATTCATACTCTGAAGTTAATTCGTTAGCTTTTTTAGCATCAACCAACCCAGCATACGTAATGTCCATATATTTTGTAGACAGCATGCGAACTTCATTAGAGTACACACCCCCGCCAATAAATAAAAAGGGTAGCGTTCCACCTTCGACCTTGTACTTGTCAATACTTTTAAGTAGCAAAGGAATTCTTTGCAACCTGCCCAAGTTCCCAGAAAAGATAAATCCTTGAATTTTCAACTGGGTAGGATCATCAAAACTAGCCGTAGGATTATCAATTAAATAAATATGAGATTTTGTATTTGACCTGGCAACAATTTCATCTTTCATTGTTTGTGTAATGGTAATAATACTTGATGCATGCCGCATTACCAGCCCATCAATTCTTCTCAAAAATGAGAATAGCATAGGGTTTAATTTAACTACTATATTTGCTGCTTCAGGATGTATATCCTGAAGATGATACACATAAGAGGCTTTAGATATTTTTGAGTATATAAAAACAACAAAAGGCACTATTAAAGGTGGATCAGTTGATACATATATTTTCTTTGGTCGAGTTACCAATAGACTCCAAAAAACCCATAACATAAACACCACAGCATCAACAATACGAAATAATAGTTTAGTGGACGAATCACTTCTTGATTTGCATGAGCGAAACAATAGATCCGATCCTCTACCAAATTTTTCCGTTATTTTTTTTAAACTACCTGCATGTTGAGTAATAATAACGACACCTTTGCCTGTGTCACTCGCACTCTCGCCAAGTTGTAATAAAGATTCACCAATAATTTGATTTTTTGGCCAAAAGCTACGATTAATAATAGCTAAATCATATCTTTTAAACTGCACTTAATATTTCTTCCAAATGACACGATTAACATAATCTGTATAACTATGAATTATCCTAATTATCTTGTCTGAAACATTAGGCATGGAATAATCATATACCTGCCTAATAAGCCTCTTAGAATCTCTTGGTTGGGACTCTAAAATAGCCAATCCTTGCATAATTCTCTCACTTCCAAGGCCGGTCATAATAACCGCAGCCTCCTCCATCCCCTCCGGCCTTTCATGCGCTTCGCGTAAATTCAACGCTGGAAAATTCATAATAGATGACTCTTCATTAATGGTGCCACTATCTGAAAGCACCGCCTTTGCTGAAATTTGTAATTTATTATAATCTTTGAAGCCAAGTGGCTTCAATAATTGAATTAAACCGTGAAACTTAATACCCATGGCATCAATACGTTTTTGCGTACGTGGATGAGTTGATATAATAACTGGGATATTGTAAGTTTCTGCAATAAGATTTAACGAGTCAGTTAATTTTAAAAAATTAACATCTGAGTCTATATTCTCTTCACGATGAGCGCTTACTACAAAAAAATTGTACTTTTCTAATTTTAATTTAGTGAGCACTTCTGACGCTTCGATTCCATCCCTATAAGCATTGATTACTTCAAACATTGGGCTACCGGTTTTAATGACCATGTCTGCTGGCAAGCCTTCGCTCAAAAGATAATCTCTAGCAATACTACTATAAGTTAAATTAATATCAGCCATATGGTCAACTAAACGACGATTAATCTCCTCTGGGACACGCTGATCAAAACAACGATTACCAGCTTCCATATGAAAGGTTGGTATTTTTCTACGTTTAGCAGACAGAACTGCCATGCAGCTATTTGTATCACCCAATACAAGCATGGCTTCAGGCTGAATCTCTTCTAAAACCATATCAACTTTAATGATTACATTGCCAATAGTTTCAGCACCGGTTACGCCAGCAGCGCCTAAAAAATAATCCGGCTTTCTAATTCCTAGGTCATCGAAGAAAATTTCGTTTAATTCATAATCATAGTTCTGTCCTGTATGAATTAGAATGTGTTCACAATGTTCGTCAAGCTTCTTAAGAACACATGCAAGGCGTATTATTTCTGGACGTGTCCCAACTACTGTTACAATTTTTAATTTTTTCATATCTTATTTTTCTCTACACTTTGTGAGTTATGGTATCAGGATTATCAGGATCAAAAATTTCATTAGCCCAAAGCATGACTATTATCTCCTCGGTACCAATATTAGTAATATCATGCGACCACCCTGGTACAGTTTCAACAATTTTCAATTCTTTACTTGTTGTGATAATCTCATGCGTTTCATCTGTGGCTACATGTCTAAAACCAAATCTTGCCTCACCTTGGATAACTAAAAACTTTTCAGTCTTGGAGTGATGATAATGACCACCTCTAGTGACACCTGGTTTTGCAGTTAAAAATGAAAACTGACCACTGTCTTTTGTTTTCAACATCTCTGCAAACATTCCGCGCTCATCACCATACGAAGGTATTGAATATGCAAACCGCTCAGGGGGAAGGCAGCTAAGATATGTTGAATACAGCTTGCGTACGAGACCACTACCAACTTTTTCAGTAATGAGAGAGTCTCGACTTTCTCTAAACACCTTAATCTGGTCAGCTAAATCTACTAATTTAATCTTATATTCCGGTTGTATTGATAGCATTTTTTTACCATTCCTTACTCCTTGTATCACTTTAACAAACTCTTCAATAACATCATCTATATAAACCAAGTTCAGCTCAAAAGATGGATCATTAACTTGTACAGGAAGGTCATGACTTATGTTGTGACAAAATGTGGCAACAACAGAGTTGTAATTGGGTTTACACCACTTTCCAAATACGCCTGGAAGGCGATAAATATATGCAAGGTTGCCAGTATCACTCTCAAGATTTTTGACAGCTATTTCGGCATTAAACTTACTTTTTCCGTATAGATTGTCATATTCTGCTTGAACAGAAGATGCAAAAATAATTGGAATTTTTTTTCCTATTGATCGAACTTCGTCACAAATTAATGATGTTAATCCAGTATTCACTACTTCAAAATCATCTTCATCCGCGGGTCGATTTTCTCCAGCCAAGTGAATTATAAAATTTGCTTTTTTAATTAACCCTTGCAAATCTTTGGTTGAATTTTCGCGAGTAAACACTACAGAAGGGATACCCAATTCATTCAAACGAGCAATTAAATTCTTACCAATAAAACCGTTAGATCCGGTTACTAGTACATTCATATTATTCTTCAGGGTCAATAATTTCACCTCTAGAGGCAGCTTGTATAAATCTTAGCTTATTTAATAAAACCTTCATACCTTCAACATCTAACCGCTCTGTATTATCTGAATTGTACTCATGTGCATTGGTAATACTCTCTTCCCCAAGATCCACATATTTGGCATAATTCAGATCTCTTAAATCTGGAGGAATTCTGTAATAACCACCCATATCTATAGCACATGCCATTTCCTCTCTAGATAGTAAAGATTCGTATCGTTTTTCACCATGTCTTGTACCAATAACACGAGTCGGATAATCTGGCTTACCCATTAATTCGCATAATGCTTGGGTCATAATTCCGACCGTTGCCGATGGCGCTTTTTGCACAAAAATATCCCCAGGATTGCCATTACTAAAAGCAAATAAAACTAGATCGACTGCATCATCTAAAGTCATCATAAAGCGCGTCATATTTGGATCAGTAAGCGTCAATTCTTTATTTTCATGGATAAGTTCAACAAATAAAGGAATTACAGAGCCTCTAGATGCCATAACATTACCATATCGAGTGCAGCAAATTACTGTGGAATCGCCACCCTGACGAGATTTAGCAACAATAACCTTTTCCATCATTGCTTTAGAAATTCCCATAGCGTTAATTGGGTACACCGCCTTGTCGGTACTCAAGCAAATCACTCGTTTGACATTTGCATTAATTGCTGCAGTCAAAACGTTCTCTGTACCTATTACATTTGTCTTTACAGCTTCAATAGGGTGAAATTCGCATGACGGAACTTGCTTTAAAGCCGCAGAATGGAATATATAATCAACACCTCTAACTGCATTCATTATTGATTCATAATCCCTAACATCGCCAATGTAAAATTTAAGTCGATCATCAGCATATTTACGCCTCATATCGTCTTGCTTTTTCTCATCTCGACTAAAGATTCTTATTTCTTCTATATCCAAATCTAAAAATGTACGCAGCACAGCATTTCCAAAAGAACCTGTTCCGCCAGTAATAAGAAGAGTTTTGTTTTTAAACATAAGTACCTTATGTGTTTATATTATTAAAAAAGTTCAAGTATTTCTCTGCTGCGAGCTTGTTATCAATTTTAGTATGTATATAGCTCATTGTTCTAGAAGATTTTTCCGTGTAATCTTTATTATTTATTTCGCAAAGTGCATTAATTGCCTTGATATAATCTACCTCTCTATTCAAGGGAATGCTCCAGCCAATGGTTAGTTCTTGCAGCCCTATCCAAGGCGTCTGGTCACTTATAATAGGAATCAATCCAGCCTGCATAGCTTCTACTATAACATGGCCAAAATTTTCTGAAAAAGTTGGCAATAGAAAAGCGTGATATTTTCTCATTACTATTATAACTTTTCGTTGATGGAGTTCGCCTTTATACGATACTTCAATATTATCAGGAAGCTTATCAATAACTTCTTGACATTTATCCCAATAATTTACATCTTCCTTCGGTCCGTAGATATCAAATATAATTTTTTGTGTAATAGATGTTAATAATTGCAAAGAAAATAAGAGGTTCTTTTTTTCTGAAATCCTTGATACAAATATAATTTTTAATACATTTGTATCTTTAACAAGAGGCTTAAATTTATACATCTTTACTGCATTTTGAATTTCAGTAATATTATTGGTGCTTAGTAGTTTTTTTATACTATTTGATTCAATGAGATCAGTTGAGTGAAAATGTATACTCTTCTGAATTTTCAGAATTTTATAAAAAAATAAATATACAAACTTTTTAATATGTTTAATTTTCAAGGCATTATCTTGCAATTCTCCACGAGGAGCAATGATAACTTTTTTATTGTATTTAATATGATTTAGAAAAAAAACTAGTTGAGTAGTCTTAGAGAAAAAACTATTCAAATAAATTACATCAGGATTGAAATTATCTATAGTTTTTATAATACTTGAAATATGCATTTTAGATAAATAAATAATATTCTTATCTTTAAATTTGGTTACTTTGTCACTTATTATTCCTGCATAAATATCACAACTTCCAAAATCATGATTTTTTGTACAAATTAAAATATCCGCACTATTTTTTAACAATGTTGTCAGATTTGAAATAGATGTCACAGGGCCGCCACCCTTGCAACCAGGAAGAAAACTATCTACAAAAAATAAAATTTTTATCATTTATTAATCAAATATTAAAATAATTACTTATCGATTTTTTACTCTAGCAAATAAAATAAAATAACACAGTATTATTAACAATAACTCCTGAAACAGGCCGCTAAAAATCCAATAAGGGTCAGGCTCAATATTCGCTATTTTTATAAAAAAAACTGTAAAAACAACCATGCTAAATACTGAAAGATTCCCATGTTTAATACAATATTTATCAATTGAACCGTGCAGTATTCCAAGTGCAAACATTAAAATTATAACACTAAAAACCCCCGTTTCCATGTATGCCCAACCAATCATAGAGGGTGTCGTAGAATTCTTAACGTCAGATATATAATCCAAATTAAATTGCGCAGAGTAGTTATTAATAGGTTTCTCTGGAATGAGCGATCTAGGCAAGAAGGTTACAAGTAGAAAGGGATATCTATCAAAATTTCTAAAATCATTTCCAGAATTTCCACCTTGCGCAACTACGGAATTTAAATATCTAAATAAAGACACCCTTTCCCAAATAGTATGGACACCCGTAAACAAGAGATCGTCATCACCTCTAACCAAAGAATCAATACTGCCAATAGCATCAATTGTCGTAAAAACTGCTTGTGCAATATCGTCCGTCTTACTCTCAACCATCAGCAGGCGAACAACAGGATTCACAATCCAATATGAAAAGAATAAAATTAACACCATGAGATATACTTTTAATGATAAAGTTTTTCTATTTTGAATCCTTTCAACAAATATAGATGGAATAATAATAGACAATAACACATATAATACTTTCGCTTTCATTCCGTACATTAGCGCAAATAGTAAGAATAAAATTACGGCAATTATCATGATAAATTTATCCAGTTTTCTAACGCCATTTTTAGAGAACCAATAATAAAACCCAACCATAATTCCCGTTAATCCAATAAGGTCAATAAGATTTATAATTGTTAACAATCCGCTCGAAAAAGAGCCGGAATCATTTGATGTCATAAAACCAAAGTTCCCTACCAGTATTAAATATAGTTTAGTTCCTAAACTTATGAGTAAAGAAAAAATGATCCCTAGTCTTATTCTATTACTAAGAACTGGAGTTTTTCTTTTTATAGGGAATATCATGGATATATAATTTGTTACAGGCAATATACTTCCAATCCGATAAGATGTTACCGCCAAACATACTATCCAAAATGTAGTTATGGCATAATCCGAATATTTAAGAGTTTCATGAGGAAGGTAGTTATAGAAGATCACATAATATAACGATCCAATACCAAAATACAAGTAAATTAGCAACAGTACAAAATTAGAAAGATTGAACCAATATCCAAACTTAAAATAATCCCTAACAACAAGCCCAACGGTTAATAAGAACAAAATAGGGTGAAAAACTAACAGCCATATCAAGTCATTACCATGACTAACACTTATGTTATTGATAAATAAATACGAAAATATAGCAGTAAATACAGCTATAGATAATAATACCCTTATATTTTTCTTGTAAATTTTCACTATAATTCCTTCTCCTCTAGAAATGCAAAAAACTTTCTAAAATTAAAGAATAAAGATCATGTGTGTTAGTCATCGATTAGGTTTTATTTTTAATATTTTTGCTATATTTTTACAATAACTAGACCAGGTATACAACTCCAAAATTTCTGATAAATAGTCTTTTTTATTGACCATTTTGTATACGCTAGCAGAAATAATTCCATTAACAATGCTATCTATATCTAAAGGGTTTACACTAATAATAATACCATTATTAATCAACTCTCTATTAAATTCACCTTCATTACTTGCCACAACCTTTGTGTCAGTAGAGACCGCTTCATAAACCGTAATATTATAATCCGCCCAATCTAAACTTAAAAAAACATCAACACTTGAATAATAATTTAAAAGATCTATGTCAGGAATAAAACCAAGAAAAAACACTTTAGTTTCAATCCCAAGATCCTTAACAATCAGTTTTAAATGGGCTTCATGAGAGCCGGTACCACCTATAAACATAGTTGAATTAGGGTTGTCACTCAAAAATTCATAAAATGCATATATGGCCTTATCAACCCTTTTTTGTGGCTCCAATCTAGATACCGACAATATCTTAAGACCTTCGATTTTGGCAATAAATGGAATAGGATTGCAAGATGGATTAGAGGTTAGAACAGCTCCCTGGATAATTTCAGACTTAACTCCATATATACTCTCTAACTCATCTTTAGCATATCCTGATAGTACAAAAATATTTTCTGAAAATTTTATTGATAAACTTAATAAAAATTGTCTAACACTAATATAAAAATACTCTATAAATTTAATTTTCTTTCTTCTTTGCTCTATTTTTTCTGATTCACAACTCCTTTCTAAAATGTATTGATATTTATTTTTTAAAAAGAAACTATACTTCGATGTATCTAGATTCATTGTTAACGGGTGGTGAAGATGTAAACTATATTTTGTCTTTGCAAGTGTGCAGGCAAAAAATGTTTCAACAATGCCAGAAGAAGATATAACAACTGAATGTGGCGTGTTTTTTAGGAGAGTAATAAAGCTAATTATTGATAAAAACCATGATTTTTGATTAAAACTTATAATATCCTCATGTATTTTTTCACCAAAAAGTGCCGATTCTTTATAACCAAATACAACCAATTTAACATTATAACCCAGCTCTTTAAATGCCTTATATTCCTCGAATATCAATCTTTCTGCACCGCCAGGAACTATTAGAAATTTATAAAATAAAAAAATAGTCATATGATTTGTTATAAATTATTATTTCACTAGGGGGATTAGATATTTTTTTATTTTTTAATTCTTTCATACAAATAAGAAATCTCATTTCTATTAATAGCAAAAGTTAGCAAACTCCAAACAATCAGAATAAGCAATATTTGAATGGTTTCACTGTAATAAACAGCGCTTAATTCTTTTACAAAGATCGATACAGCAACAAGCATAAAAGAGTGGAATATAATTGGCACCCAGTTCAGTTTAATTCCATTATGCAAAAGTATCAAACTTAGCCACATGCATCCAATTGTTATACTGAGACCAGGGACCCATGAAAAAAGACTCCAATCAAGTCCTGTAAGCCATATTATAGTTAAGCCGCAGATATTAATAAAGCCCATTACAATTGTAACGACAGTAACTGATTTTAAAATTCCACGAGACATTGCAGTATAGAGCATTGGGCCATATAAAGATGACGATATTATTAACAACGAAAACCCTTGGAGGAAGCCTGACGACTCCTTCCATTCATTACCAAATAGTAAAGCAATAATAAAATCTGAATAATAAAAAACCAATAGTGCGGAAAGAAATGAAAGTCTAGATACAAACAATAAAGTTAACTGACACCCTTTCGTAACAGCCTTTGAATTATTTTTTACTTTTGAATATATTGTAAAAGCCACCTTTCCAAATACAGTGTCAAGCACTGTATTCTGCAACTGAGCCAAATACCTACTCCTTTCATATAATCCCAATACAGTAACTCCCGCCAAAAAACTTAATAAAAACATTGGCAATCTTATTGAAAATATCTCGCTCACACGTTGATAAAAAATACCTAGACCATACCTCAATATCTTTTTTGAAATATACTTACTATAAGAAAATTTAATTGAACTCTTACTTATAAAAAATACAATCACAAAAGTTAACAATACGGCTAATGAATTTTTATAAAATAAAGCCCATATTCCAAATTCATTATTAGCCAGCCATAATCCGACAAGAAGCCCCAAAATAGGGCCTACAAAGGTTAATAAGGCACTCTTCTTAAAGTCTAAATTACACTCGATATTTGCAAGATAGACTGATGTCGGTATATTTAAAGAATTAACAATAGATGTTAGCAATATCAATAATAAAACCAAACCACTATATAAAGAAAACAAATTAAGAATTATCACTGCTATGAAACTTGCACACACAAGAATTAATGCCAAAACCCAAGATAAAACCATTCCAGTTTCAAAAACATCTGGATCATCATCATGATAATAAACACATGCGTTACTAATGCCAAGCGAGCCTATAATAAATATAATATCAACTATTGATAAAATTAGAGCAAAAGTTCCATAATCCCCTGGCACCAGCATTCTTATGAGAAAAATATTCCCAATAAAAGTAATTACAAATAACGTGTTTCGTATTAGAACATTCCAAAATGCCCCTTGTAGTGCATGTGTTGACAGTTTTTTCACTTTAGCTAACGATCAATTATATAAATATCTTTTTCTACTTAAGTATTGCTACGTAAGAATACAAATCATCGTGCACTTTATGAGAAAAATTAATCATAACACCCTATCCAAGTGATTCTTCAAGCATTTCTTTCAAGTCGGCACTATCACTCTTAATATTAATTGCATCGCAAGATTTAAATGGATTTTCTTGAGAGTAATCATTAATTACAATCTTTTTTCCTCGGTTTAGATTAAAAATTATTTGATGATACTTAATACCCTCACGATCTAGTTGACTTTCAGTGATTTCTCTGTACCCCTCCCCTCTTGATGTAATTAAAATAATTTGCACTCGCTCACTATCATAGAGACTATTAATTGCAGCCACATTATCCTTAATCTTTGTCGTATTACCATAATTTGGCTCAAAGAACTCATGAGATTTCTCTACAAGCACACCATCAATATTTATAAACAAAGTGGAATACTGAGATTTATACATATTCCACTCTTTCAGAGTTCCCCAATCTATATATTCTTTTACAGCGGATTTTTTAAATTTAACCCCGCTTAGCATCATTTGATAAACAACATGTGAAATATACAAATCATCAGAATTTTTTATTTTATTATAATGTAGAAATAAAATTTCCACCAATTTTTGTCTCAATAAAATAATTATCACTATCCTTAATATATATACTGCCTTTTATACTCTCTTGTTCAATTGCTTTTGCAACTGTTTCTGGTTGAGAAGCTGTTCTTTTTTTGAGTATTATAAATTTCAATTTTTCTAAATGACCTATCTGTGCAAATTGCTTCTTAATACCATCCATAAACTCATACTGATTCAGATGCTCTTCAATCGAAATAATATAAATATTATTAAATTTATCTAAATTAAGCCCTAAAATTGATTCAATTATCATTAAGTTTCCATTTGGATTGGTTAGCAACCATTTTGGCTTCATATTTGGAAATCTCGTAGACATTCCTGCTACAGGCAATAATAGATTCATTCTGACCCCTTAGATAAAAGTTTTACGGCATAATCTACACTTCTCTTCAAACCTTCTTCGATTCCAACTCTTGGCTTCCAGCCTATGGCCTTAGCTTTTGAATTTTCTCCAAGTGCAAATTTATTGACCTCTTTCTCTAAAACTTCTTTTTTTAGTAAAAGAGCTCCAGTATATAGCTCAGGATATTTATTCCAAAAATCTTTTGATTTATTATATTTTGGCACTATATTCTTACCCATATAATTAGCAATTATCTGATAAATCTCTCTTACAGAATGGTCCGTATTACTGCAAACATTGAATATTTCTGATTTAATCCCTTCTTTTGTCATTACAAGCTCACATAAATCAATAACATCCTGTGTGTATACATAGTCTCTTCTTTGATTCCCATCAGAATGTAAAACTGGCCTATTATTATTGTACAATTCTCTTATAACATAGCCAATCAATGGAGGCTGCTTCCTTGTAATATCTTGATGCGGCCCATAAACATTAAAAAATCTTAACATAACCACATCCAAGTCATAAGTTTCTACGTATGATTTACACAACATCTCTGACTGTAACTTTGAATTCGAATATATCAAATACGGTGAAACCTTGTCACTCTCACTACAGGGAAATTTTGAGTTATTTTCATAAACAGCAGATGTTGATGAAAAAACAACCCTTTTAACGCCGTTATATCTTGCAGCCTCTAGAATATTGGCAGTACCAGAAACATTGATATCTATTGCATGATATGGGTCTGATTGACAATCAGGAAGTGGGGCTATGCCAGCAAAGTGAAAGACATAATCAACACCCTTCATAATTTCAAATATTTTTTTAGATCGAATATCCATTCCAATAAAATTACCGAAGAATTTACCACCTATCAACAAATTATCAAGCCTTCCATAAGACATGTTATCCAATAAAATTATTTCATGCCCTTGCCCATCTAAATGAAGCCCTAATTGCGACCCTATAAAGCCTGCACCACCCGTAATTAATATTTTAGCCATTATGATTATGTTCCTATTCGTGTATGTTTTCTAAACTAGTTACTATATTCTTCAATAAGATCTTATCTTGCGTATATGGAATAATTCTTAAAAAATTTATAACTTGAAATATATTATAATATTTCATAAAGTCCTTCCCTTGATAATATCTCTCAATTTTTTCGTCAATATAGGCCATTATTAATTTTAATTTTGTCTTGTCAATTTTTTTTCAATAACATCAATACTCCATAAATGAGCAGTATCTTGCCTAATCTTTACGATATCCATTAGCGGAGTTTCTATAAAGCTATCTAAAAAGTCAATCAAGATAAAATTACCATCCTGAATCAATATGTTTGAGAGCGTTAAGTCACCATGACAAACTCCTACAGGTATTTCTATACCGTCTTCTAATGCTTGAACATCTTTTATAGCTTTTTCAAAAAAATCAACGTATGTGTCTATAGTGCCCTTGCGCTCTAAAAACTCTTTAATACCATTTATTTTCTTCAGTAGAACTATTTTTTTAATTTTTTTGTAGCTAGAGCTCTGAATATTGATATCAATAATTTGAATTATTCTCTCAATAAACTTATCAATATCTAATATATTTGAAGTTTCTAAAAATGTCAAAGAATTATGCGCAAGATAGTACTCCATGTGAAAGTAAAACATATCCTTTGTTTTACTTTCACAAATCACATGAGGTACAAAAATGTTTTCTTGATTAGTTACCAGGCGTCTATAATTCTTCTGCTTAGAGCATTGTCGCTCTAGTCTATCGACATACTGAATATCGCTAGTACTTTTACTAACAACGTGAGTATTTTCAATATCAATTAGACTTAACTTACACCCAGACAGTCCTTTAATCAATTCCATATGTAGAGGTCCGTTAATCTTGGACACATTTCAAGCCACTTTTTCCAATTCAGCCATCCTCTGAGCGGGTGTCATATAACCAATCGCTGAATGAATCCTTTTGTAGTTATAAAAGTAAATATAACTTT
>Ga0233436_1002150_pt1 | contig 14604 bp, 12 predicted proteins | sample SI_122_August201_2_FD_182723 | JGI IMG/M metagenome (GOLD analysis project Ga0233436, IMG submission 182723) | Seawater microbial communities from Saanich Inlet, British Columbia, Canada - SI_122_August2016_150_MG | ecosystem: Environmental > Aquatic > Marine > Inlet | place: Canada: British... | reverse complement strand
TGCAAAAAGACAATCTCACTGATTTAAATTAAAAGATATGTATATTAGAAAATTAACTGCTAAATTTTGTCATAAAAACCTTCAAATTTATACTTAATTTTTCCCCATACATGAAAAAGAGCCAAAATCCTAAAATAATTTAGGATTTTTTAATTTTATTATAATACTCTGCTATAGTTATATTTTTACTTTTAAGCTCTGTAGCCAATTCTACTCATAAATATCTCCAATGCCATGGTTCTATTTCATATCAATCTATTTCTAGTCATTTTTGATATGTGTTATGAAAACCATACTTATATGCATTTTTATTTAACCATTTATAATATTCTTTTAAATTCTTTTTTGACATAAATTCATTATTTGTTGTTGTCTCCCATAAGTCAATAGCTAAACCTGATTGATGTTCACTATATCATGCTTTTGCACAAAGATTATCTGGACATCATCTATCTTTTATTCCCTTTTGGTAAGCGTAACTCCTATAAGAACTAACAACAATTATTTTTTTTCAAAAATTTCTATAAAAAACTTCTGACATTTTTTCTAAATAAGTATTTGCAATTTTTATAATTTTTCAATTACCTTTTGAATCTATAATAAAATCACTTGAAATACTTTCTAAATTTTCAGGAACATATTTTTTATCATTAAAGCTAACTGAAGAATTTACAAATTTTGTTATAGAATTATCAGAGGTCAAATCATAAGATTTAATTGTTTTTTCTTTATAATTTTTTCATCACTTAGATTTAATAAAAGCTATCTGATTACTTAATTCATTAATATTCTGATTTTTTTTAGCTATATCATCTCTTAGATATGTAAGTTTGCTATTTGAATTTGATAATGAATATAAAATCCAGAAAAAGTAAGTAAATACAAGTACAAATATAATTAATATTCAATGCGTTCTTAAAAAATACAACATATTTTAATTTTTAATAATATAATTTTTTAGCAACAAATTACTTTAGTCTTTTGCTATTATAGATCTATTTCAAATCTATTTTCCTGTCATGATAAGACTTTTTTTATTATTTTCAAGACATCTTTTATTTTTGTTTCTTTTCAAATAGTATTTATTGCTATCTCAGCATTTTTATGAAAATCTGTATCAACTATTTTTGGATTTATTATATGAATTTTTTTTCATATCATTTCATTTTTTAATGCTCCTGCAAATCATCTTAAACCAAATTTTGAAGCTTGATAAACAGCTCAATATTTCATAAATTTTTTAGAAATAATACTTCATATAAATATTATCTTTGCTTTTTGATTTAAAAAAGGTTCTAATTTTTTAATCATTAATATTGGAGATAATAAATTCAAATTAATTATCTGTTGATATTTATTATTATCTCATTCCTCAAATTTACCAAAATGTCACATTCAAGCATTTATGATAATAGTATCTAATTTTTTTTTATTTTCTTCCAAATATTTAACAATTTTGTCAAAATCTTCAAAATTTGTTAAATCAATGTTAATTTGTTCAAATCATTTTTCTTCCAATTTTGTTCTTGATATTCATACAAGATTATTTTCTTCTTTTAAATTTTCAAGTAAATAATTTCATATTCACTTTGATGTTCATGTTATTAGTATAGAAAACCCCTCTGCCTTTCAGCCATCTCCCCTTGTCAGGGGAGAATAATTAAGTTCTAATTGTTTTTTAACAAAATCTAAATTATTTAAAACTTGTTCATTTGAAAATCTGACTATCTTTATTCAAAGTTTTTCAAATTCTATAGATCTTTCAAAATCATACTCTTTTCTATTTTCATGAATTTTTCAATCAACTTCAATAACTAATTTTAATTCAGAACAATAAAAATCAGCTATAAAATAGCTTATCATTTTTTGTCTAGTAAACTTATATCAATAAAATTTTTTTCATCTTAATAAATTTTCCCAAATATATTTTTCTGCTTTTGTTTCATTTTTTCTATGATTTCTAGCTCTATCTTTTAATCTAGAATCATATTTTATATAATTTATATCTCTATCCATTAATTGCTATTTACTTATAATAATATTACTCCTCCCCTGACAAGGGGAGGCTGGGAGGGGTTTTATCTAAGGGTTTTATCTAAGGGGTTTAATTTTCTAAACATAAAATACAACTATTATCTAAATTTTTAAACATAGTATAAAAATCATTTCTTACTTTTTTTGATTCTCTATAAAAATTATCTTTATCTAATTCTAACATATGTAGTATATCTAAATCTGGATATTTTAAAAGTATTTTATTATAATCTTTTTTTGTATACAATAATCATGAAGCAAATGTTGAATCTATATCACAAATATTTATATTATCTTTTACTTGTTCAATGAATTCTTTATATATTTTTTTATAATTTTTTATTGGTAATAATGGTAAAAACCTAATACCAACTCTAAATCACTTTTGTTTTAATATATCTATTGCTTTTAATCTGTCTATCAAACTTGATGTACCTTTTTCATATTTATCTATTAATATTTGAGGATTAAGAGAAAAAGCTATTTCTGTATTTTTTGGAACAAATCATAAATCAAGTAATGGTTTTATATTTGCTGATTTTGTTCTTATTTCCATAAAAATCCCCCCATCCCCTTTCAGGGACTTCCCCCCCAAGGGAGGAAGATTAAATTTTTCGAAAAAAGTAATAAAATCTTGGCAAAATCAACTTAAATTATCCATTCCTAAAATATCTGAATAATCAGAAGAATAAAACCATATATTTTCCTGGTTTTGCTCCTCCCCTGACAAGGGGAGGTTGGGAGGGGTTTTACTTATTATTTCCCTCTTTATATCTTCATAATTAACAAAAACAACCATATTTTCATTTTTGAATGCTCATTTTAAATAACAATATGAACAATCAAACACACAATTTAAACTTGTTTTAAAGAAATAAGCATTTTTTGTATGTCAGTATCAGACTGGTGCTTCTGTTACTGCATTTGAACTAAGTTTTGCTACTATAAGTGATTTTTTTGAATTTAAATTTTTATAATTTTTATCAAATATATTTTTATAATGATCTATAAAAACTACCTGAGATTTTTTGTATTTCTCAAGTATTTTCTTTGTTTGCGGATAATTTTTTACTTGTTTTTCTATGTATATTATCATAATTGTAAAACCCCTCTGCCCCCGCTAAAGACGGGGCAAGCCTTTTCAAGCATCTCCCCTAACAAGGGGAGGTTAGGAGGGGTTACCTTATCAAATAATCTTCTAAAAAATTTTCTAATCATTTTAAAAATTCTTTTTTATTTTGATTTTTATTTTCTATATAATAAGTATCAAAATCTTTATTTACTAATGCTATATATCTAAAATATAGTCTCTTAAATATTTCTCTTTCTGAAAAAGTAAAACCAAAATTTTTATCATATGTTTCAAATAAATCATGATGGAACTTATACTTTCCTTTTCAAACATCAAAGTGATTTTCTAAATAATTTTCTAGTTTTAAAAATAATTCTTTATAATCTATATTATTTCTTAAATTATCTTCTGCTTTCTTAAAATCAAAATTCTTTGTTTCAATTCAAACTTTATCTACTGGTATTTTTAAAATAACTCTAGCTACTGAAAAACTATCACATACTTTTTCAAATCCATAAGATTCCATATCCACATATTTTTCTTCTTCTAATTTTTTTTCATCATACACAGGGACTTCACTACATGCTATACTACTTATTTCTCAAAAATCTATTATTTTTGGAATTATTAATTCTTTTTTATTTGAAATATTATATATTCTTCATATTTGTATTATTAAAGGGTTATCTGCCCCCTCCTTACAAGGGAGGGGGCTAGGGGGGGGGCTATAACCACACACTCCTACATTCAAAACCAAATCTACTTCATGTTTTTCTAAATACCTAGTTAAATTTAAAATCATATTATAGTTTCACATTCACGTAGTTAAAAAACTAGTTTTAATATTTCTTAAACCTAGTTTTTTTATTTCCTCTTTTACAACATTTATCTCTCTAGATAATGCTCAAACTATAAGTATTTTATACATAATTATTATAATTAATTAAATAACTCATTGTACTATTTTTCAATAATTATTTTTAAAATTAGATTTATTATGATATAATAAATAAAAATATATTTAATATAAAATAATATGGAAGATATAAAATTTATTATTTCTAAAGAAAGTAAGCATATCTGCACTATAGATGGAGATACTTGTATTATGGTAAATAATATATTGTTGAATAATAATGATAATAGTAATAATAAAACAATATCTTTACCAAAAACTATCAATCATAAACTAAAAATATTCTTAAATAATACAGAAATCCTAACAGAGAATACTATAAAAGATTGTTATGCTTTTGTTGCTTTTTTATATAATTTAAATGTTACTAACAGAAAAATAATATTTGAAGAATTTACTAAAATAAACAGTTCTGATTTACAAGTATGAGATATAGCATTTATTGAAAACCTTTCTAATTGATTTAAACAATGATATTATCACTACGCTCTATATATTTGAGAAGATAAATATATTTCTAAATTTTCTAACTGATCTGTTTGAGTTTCAGATTTAAAAAGTATGTTAGATTTATACAATTGAACTAATATAACATATTTAAGAAAAATTAATTAATTATATTAATATCAACTATATTTCAATCTTCAACCACATCCCCTCAAAAATCATTATAATCTACAATTTGTTTTTCACAAGCTTTTCTTAAAAATTCTCATCTATATTTTTTAACTCAATGCGACATTTTTTTTCAGTCTGGTTTAAAAAAGTTTATATTAACTAGTTTTGAATCAATAGATTTAAAATCTATCATTTTTGCATAACTATTTGGTAATAAGTTCACAATACAATCAGGATTTATTTCTTTTATAATATTTGTGATTTTGTCTCACCAAAACTTATATAATCATTTTGTTTCTACAGGTAATTTATAATTTCAGATTATATCTAATGGTTTTAATATACCATACATTCATGATAAAATAAATACATTATCATTAAAAAAATCTTTTTGTTTCTTTGTCATAATGTCATATCAAATAGCATTAAATACTACTCAAGAATATCTATTTATAGAATAACAAAAAGATCCCTTTGTCAGATTTTTATTTAATTTTATTCATTCTTTAAATCTATCTCATTTACACTTTAAGTCTTTTTCTGTAGCATTTATTGCAATATAGGTTGGTTTTTCTAAATCATAAGTTAATTTTTCTGCCCCAAACTTTCATCAAGTATTTTTTCACTCAGATGGTGCTAATAAAAATATTGTCTTCATGTTGATAATTTTATTTTTTATAAAATATAATCTTTTTTCTTTTCTAACCAAGTTTCATCTTGCCTAACAAGTTTTTCTTGATCATTATTATCTTTTAATACTATTTTCAAAGCCTCTTCTAGAAAAATAGTATTTTGACTTCACTTAAATAATACTATGTATTTTTCTTTAGAATTATATAAAAAATCTTTTAAATATAATCAAGCATTATACGATTTCTCGAAATTTTGTATATTTTTTGAAAAATTATTTTTTGTTTCAATTCAAACAGTTACTATTTCTCACTTATTTTCAATATATTCTCATAATTTTTTATGTTCTATGCCTGAAACCGTTCATAATTCCCTCATATCTCATAATACAAAAAATATTTTATAATTTTTAAATAAATTATCTCTTAATAAAACAGTATTATCTATCATTTTTTTCATACTTTCTGGTCATGCATTATAACTAGAATCTATTAATATTGAATCATTTATTCATGAAAAAATATTAAATCTTCATCATTGATTTATTAATTTTAAATAAGATTTTTTCTCATTGATTTTATATCATAAATCTTTTAATAGTTTATATCATAACTCTATGTATGAATAATTTTCAACTCATAATATATTAGTTTTTATTTCTTTATTCCCAAATTTTAATAATCAAAAAAATTCATTTTTTTCTTTTATATATTCAAAATTATTATTAACTATATTAAAATAATCTTTATTTATTTTTAAATCTTTATATTTTTTATTTAAAAATTTATCCTGTTTATTTAAATAGACATTATCTTTTGAATGTATTAATAATTTTATTTTTTCATCTCATATTTGTTCTTTTGAATTAAAATTCTCTAAATGAATCGAGTCTAGTTTTGTAAATATTCATATATTTGGCTTAACAATAGATAATAAAAAATCCATATCTCATGGGCAATCTATTCAATACTCTAAGATAACTAAATCATAAAGTTTCTTCTGAAATAAGCTTTTATAAATTACTTCAAAACATATTTTTATTAATGACTTTATTCATGAATTATACTTTTCAATTTTTAGTAAAGAAAAAATTAATCCTAGCTCTGAGTTGAAATTTTTTGGTGAAGTATATATTATTTTATCTGTTATATTATTTCTTAATATTTGATATATTATCATTCTACAACTTGTCTTTCCAACACTTCAAGTAACTCATATCACATAAGCTTTTATTCTATACACATAAAATCTTGCAAAAACAGATAACGTTTTGTATATGATTTTTAAAATTATTTTTTTCATTTTTTAAATTTACTAATAAAATAGTTCAAAGGGCTAAAGCCCTCTGTTGACAAAATAATACTATTATTAATATCTAAAACAATCTTTTTCATGATCATTTACTATTCAAACTGCTTGCATGTATGCATAAATAATTGTTGTTCAAACAAAACTCATTCATCTTTTTTTTAAGTCTTTTGATACTTTATCTGATAATTCTGTATTTACTGGTATTTCAGATTGATCTTTGAAATGATTTTTTATTTGTTTATTATTCACATATCCCCAAATATAATTATAAAAACTTCAAAATTCTTCTTGTATTTTAATAAATACTTTAGCATTTTTAATAACTGAATTTACCTTTAATTTGTTTCTAATTATTCACTCATTATTTAATAATTCTTCAATTTTCTTATCATCATAATTAATTATTTTTTCTAAATCATAGTCATCAAATGCTTGTCTATAACTATCTTTTCTTTTTAAAATTGTTTCCCAAGAAAGTCATGCCTGAGCTCACTCTAGAACTAAAAATTCAAACAAAATATTATCATCATGTACTTCTACTCCCCACTGATTATCATGATAAGTAATATATTCTTTATTGTTCAGATTTAACCAAGAACATCTTTTTTTATTCATTAAATTTTCATAATTAACCCAAACTATAGCATCTAAATGTAATTCTGGAATATCTAATTTTTTACTCAAATCAAAATAAAATTTATTTATATCTGTATAATTTCACTTATATTTCTCAAACAAATTAGTAAGTCTTGAATCAACTGGTATACTAATAGACTCTGGAAAACAATTAACTTTATTAAAAACATTTCTCGCTCAATAATTAAACATTTTCACTGCAAAAACTATAGTTTTTGCATCCTTTTTTTGCTTCATAGTTCTAGCTAATTCATCTCTTAATATTTCCATATTATGAAAATAATATTCTTCTTTTCATTCAAAGTCTTCTAAAAATACTTCTAATTTTTTCAGTCTTTTTATTTTTGTATCTATAAATCTTTTATTGTTTTTTGATTGTTTTATGAAAATAATCAAATTTTCTATAACTATTTCCTCCCCTGCTAGGGGAAGGTTAGGAGGAAGGCCAAAATAATCACTAAACTCGTCCCAATAATCTTCTCATTTTCATGATAATTGATAACAAATAATAGTATTTGCTAAAATAAGAGATAAATAAATATACTGGGCAGACACAAGGTCTGCCCCAACATAATTATTTTCCCATAATTTTTTCAAAGCTATAAACTGTCTATCTGATTCCTCTATTTTTATAGCTTCTGTTATAGTATGATTTTTTAATTTGTTGTATAATTCTTGCATTATTTATTTATAATTATCCTTACTAACATCCTCATCTATTTCATTTCCTATATTTTTATACAAATCATAATAATACTCTACAAATTCTCTAATATTTTTATCTTTTGGTAAATAATATCAATTTTGTTTTATAGTATAGCTTTCCAAGAATACTCATGCATCTATTTTTTCAAGATAAGTATTTATAAGTTTTTTATAAGTATTTATATATAATTCTTTTAAATCTTTATAAGTTTTTTCTGAAAAATTAAACTCTATTTTATTATCATCATTTACATAAATAATTCATGATTCAAACAGTATACTTAAATGAATCAGACTCTCACAATAATAAGGTTCTATTTCATTTACTTCTCTATATCTTAAAAGTGATATACATCTAACAATATGATCAGTTAACAATATTTTATTAAAATCAACTACTTCCCACTCCTTACAAGGGAGGGGGTTAGGGGGTGGGCATATAAAATACATAACAAGTCATCATGTCGTAGCCTTAAATTCTTCTATATTTTTATAAACTCACGACTTGGAATTCATTTTAATTTCAGTATCTAAATCAAGCCAAAGAGTATGACCAAATTCATGACCTATTGTTTCAATATCATATATTTTATAAAAAATCTCATCCTTTCAAAATAAGCTTTTTCTATAATCTTCAAGTAAATACTTATCAAAAACTTCTGAATCAATTTTCATAAAAGGAGCATTTCTTTTATTTTCTAATACCATTTCAGGAAATGCAAATATTTTCTTTCATTTTGCTTTACTTACCACCTCATCATTTGGTACTACTTGTGCTGAAAATAATCAAGTTAATTCACTAGCATAATATAATACTGGTGATGTTAGATATAGTTGAACCCTTTTTTGATTTGCTAAAGAAAATTCATAACTTGATTTATATTTATCCCTATCTAAATCATCATAAAAACTCTCATACATTTTTTCTATATAATCTGCTACATCACTTTCAAATACTGTATTTTGTATTCTCAAATCCCATTCTGGAGCTACTGCTTTTCTATATTTATCTTCATAAAATTCAAGTGGATGTCATATTTGAAATGGTGTTTTTATATCCATCCAAGTATTATCTACTTTTGACCATTTTTCTACTAATTTTGAGGTATTTTTTTCTACAAAAGCTTCCCTTATAGCTTGTAAATAATCCAAATAATTTTGTTTTGCTCCATAAATATTATCTTCCAAATTAGATAATTTTATAATAAAAATATCTAATTGTTTTACTATATTTTTTATTTCTTCTTCAAATACTTCAACATAAGCTTTATTTTGGTATTCTCCATTTTCAAATACTAAAGCAGAATATGATCTATCTGCTTGTTCTGAGCTATGTCAAACATCAAACAAATTATTATCATTCAAAAAATCTATTATTTTACTTGAATCATTATCAAATTTTTCTTCTAAATTTTTATTTACTCATCTAACTATATGATTTCTCCAAGGTAAGAATAAATCATTAAAAGCAAGTCACACATTAGCAACTCACTTAAATATTTGTAAATAAAATGGTGTTAGCAAATTTTTTGCTTCTATTACTGTTATTATAACGGCTTGGATTTCACTATGAAATTCACATACCAAATTATATGACAAATCTAATTTTTCAAATATATTTTTTTCTGAAAAGCCTGATTTTTCCAAATACAAAATCAAAGGTTCTTCTTTTAATCATACTATTCTAGAATAAGCTGCATATCTAGTTTCTTTATTTTTTTCTATTCATAAAAAGCCTAAAAAATCATCTAAGATTTTTCTTTCTTTTCATTCATTATTAACTCATTCTAATAAACTATTAATATTTTTTTGTAGATTATTATATAGCTCTATTATTTGTCATAAGTTTTTTTCTAATTCTTTTTTATTCATTAATTATCTCAATTATAATACAAATTAAACACTTCTTCATATACTCAATTTTTAGAATATCCTCTTATTAAATACTTATTTTCTCACTCAACTATATTTTCCCATTTTGTAGATATATTATATACAAATTGTTTCTCTCATGGTATGTATTTATTTAAAAAATATGATACCATATCACCATCCCATATTACCTCTATTTTTTCTACATCATTTATTATTAATCATGTAATAGTAAAGTCTCAATTTTGTGTATTTCCAGATAAATTATTATTATTAAAATCAAAATAAATTTTTGAATTATTGTCTTGAACAGGACATGTTCATATTCATAAATATAAATTGTATTCCAAATCAATAGCTTTAGGAAATTTTTTGATTTCATTTAATATGTTTTGATCTTCTTTTTCTGTTCTACACAATCCTGTTAATTCTTTTTTTACATTTTCTTCTATTTCTTTTTCCTCAATATTAGATTTTTTATCTAATTCTCAATAATCAACCACTTCTGGAAACTCTTCTTTTTCTACTTCTATATTTTCTTTTACTATATCTTCTTCTACTTCAATTTTATCTATATTTTTATTGTCTTCTCATAAATCATCTACTCATAAAACTTCTACTTCTATATTAGGTAGAACTCTATTTTCTTTTGTTTTATCTACTACTTGTACTTGAGAATTATCTTGATAAATATTTTCAAGTATTACTTTCTTATCAAACTTAAAATATAAGTCTATCAAAGTATATCAAATAGCAAAATAAGCAAACAAATATAATATAATTTTAAATGCCTTTTTCATAATATTTTTTTATATAATAATATATATTATTAATATATTGATATTTTAAAAAAATTCAAAAAAAAAACTAAATTTTTAAAAAATTTAGTTTTTTACATTAATCCTACCCTGCCAACTTATCATCAGCTACTCTATATTTTGGATCCTCCATTATATTTACATCAACTATTTTTTCAGCATTTTTAAGTAATTTTCTACAATCCTCTGATAAATGTTTCAAATGCAAATTTTTTGATTTCTTTGCATACTTATCAGTTAAAGAGTTAATAGCTTCAATAGCTGAATGATCTAAAACCTTTGATTCAGCAAAATCAATTATAATTTCTTTTGTGTCATTATTTATATCAAATAATGTTTTAAATTTTTCTACTGAACCAAAAAACAATGGTCAATCAAGTTCATAATGGGTAATATTCTTTTTATCTATATATTTTTTCACATGAATTTCTTGTGATTTTTGCCATGCAAATACTAGTGCTGATATAATTACTCATGAAATAACAGCAATAGCTAAATCTCAAGTATAAACAGTTATAAAAGTAACAGCTATTATTACAAAAGCATCAGCTCTAGGTATTTTATTCATCATTTTAATTGTAGGCCATGCAAAAGTTCAGATTACAACCATAAATATAAGTCATACAAGTGCTGCTAATGGTATCATAGATATATAATTAGTAGCAAATACTATCATAAGTATCAAAAATACTGCTGCTGTAATACCTGACATCCTTCATCTTCATCCATTTGTAATATTAATCATTGATTGTCATATCATAGCACAACCTCACATAGCTCAGAAAAATCAACAAGTTGTATTAGCTATTCATTGTCCTATTGATTCTTTACTTCATTTCCCTCTTGTTTCTGTTATTTCATCAATAAGCCCTAATGTCATAAGTGATTCTGTTAATCATATAATAGCTAAAACAAAAGCATAAGGAGTAATTATATATAACATTTCTATAAAACTTTTATCTATTACAGGAATATGAAAACTAGGAAAACTTCATATCAAATCTTTATATCAGTTTTCTGCCAAATATGACGCTACTGTTCTAGTCTCTTCTAATCATGGTATTAGTAATACTAATAATGTTACTATTACTATAGCAACTAATCATGATGGTACAGATTTTGTTAATTTGGGTAAAAAATGTATTATAGACATGGTTACTAGTATTAATAATCACATAACAATAGCCTGTGTTCAACTTAACCAAACGTCATCTACTTTAAACTGTCCTATTTGTGCTAAAAATATTATAATAGCCAAACCATTTACAAATCAAAGCATTACAGAGTGAGGTATAAGTCTAACAAATTTTGCAAACTTAAATAATCAAAAGAGTATCTGCAATATTCCCATTAAGACAAGTGTTGCAAACAAATATTCTATACCATGAATAGCAACCAAAGAGACCATAACTACAGCTAATGCTCAAGTTGCTCCAGATATCATACCTGGTCTTCATCAAAATATTGCAGTAATTAGTCAAACTATAAATGCTGCATGTAATCATACCATAGGATTAACTCCTGCTACAAAAGAAAATGCTATTGCTTCTGGTACTAGAGCAAGGGCTACTGTTAAACCAGATAATACATCGGTTTTTAATTGTTTTTTGTCTGAAAATTCATTAAAAAATCATTTATTTTTTAAGTATGTTAGTAATAGCATTGTTTATTGTTAATTTTAAAAGTTTTTATTGGAAAAGAAAGATACTCTTTTTTTTTGATAAGTAAAATTTATTTAAAAAATAAATCTCACTCTTTTTATAAATCCTTATAATTGAACATATTGATAAATTTATAATTAAAATTGTTAAGGTTTCTACTTTTAGATAGTAGATGAAAAAAAACATAAATCATATATGATTTATGTTTTTTATTATCTTACTCAAATATATCAAAATTTTTGACCATCATTATACTTAATAGTAGGAGTTCTTGATTGTCATGGCCAGTTTCATATTCAATATTCTGAACTATTCCGTACAGCATAAATATGGTTATTATTAGCAGCATTAGTAGCTGATACTCTCCAAATCCGACTTTTACTTAATGATAAACTAGATAATGAAGATGATGTTTTATCTATTGTTAACATATTCCGATTAGCTGGAATAGTACAATTATTTGTACCTGTTTTTGTAACATTTATAGTACATTCTGATCATCATACAACCCATCAATCATCTACTTGGTTAATTAATATTTCTGTTTGTCATAAATCACAATGAATTAGATAATCGGCACCTTCTTCTGTTAAATTTTTTACTGAATTTGTAGCTGAACAATTAGCTTCTATAGTTGGTAATGTTTCAGTTCAAGTTTTTGCTAATACAGTCCACCCTCCTCAATCTGTTGTCATATCACAATATACTTCAAAACCTGTTCAGTTAGATTCTGGATCTATTGTGTATGTTCAATCTGTTGCTGATGGATTTTGTGCTTTGATTGATGAACAACTTGATCAAAAAGTAGTAACCTTTGTTAATTTTAAATCCCAAAAATCATTTTCTATATCTGTTGGTGATATTGCTGTACTCATAGTATGAGTATGATGAATAACTCACACTGGGAATAATCTTGTTTGACCATCATCATCAGAACGAATTCTTAATTTTACATATCTTCATTTTCATGTCATCTCATGAGTATGTGCAAATGGAAACATACTATTTCAAGCATCTGTTTCATTTGGGTCTATTCATGCATCATAAATAGTTGTCCAATTTATATTATCATCTGAAACATATACTGCAATTGAAGATGTTCAATAACTTGAATTATTATTTCAAAATCATGTTGTCACCATATTTCAAACTTCAATAAATCAATTTGCTCAAGCATTCATTACTGTAATTATATCTCATCCAGCTGATGTATTAATTGCTAAATATGATCATCATTCAAATAATAATGCATTCTTTAAAGTTGATAATCCGTTATTATCCCGGAAATCTGTGTTTCATTCTTCTGTAAAAACTACATTATTTGCTATATCTGCATTTGTTGTATAAACAATATTATTATTTTCTTCCTCACAAACACCTACATTCATACTATATCAATCATTACAAACTACACTACTACTTTCTTCTCATCAACTATATACTCCATTATTACATGTAAATGTTGTTGTTAATGTTTCTACTCATCATGTAACGTCAACATCTTTTGTTATTGCTTGATTTCATCAATGAACCATATCAGGTACTGTGTATCAGTTATTTATTGTATTTGTACAGTCTGAGTTTGTTGGAATAACTGTTCATCAAAAATCACATCATCAGATTTCAGATGATCAAAATACACATCATTCTCATGAAGTTTTTGTTGTATTAGTTTTTCACACACTTATTCCACTTGTTGTTAATGTTCTCTTATTTATCTTATTATTCACAATTCATACCGCTAAACTCTCCACTAACTCATCACTTGCTGTATCTACATTTACTAACTTCCTTATACCTTCTCTATTTGCTATCTTTGTACTACTATATGCTTTTTTTAAATTCTCTACCAAAGCTTTTCTTGCTGCCTTTCATTCTGTTGTATCATCACTTAACTCTGAAGTCTTTCAATCAAAAATTACTATATCAGCTTTATTTACCAAATTCAAACTTCCTGCTTCTCATAGATGATTAAATTGTGTCTCTTTAAAATTTGATGGTAAATTTGAATATCCATCATAAGCTAATTTATTTTGATTAATACATTCCTCTATTGTTAAATCCTCTGAACATATTATACTTGGACTTGCTAACAATGTCATGTTTTGTCCGTTTATTACCTTCAATATTGCTCCATTATAACTTCATGTTATCCTCGCTGTTGCTTTTGTTTCTCATGCATTAACTCTTGCAGCTATCCCCTCTCCCCAATACCATTAAGTTAAGGCTTAATGATATTTTTTAATGCCAAAATATTATCTAAAAATAAGAAAATATCAAATTTAAAGCACAGTTAAAAATCTATTATAGCTTAAATAATAGTAAAATAAC
>Ga0233436_1002147_pt1 | contig 14626 bp, 17 predicted proteins | sample SI_122_August201_2_FD_182723 | JGI IMG/M metagenome (GOLD analysis project Ga0233436, IMG submission 182723) | Seawater microbial communities from Saanich Inlet, British Columbia, Canada - SI_122_August2016_150_MG | ecosystem: Environmental > Aquatic > Marine > Inlet | place: Canada: British... | reverse complement strand
CATAATATTGCTAGTATTGCTACATATACTATCCCTTGTAGTATATTAGTTTTATTCTTTGACTTCTCCTGTAGTTTATGCATAGTTGTTTTTTAATTATAAAGTACTATTTTTAGTATATTTTTTTTAAAAAAAAGTCAAAAAATTATTTTTTTCTTTTCAATCAATTAAATTTTTCAATACTATGAAATTCTTCCTTAAATCAGTCAATATCTCAATAATCTGCAAAGAATTTTTCCCAATTATGACTTCAATGTTTTTTGGTTGCTGCCTTTATAGGACACCAATATTTTTCAGTTCTTCATCAAACTTCAACTGCATATTGAAATATTCAATTTACATATGAGCAATATAAGCAATTAATTTTTTGAAGCCAATTCAAATATCCTAATTGTTTTCTATCAAAAACAATATAATCAGATCTTTTTACAAGTGGTATTTTATATAATCTAATTGCTGTTTGTTGAAACATAAATAAAAACAAGTCTAGGATAACAGCTGGTACTATCATAGAATAAATAAAAGGCATAGACAATATTTCAAATATTGTGGCTGTAAAAAAAGTATCCCAAGCTGATTTTTTTCTATTTTTTTGCTTTAAAACTTCATCAGTATTCCATATTATTTTTCTCCCCTCTATTCTAAAACCATATTTTTCTTTCAGTTTTTCATATTCACCCTTTAGTTCCTTTTTTTTATTTCATATATCTTCAAGTATCTTATTTATTCTAGAATTCATTTTGTCTAAATTAATATAAATATTAGATTAATTATATAATTTTTTATTTTATTTCAAATAAAAAATTAAATTATATATTTTTCATTTTCAAAAACTTTTGTTTCACCAATATAAAATTCTTTTATATCAGGAAAGATATCTATATGATATCTTTGGATTTCAGTTTTTTTGTATTTTTTTCTGTATATTTGATGTTTTTTTCATAAAGATAAATGAAATCCTGCTATTCTTTCATAAGCATTTATATCAGATAAAACATTTTCTCTTGAGATACCATAATTTAACCCAAATCACAACTCCCTTAAAACTACTTCATTGTTTTCTCATTTACTTATCATTTCAAGTACTTTTCAAAATCATTCTGGCATATCCTTATCATTACAGGTTACCTTACTATTATTTATCTGAATTTTAAAAGGTTTTTCAAAATTTACTTGTAAATCACTACCTGGATAAGCATATACACATAATTCACCATTCACCTTATCAAAATCTACAGCTTCAGTGAAATTTTCTCATATAGGAAAAGTTCATCATCTTCTTTTTCACTCATAATTCCCTGTATTTTGCTTCATATCTTCAAATCATCACTCTATAAATAATTCCGATCCATCGTTACATATGAACCTCATATTATCAGCATTATCAGAAAGTTTTTTTAATTTTAAAGATAATTCATCATAGAATGGCATTCTATATTCAATTGCATCAGCATAATTTTCTATTTGATCATCTTTTATATAAATTAAATGAGTATGCTCCAAACATCATATTCATCTATTATGTAAATTTAATCTTATACGAAAATTATCCAATCTAAAATTAGTAGATTGAACTAATACAACAGTAGATCATTCTTTTAATCATAGAAGTTGTTCTTTTAACTCTAAATTATCTACCTTATTATAATCTATTAATAATGTATTTTTTCTATCCTGTAAATTAGCTATATATCATTTAGATAACTCTATTGATAATTTAGATTCTAAGTCATATACAAAAATTACTGTATTATCTACGTATTCTGATTTATTAATCCCTAAATTTTTCTCTAAAATATTTTTTGTTGCTTCTAAAAATTTTTCTTCTATTTTATTCATTAACTTTTATTTTATATGATAAACAAAAAAGACTATAAATAGTCTTTTTATTAAAAAGGAATATCTTCAACTGAAATATCTTCACTTGTATTATTAGTTTTAGCTTGAGTTTCATTATTATTCATTCATCATTCAGGATTCCAATCATTAAGAGTAAAATAGTGAGTATCACCATATTGCCCTGGTTCTTTTCTTTTACTCATAGTCATATTAACATACCCTTTTTCATTAGCATATTGTTGTAATTTTTCCAAATTAAAACTCATATTATAAAATTCTCAAAATTGTCCATTAATAGCTTTACAGCTAGTTCCGTCAATATATGTTTTTGCCATCATTAATTTATTAATATTATAAAGTATCAGTATTGTATTTAAAAATATATTTGAAGCAAATTATTTTTAAAAAACTCTAAGTGATTCATAAAAAGATATATATACTTTTTCTACATCATATCACAATCAATTCACTTTAAGTCTTAATATATTTAATCTAAATCTTTCTAAAAAATAATCATAACTAACACTATAAGTTAAATCCATTTTATTTATAAAATCAATATAAAAATATTTTATATCAGTATAAAGTAATCCTAATTTTTCTTCATGAGTAGGAGTTACTAATAAATGATTTACTCTTTTTTCATATTCTTCAAAATAATTTCTTCAAGCTTTTTGCCAAATATTACATAATACTTTTAAATCTTTATTTTCATCTAAAAGTTTCTCTTTATCTACATCTTTTCATTCTAAAAACAATTTTAAATATTTAAAATTGTTTTCTTCTATATTTTCTATAAGCTTAACAGATTTAAATCACTCATAAGGTCAAACTTCTTCAAAAATCATAAACAAGTATAATAGTATTTCTTCTTTCATATCCTTTCATCTAGTTTCCCAATTTTTATAAATAGTATTAAAATCTGACAAAAATGAAACAGCTTCAATATTAACTGTTTCATCTATTTTGTAAAATAAATGAGTTCTCCTCCCAGGAGTTAAGTTTGTAGAGTCATAAACTACATCTTTTTCTCAATATTTTATTAAAGTAAAAAATTTATTCAAAGCATTACTTACTCAAATACTATTTAACTGATTTTGACTATATTTTTTTTCTTCCAATAACTCTATTTCATCATCACTTGAGCAAACCTGATGATCCCTAATTTTTTTTAAATATGTAGTTTTTCAACTGCAAGGAGGCCCTGCTAATACTGTTATACTCATTATATTATGCTTAAATTATAATTTTCCATTCCATTTGTTTTATATATTTTTTCATTAGTTCAAATAATAATTCATTCTATTTTTTGTTCATAAAGAAATTTTAAAGTTTTCTGTATTCACATAGCAATACATGCAGTAGCATAAGCATCAACTATATAACACTTATCTGAAACTATAGTTAAACTAATTATTTCATTATTATTCGAATTTGTTTCTGGGCTTAATATATGATGGTAATAATCATTATCAATACTCCACCTCCTTTTATAAGTTCCAGATGTTGAAACCGCCATATCTTGAATCTCTATTGTTGCAAATATTTCATTATTATTAAAAGGACTATCTATAGCTACTATATTTTTTTCTCAGGCACAGTTAGATCATGATAAATAAATATCTCATCAAGCATTTATTATGTAGTCATTATATCATTGCGTTTTAAGGTATTTAAAAGCCAAATCTACTCAATATCATTTTACTATTCATCATAAATCTAGATTTTGATCATCTTTTAATTTTATAATATTTCATTCTATTAATACATCTTCCAAATTAATATTTTGCTGTATATCTTGTTTTTCAAATAATCATTTATTAAAATCCTTAGAATATCATATATTTTTCAAATTTATAAGTGGATTAAAAAACTTATCTGTATCAGAATGAATCTCTTTTGCTAATTTAAAAACATCTATAAATCTATCACTAACTATTAACTCTTTTTTTATATTTAATAAAGTCAAATCAGAAGTTGATAAAAACCTAGAAAACTCTTGTTCTAAAGAATAAAAAAGACCAAAACAATTATAAATATCTTCAAGAGAATTTTTATCACTTAAAATTGTTATATCTATCTGTGTTCACATTAAAAACTGAGTTCTAAAGTATTTTACCATAATCTCTTTTTTAAAAAATTATCTTAAATTCAGTTCCTTTCATATTATCACTTTTTATTTTTATTTTGTAATCTAGTATTTTTATAATCTTTTCCACCATACTTAATCAAACTCAATATCAACTTATTTCATCATCTATTCTATAAAATATACTGAAAATCTTATTTAAATCAACTTTTTTTATTCATACTCAATAATCTTTTATCAATAAATATTCTTCACTTAATATTATATCGATAGTTCATCAGTCTTTTGAATACTTAAAAGCATTATCTAATATATTTCTAAAAAGTATAATAAATAACTCTATATTTGTATTTAATTCTAGGTTTTTTGTTATTTCAATATGACTTTTTATATTTTTATATTTATATACTTCAGATAAATTTTCTATTTGATTAGATATTCTTGAATAAACATCTATTACTTTTACTTCTACCTTTCATTCAATATTTTCTATCTTTGATATAAATAAAAATGTTTCTATTAAATTATTTAATATATCTACCTGATTTTCTATTTTTAAATAATTTTGTTTATCTTTTCAGGATAAAGTAAGAAGCTCTAGCTCACTTGATATAATCATAAGTGGTGTTTTAAATTCATGAGCAACCTGAGAATTAAAAGATTTTAAATTTTTTGTGTTGGTGTCAATTATAGTTAGAAAGTTGTTAACAGAATTTATAATTGTGTTAATCTCATCATCTTGATTTAAATCTATATCAATTTTTTTTATATTATTTAAATCTATATTTTTTAACTGACTGGATATATAAAATACATCTTTCAGCGCAAATCTAATAAATAAATATTTTGAAATACCAAATGAAAAAATAGTAAATATTAATAATAAAATAAATGAAATTTTTAATAATCTTATCTGATTGTTAAAATAAGAGCTTATATTATAAGGTACAACTAAGGTTCAAAAATCTGTATTTTTTTTATGAATTATATAATATAAGTCTTGTTTTATATAAACATTTAAAAATAATTTCTCATATATCATGATATTACTTATTTTACTTCCACCTAAAAATCATCAAAATTCTTCTAATTCATCAAATAGTTTTTCTTTTTGTTTTTCTTTATTATTAGAATAACCTAAAATTTCTTTATATTCATTATCAACATTCCTCATAATCTCCTGACTTTCTTTATTATACCACCCAAAAAAACTAAATACATTTAGAAAAATAAGTATTATCAAAATAATAAAAAATGTTGCTATGGAAAATATTATTGAAATCCTTGTTTTAGTTTTATATTTCATTTGTATTTTTTATAGAATAACCAAATCATTTAATAGTCTTTATTATATCTTTATCAATTTTTTTTCTAATAGAATAGATATAAACATCTATTTTATTATCATCTCAAAATAATTCTTTAGATCACCATATTTGTTCAATTAAATCTGTTTTAGATATAGTTTTATTTTTATAAATCAATTCTAAAATCTGAAATTCTTTCAGTTTTAGCTTTATTTCTTTTTTTTCTTTTTTGACTATTTTATTTAATAAATCTATTTCTATATCTCATATTTGTATATAATCAGTTATATGTAATCTTTTTTCTATTACTTTTATTCTGGCTTGTAATTCTCTTATTTTAAAGGGCTTAACTATATAATCATCTACTCCTGACTCAAGTAATGATATCTTATCTTCATCATCTCACCTAGCTGTCATTATAATAATTGGAACGTCACTTTTTAACCTAATTCTCTTACATAAGGTGATTCCATCTATTTTTGGAAGCATTAAATCAAGTAAAATTAAATCATAATCATTTAACAAGAACTCTTTTATAGCTGTTTCTCAATCAAATTTTTGTGTAATCAAAAAATCAGCATTATTTGTTTCTAACACTTTTTTTATATTATCAGAAATATTTCTATTATCCTCTATAAGTAATATCCTCATACTTAAAAATGATTATTTATATCCTCTCTTTTTAATTTATTTCAATTTATATCTACCTGATTCACCCATGGTTTTTCTTTTGAGATAGATACTTTCAAACTACAACTTGTATAATCAATCAAATACTCATTTTCTAATTCTTTTATTTTTGGAATACAATCTTTCAAAAACAAATCTCAAGTTTGTTTTAATTCTATATATTTTTCAGATAAAACCAAGTTTTTATTTTCTTCTTTTTGACACTCATAACTTCTTACTCAACTACACTTATTTAATTCTGAAAGATATATCATTGAGTAAATAAATGTTGATGTGATAATTATTACACTACTAATAATTCATATTTTTTTCATAGACTATTTTAATATCTTAAAATCTTTTTTTGTAACTCCACATACAGGACAAGTCCAATCATCAGAAATGTCTTTAAATCTAGTTCAAGGTCTTATTCCAGAATCAGGATCTCAAAGTTTTTCATCATAAATATATCAACATGGAATACATATATATTTAGTAGTTTTTCATTTTTTATTATCTCAACCATTTATTAAGTAAGAAACAGTTCTAACTCAAACAACTAATAATAATAAATATATATAAAAATTATCAAATCTAGAAGCAAATGCTATATGTATTAAAGTAAGTAAGAAAGCTGGATAAGCAAGTGAATGGATACTTTTCCACAATTTTCATCATAAAAGTTTTACAGATATATTATTTGATGTAACTCAAAGTATAAGAATAAATATTCATGCTATTAGTCAACTTAATGCATCATTTCTATAAATTATATTTTTAAAAACATAGCTTAGATAACTAATATCTGGACTATATTGTGAGCTATAAAAATATTCTATATTAAAATACATAAATCCATGTATTATAAAAAATACAAAAGTTAGTATTCAAAATACTTTTCTAATTAAAATTAAGTTTTCTATAATTAATTTATTTTTAATAAATTTTAATATAGGACTAATAATCAAAGTAAATGCAAAATATATGAAAGCTATTTTTCAATAAATTCTTAAATTAGCATTAGATTCTAGGTAATATTCTACTCAAAAATAATGACTCATTATAAAACTAGGTATCATAAGTACTATAAAAAATACGATAAATCTAAACATATTAATGATTTATAAATTAACTTGCATGTGTATTTGTATTTGCTTTTTCTTGAGCAGCTTTCTGAGCTGCTATTCTTTGAGCTTCTTTCTGAGCTGCTATTCTTTGAGCTTCTTTTTGAGCAGCTATCCTTTGAGCTTCTATTTTTGATTTCTGAGCTGCTATTCTGGCAATTTCAGCTACTTTTCTTTCAGCAGCTAATTTTGCAGCTTTTTGTTGAGCAGAAATTCTTTCAGCTTCAGCTATTTTTTGTTGATTATTTCATTCATTATTTTGTTTTACAATAGGTTCTTCTATTTTTTTAGAATTATTCCCAATTTCATCATCGAAATTTAATTCTATGTAATCAATATAAAGCAAAATTTGTTCTTGTGATAAAGTATTTAACTTTTCTAATAACAATACCTTTTTTTCATATTTTTCAAATAATTCTTCATTTTTCACATATTCTTTAACCGTATTTAACATATCAATTTTTTCATCTAATAATTTAGATAATTTTTTATATATATTTAATTTTTTATAACCAGAACTATATTTTTTATTAACCAGATTTTTAACCTTTAAAAATCTATTATCTATTTCTTGTTTTTCTTCTTCATTTAATAATATTTGTTTTTTTTCTTCTACAATAGACTCTACAACAGGTTCAATAACTTCAGGTTCATGTATATTTATCGAAGGATATGAAATAGTTGCATTATCAGTAGATGATGGAAAACTTATTGATTTTTTATTATATGATTCTTTCTTATATGACTCTTTTTTATATGACTCTTTTTTGTATGATTCTTTCTTATAACGTTTAGAATCACCACTTTCCCTATCTCAGCTTTCAGCGTAAGTATCTGTCAAAAAAGATATATCAAGTTTTTGAATACTCCAAAAATTATTTATATCATCATCTTGTAATGATATAATTCCAGTAAATGAAATTGCAGATATAAAAAATATACTTCCAACAATAGTTATTTTAAGTAAAGCTTTTTTAAATTTCATAATAATTATGGTTAACTTATAATATACTTAGATAATATAAACAAACAACCTGAATTTAAAATGAATTATTTATATTTTTTCTTCTTCTCAAAGATGAACAAATTAAATTTCTCAATTATTTAACATGAATTACCTGAAATGAGACTAATCCATTTTTAACAATGGAGACTCAAAATATGTTTCCAAATTTTGTAGAAAACAAAGATACTTTAAATAGAGATATTGAAACAAATCCTAAAGTATTAATAGATATTACTAGAAATAGTGAAAGAAACTGGTATGAAAAATCACATAAATCTATATTTTAAAAAACAAAAAGTCTTAGAGTTTTACTCTAAGACTTTTTTATAAAATCACTATATTTGATACAAAAAAATACTTTCACCATCAAATACAAATGATTGATACAATTCAGCTGTATCATAAGGAATTTCAGCTTCACCATTAACTAATAAAAACTTTCGTTTCATATTAGATGATGTAGAATCTTTTTCAAAGACAAAACGAATCAAGCAAAGCCCTTTACTTCTAAGTATTTGCACATCAATTAATAATCCTTTTTTTTCAACATCAAATACATCAAGATTAATAACATTTTGCAATTTAATATCAACAAACTTAATTTTTTTCATTCAAACTCTCCCTTTTCTATCATATTTCAGATAAGTTATTCAATTTTAAAAAATCATTATCTATGATAAGTTTTATTATTATAAAGTCAAATTCTTTTGACTATTTTAAAATTTTATATTATATATACAGGCTTAGACGAAAAAGAAACCAAGGCTTAGGTTTATTTTATATATAATACTTGGAATTAAAACGCTAAAAACGATCCTGGAAAGGATCGTTTATTAATTCTTAGTCATACATAGTATTAATTCAAAGAATTACTAACTATGTTGTCAATAAGAATTACAGTTTTTTATGTAAACTAGCATATTACCATCTGGGTATTCCCAAATGGAGCTTGAATACAATAGCTTATAAGTATATAAGCAGTGTAGCTTTAATGATTCACAAAGTGATATATTATGAACATTAGCATAATCAATAGATTCATTATATCTATCTACAACAGTTTTAGCTTTATCTGTTGACAAAGTTGTTAACTCCATCAAACAATCTACCATCTCATACCCTTCTTTTCTCGTTAATCTTTTCAACATTTTCACATCTCCTAAATAAAATTTAATTCATAATCCTTCCTTAAAAAAGAAAAAACAAAATCTTTTAGCAATATTACTAAAAAACACCCAGCGTCATATAGACAACTACATTATAATTAAAAATTTTAAATGTCAAATCTTTTTGTATTGCAATTATTTATATACAAGTATACTAGTAATACTTTATCATATAACTTTATATAATTATGTGCTTAAAATCTAAAGTAGCTAAAAGAATGGCTATAGCTAAAACCGCTGGTTTTATATTCTGATTAATTGGTTTTATTTTATTACCTTATTTTACAAGTGAAGTAGATATGTTTTTTAGAGTTGGTATATTATTGTGGTATACAACTTTATGATGATTAGTTTGATTGTTTGGTTTCATGGATAAACATCCTGTTTTTACAAGTTGGAAATTTCCTTGGTGGGTTAGATGAGCTTTCATATGAGCTTGGATGAATTTTGTATTAGTATTATTTATTTATTCTGATATACAAACACTTATTAGTAACAGCCCTTTTGATTGATATTCTCCATTCTGGATGATAACTGAATGAATAACTATATGATTTATAATTGATTATTTTGCTACTAAATTTGGTGGTGAAGGAAAAGAATTATGCGAATAAAAAATATACTAGAATCTATCTAGTATATTTTTTTTAAAATATTTATATATTAACATATTATAATATGTTAATATATAGTATTCTGATACTTTTTAAATATCAGAAATCATTATTTTTTCTTAGATCAATAATGTCTTTTTTGTTTAGCTTTAACTTTTTTGAACTCACTTGTAGTAAGTGTGTATTTACTTTTTGGGATTTCTTCTTTTTTGTATTTATTATCATCTATGATTCATATTTCTTTTCATATTAATTTTTCTATCTCTTTAATTTTATTACTATCAGCTTTTGTTCAAAAAGATATAGCTAAACCTTCTTTTCATGCTCTACCTGTTCTTCAAATACGGTGAACATATGTCTCAGATTCCCTTGGAATATCATAATTAATAACACATGAAAGACTTGAAATATCTAATCATCTTGAGGCAATATCTGTGGCAACCAACACCTTTATTTCCCTATTTTTTAGTGATTTTAATGCCCTTTGTCTTTGGTTCTGAGTTTTTCATCTATGGATTGAGTCAGTTTTAATATGAGTTAATGATATATAATCAGAAACTACATCATTAGTATCTTTTGTATTTGTAAATACTATTATAGAATCTAGATCTTTTCTTTTAATTATATATTGCAATAATTGTCTTTTATTTCCCTGATTTACATAATATAGTTCTTGTTTTATACTATCTGTTGTAACTAATACTGGATTGATTGTTATTCTTTCAGGATTATTTAAAATACCAGAAGCTAAATCTTTAATTTCTTTTGGCATTGTAGCAGAAAAAAACAATGTTTGTTTTCTATTTTTCACTCATTTTATAATTTTTTTCACATCTACCATAAATCACATTTCAAGTAACTTATCGGCTTCATCTATAACAAAATTTTCTACATGGGAAATATTTATTACTCACTGACTAATCAGATCTAATAATCTTCCTGGTGTTGCTATTAGTATATCAACTCATTTTTCAATAGCTTTTACTTGATGAAATTGATTCATTCAACCATTTATAACTGTATGTTTAAAATTCACATTCGTACAATATGGAGAAAAGGTTTCTCATATCTGAATAGCTAATTCTCTAGTTGGAGCTAAAATCAAAGTTTTTATTATTCTTTTTTGTTTTCATTCAATTAAACCTTTCTCTAATCTATTATTATACATATTTTGTAAAACTGGTAAACAAAAAGCTAGTGTTTTACCACTACCAGTTTGGGCTACTCATAATATATCTTTATTTTCTATTGCGTATGGTATTACTTTTTCTTGTATCTCTGTAGCTGTTGTAAATCATTCTCTTATTAAAGCTTTTTCTAATGGAGAAATAATATTTAATTCACTAAAATTCATTTTTTATGATGATTATTTAATTATAATTGTTATATTATAGTTATTTTTTTAAAATAATCAAAAATAAAAATAGTAATTAGTCTTTTTCATCTTTTTTTACAACAATATCCAATTGTTTAGATAATTCATATGTAACTTCTTGTTCATGCAATTCATATAGTTTAAAAGAATCTTTCTGTTTATCTATTTATATTAATTCATTTAATGAAAATTTCTCAATCAAATTTCCTAGAATATTCCCATATTCACTTTTTAAATTATTTGGTATTTTTAGCTTTAAAGTAGTCATCTTTTTAAAATTATTTTTTAAACTAATTTCAGTATATTCATTTTTTTTACTCTGTTAAAAGTTTTATATATTTTTCATACTCACAAAAAAATAACAAACTATTTCTAGTTTGTTATTTTAAGAATTATCTTGCACTTGCATACTTAAATGGTTTTTCTGCAAAGGCTATGTAAATAAAATTATGTCAACTAGAATTTGGTCAATGTGTAGCTCTCTATTTAAATCAATTACTAAGAAAGTCAACAGCATCATTATTAGTATTTTCAACTGAACTTGAATTAGCAAGCAATGTATCGTTTTCTGGATTTCAATAAAAGTCTGTTCTAGTAGTATCTTGTATTTGCCAATTTCATGATACAGATGTTGATTTAAACATCACATACCTCGAATTAAACCCAGTATAAACAAACGGACCATCAGCACTACCATTACCTGTATAACTTCATACTTTAGAATATCATGGTACTGAATGGAATGCGTAGGCTACAAATTTATTTCAACTATAATTAGCATATCTACTATTACTTTTTTGATATTTAATTGTAGATGAATTTACTGTATGATTCCAATATGGAGAATGACTAGCCCCTGTATCAAAATATGTTTCATATGTAGAATTATCTAAAAATGTCGATATTTGCCAAGAACTAGTATAATCCCTATTTTTTGTAATTATAATTTCCGGAGCTTTACTCAATCCATGTCAAACTGTTGCTCAAGCAGTTCAATTCCCTGTATATCCCATAATACTAAACCCAGCATCAACATTAGCACTAACCTGACTCGTTATACTTCAATCAGTATTCGTAACTGCTATTCATCCTGCTTTCCAGTTCCATGTTACATAGTTATAATTATTATAATTAAATTCACCTCAACTATGACCACTAACTGAAAAACCTGTTGGATTAACTGTCATACTATGTCATCAAACATATTCTGCTATTGTAGTATTTGACCTTAAATTCTTAGTAAGTGTAGTTCCTTCATCACGAACTGTATCCATTAAAATATGATGATCCACATGACTTCTTAATTTAGTCCATGCTAAATCCGGTTGAAAGTCTAATCCACTTATATTTTGATTAGCTCAATTCCCTGTCCATGTCAAAATATCAAAATGTTCACTTGGATCTACTATACTTGGTTCTGGTAAGTTCTTTGTAGATAATGCTTTAAATCCTGTTGGTGGTTCGTATTTGAATGAACCTCAGGCTGATGGGTAGTATGTAAGACCTGTTTGTCATCATTGACCGAAGTTGGCAATGATTTGATTCAAAACTTGATCATATGATGCTGTTCATAAAAATGTATATGGTGTAACAATACCAGTTAATCAAGTAAAGGATGGTGAAGAATTTATATCAATTGGAGAATTAATACTATACCAAACCTTTCCTTCTTTTAAGCAATACTCACAATATCTCAAGCTAACCAACTTCATCACTTTATGTAATTTCAATATTTTATCCAACTTGAATCATTAGATTTCCAACCAGGCCCAATATAATCTTGTCTTACGTTATTTAATACATGAATTTCATAAATATATCAACTTGTTCAAGCTGATTCTACTCATATTGTTCAATTAATAAATCAATGAAAATTACTTCATGCAGGACTAATTAATTTAAGATTTCATTCAGCAATTCACTGTTCATCAGTAATACTTCAATATGTTTGTTTTCTTGTTAAAATATTCCATGTAGCAAAGTTATTCCCTGGATTATCAAGCATTTGATCATTTGCATTTATATTATGAGTTGTCCAATTATTATTCTTCCCTGAACTATCCTTACCCAAATTACTACTATCAGCAAAATCTAAATTAAATCAATTAGTACCAAAATCTCATGTATAATCTTTTGGTAAATATTGTCATGTTGTAGAATCTGTATAAGCAAAACTACTAGGAGTTAATGCTTGTCAGTCAACAAAATTTACGTCTGAAAGGTAACCGTCGAAGTAACCAGTATTATTTAATTTCACACCTATATTATAAGGATAACCTGCTGCATTAAATTTTGGTTCAACATTATGAATTGACTCAAAACTACTTACCCGATTATGAGTCCAGTCAACAATTCTTTCATTATTTATATAAAGTCTAGCACGATCCACTGGAGTACTATTACTTGTATCTAGAATATATGTAACATGATACCATGCTGAAGTATCACGAAGTAATGATTTACTATTTACATATAAATAATTTGCTCACATATCTATTCACATCCATATACTATTATTATTATCTATTGATAAACTAACATTAGCAGTCCCATCTATTCATCAACCAATTATCCCTTGCCATCATCCTAAATTCCCTCTCTTCACCCATCAACTCCAAGTCCAAGTCTTTCTATTACCTGCACTACTTGGTGTTCTACTTAAATAAGCGCTATCATCATCATTGAATCTTGCTGAATATTTTTGTGATGATACACAAGAAGTTCAATTCCAATTTTCTCAATCTGGACAATCAGCTACATAATTAGGGAAATCAGTCTTATCAAACTGATTATCAGGATTATTTATATATGTATTCAGTACTTCTCAACTTGCTGGTCAATATACTGTTCATGCTCCATTTCAATTTTGATTACTAAATGCTCATGTTGCAATAGTAGTAACTGAGTCTGGTATAATTATTTCAGTTAAATTATTATTAGCAAATCCATAATGTGGTATAAAATCAACTCCTTCAGGTATAATTATTTTTGATAAATTATTAGTGTTAAAAGCTGATGTACCTATAGATGTTAAATATTTAGGTAAAACTACACTAGTTAATCCTTTATTATTAAAAGCATACATTTCAATTTTAGTTACATTTACTCATCATATATTATCAGGTATAACAAGCTCAGTTCAACCAATAGAACTATCATATTGAGTTATTAGTCAACTATTAGTATTAAATTTAAATCATCCACTTGTTACACATGAAGATAACTCTGATCACCGTACTAATCATCAAGTACATTCCCAACTACAACTATTAGTTCCATTTCAATCAGATATATATACTGTGCCATTCGGCTTATTACTACAAGCTACTATACTATTATTATTATTTGCTGAATAATTTCAAGTCCCTACTACACTACATGTACCATTACTTGTTTCATATAAATCTACTCCACATAAATCTGTATATGTTGCACTA
>Ga0233436_1002142_pt1 | contig 14639 bp, 13 predicted proteins | sample SI_122_August201_2_FD_182723 | JGI IMG/M metagenome (GOLD analysis project Ga0233436, IMG submission 182723) | Seawater microbial communities from Saanich Inlet, British Columbia, Canada - SI_122_August2016_150_MG | ecosystem: Environmental > Aquatic > Marine > Inlet | place: Canada: British... | reverse complement strand
CGAGCAATTCACACCGCCGATTGGGAATTGCTCGTCTGGGCGCCCGATTTGCCCGCGTTGCTGGAACAGGCTGCCCGCGGCATGTTTGCGCTTTCACAGACAGAACTGGCCGAGGGGCTGCGTCGCCCGATAGAGTTTGAGCTTCCTTTTTCAGATCGCGAATCCCTGTTGGTGGACTTTCTAGCCGAGTTGTTGTTTTTTGCTGAAGAGCAAAATCTCGCCCCGGAGCAGTATCAACTTAATTTTGACGGAATCAACCTGAAAGTTAGTCTCGCCGCCGCGCCGATTCTCAGTCAGGCCAAAGAAATCAAAGCAGTAACGTATCATCGGCTGCAAATCCGCGCAACAGAAAAAGGCATTGAAGTAAATATTGTGTTTGACGTTTGACGCTTCTTGGAGGTGGATTATGGTGCAGATGCGCGATTTGAAAAAGATTAGCGACTACGAGTGGGAGATTCCGGTCTCCTTTCGGGCGGATATGCGCGTTCCGGTGCGGATTTTTGTCTCGGAGCGGCTACTCACCGATGCCATGCGCGATAAATCGCTGGAGCAGGCTGTTAATGCGGCCACGCTGCCGGGGCTGGTTGGGCATGTGACCGTGATGCCCGATATGCATCAGGGCTACGGTTTTCCGATTGGCGGCGTGGCGGCCACGCGCTACCCCGATGGTGTCATCTCGCCCGGCGCGATCGGCTACGACATCAACTGCGGCGTGCGCCTGCTGGGTTCACAGATTGAACACGAAGCCGCGCGCCCCTATATGGATGATTTAGCCACCGCGCTGGATAAAAACTGCCCCAGCGGTGTGGGGAAGGGTGGGCATTTGAAATTGAATGAAAAGCAATTGGAACGCGTCTGCACCGAAGGTTCACGCTGGGCGTTGAGCAAAGGCTACGCCACGCGGCAAGATGTGCGCCGCACCGAGGAAGGCGGCCAATTAAAGGGGGCAGATTTTCGCAAAGTGAGCGCGCGTGCTAAAAAACGCGGCCTAACGCAGATTGGCACTCTCGGTGCGGGCAATCACTTCATCGAAGTTGATCTGGTCGCCGAAATCTACGACGACGAAGCGGCGCTGGCGATGGGCCTGCACGAAGGGCATCTGGCGCTGCAAATTCACTGTGGATCGCGCGGCTTTGGGCATCAGGTTTGCTCGGATTATGTGCGTGAATTTCAGGGTGCGGTTAAACGTTATGGCATCCAACTCCCCGACCGCGAACTCGTCTGTGCGCCGATGAATTCCCCGGAAGGTGAAGCCTATTTGGGCGCTATGCGCTGTGCGGCGAATTATGCCTTTGTCAATCGTCAGGTGTTAGCCCACTGGGCGCGTGAAGCCTTTATCGAAGTACTGGGCGGACGCGTGAAAAACCCCAATCTGTATCAGGTCTATGACATCGCACACAATATGGGCAAACTCGAAACGCACGATGTTGAAGGTCAGCGCATGAAAGTGTGTGTGCATCGCAAGGGTGCCACGCGCGCCTTTGGCCCCGGCTATGAAGGTTTGCCCGAAGAATATCAACAGATCGGCCAGCCGGTGCTGGTTCCCGGCAGCATGGGCACGTCTTCGTGGGTGTTGGTGGGCACTGATGGCAGTATGCAGCGCTCGTTTGGCTCTACCTGTCACGGCGCCGGGCGCACGATGAGCCGCAGCAAGGCTAAAAAAATGATTTGGGGAGAAGACCTGCGCAATACACTGGAGAAAGAAGGCATTCGCATTCGCGCCGGTTCGATGGCCGGACTGGCCGAAGAAGCCCCCGCGGCCTATAAAGATGTGGATGCGGTTGTGGATACTGTCACTGGGGCGGGGATTGCGAAGAAGGTGGCGCGGCTGGTTCCGTTGGCGGTGGTGAAGGGGTAACAAACAAAAAAATCCCCCGGAGTTTGAAAAACTCCGGGGGATTTTTTTGTTATATCATCTCGAAACGTGCCTGGAAGAAGCGCAGATATTCGGGTTCGTAGACCATCTTGAGACCTTTGGTACTCTCACGTTCGTCAAAGATGGCTTTGATGCTCTCGGCGACCACATCCATGTGGGCTTGTGTGTAGACGCGGCGCGGGATGGTCAGGCGAGTGAGTTCGAGGGCGGGATAGCGATGTTCGCCCGTTTTGGGATCACGCCCGGCGCTGACGACGCCGCGCTCCATCGAGCGCACGCCGGAATCGAGATAGAGTTGGGCGGCTAAAGTCTGAGATGGGAATTGATCCTGGGGGATATGCGGGTAAAAACGCTTGGCATCGAGGAAGATGGCATGTCCGCCAATCGGCTCGACGATGGGGATGTCCCAGTCGAGCAGCAGCTTGCCGAGATAGCGTACCTGACGCACGCGCGAGGCTACGTGGTCATCTTGCACGCCTTCAGCGATGCCAATGGCCAGAGCTTCCATATCGCGCCCGGCCATGCCACCGTAGGTGTGCAAACCCTCATAGACTACGACCATGTTCCTTGCCTTCTCAGCCACACCGGGATCATTCACCGCCAGCCAGCCGCCAATATTGACCAGATTATCCTTTTTGGCGCTCATCCAGGCCCCATCGGTATAGCTGCAAAATTCGAGCAGAATCGCGGCGATGCTTTTTTCGGCATAACCGTCTTCGCGCTCCTGAATAAAGAAAGCGTTCTCGTACATGCGTGTGGCGTCGAGATAAACAGCAATACCGTGCTTATTGCAAAATTCGCGCAATTCTTTAACATTCGCCATGCTGACCGGCTGCCCGCCCGCCATGTTGACCGTACCGGCCAGGCTGACGTAGGGGATGTTTTCGGCGCCGACTTTATCTACGAGGACTTTCATTTTCTCGAGGCTGACATTGCCCTTGAAGAGATGTGGATCAAGTGGATCGTGAGCTTCGTCAATGATGACATCCACAAAGGTACCCCCCGCCAACTCTTGGTGCAGGCGTGTGGTGGTGAAATACATATTGCCGGGGATGTAGTCGCCCTGTTTGATGATGGCCTGACTGATGAGATGTTCGGCGCCGCGCCCCTGGTGGGTGGGGACAATGTGTTTGTAGCCGTAATAGGTCTGAATGGCTTCTTCAAGATGGTAGAAGTTGCGGCTTCCGGCGTAGGCTTCATCACCGAGCATAATACCCGCCCATTGACGGTCGCTCATGGCGCTGGTGCCGCTGTCGGTGAGCAGGTCAATATACACATCTTCGGAGCGCATCAGGAAGGTGTTGTATCCGGCTTCGGCGGCGGCTTTCTCGCGCTCGGCGCGTGTAATCATGTGGATGGGTTCGACCATTTTAATTTTCCAGGGTTCAGCCCAGGATCGGCGGCCAAATTGCTGGCCCATTGTACGATATTTGTGTTCGGTCATTTTTCCTCCGATGAGTTTTTGTGATTTTATCTGAACCACGGAGACACAGAGTTCACAGAGATGGGTTTTAGGGAACACGGAAAAATTCTCTGTGTTATTGTAAAAAAAAACTCCGTGACCTTCGTGTCTTCGTGGTAAATCAAATTTCAAGTGAACAGCGCAGCAGTTATTTCAACGGTAGTATCGTCGTCGCTTTCGTTTCGCGTAGCACCAGGCTGGTGTGGATGCGCGCCACGCCAGGGATAGGGGTCAGGCGGTTGACGAGAAAATCTTCCAGATCGTCGGTGTTGTGGGCGACGACTTTGAGCAGGTAGTCATAATCGCCGGTGACGTGGTGGCATTCCAGCACTTCGGGCATTTCCTGCAACGCTTCGTGAAAACCCGTCACCTGATGAATTTCATGCAGTTGCAGGCTAACGCTGACAAAACAGAGCATATCGTAGCCAACTTGCTGCCGGTCAAGCAGAGCAGCGTAGCCTTGAATAATGCCTGCTTCTTCCAGCCGCCGCACGCGCGCAAGCGTCGCCGGTGCAGAAAGGTTAGCCCGGCGAGCTAACTCGGCGTTGCTGATGCGGGCGTCGCTTTGCAGTTCGGCGAGGATGATTTTGTCAATATCGCTGAGAGCTTCCATAATTAATAATGTAGCTGAAATTAGGAAAAAAGTCAACGATTATTTTGTAATTTATCAAAAAATACTAATAATCGAAACTTGTGAGCCCGAATTTCTACTGTTAATTTTGCTGCGGTATATATTGAGTACAAATGTCATGAAGTGTATTCATCAGCGGAAGTGTGGATATAGAGTAGAATCCGGGTATGAAAACCAAACGCATACACTATCCTGAAACGACTGCACAGCAGCGAAAGCTGTTATTTGAAAGCAGGGAATCGGGCAGCAGTATAGTAGAAGCCTGCCGGATAGCCCACGTTGGACGAGGCACGTATTACCGATGGAAACCACGTTTTGATGCTGCGGGCTATGCTGGTCTGGAAGAGTACCAGAAGAAAGGGCCTGAGAAAGGATACGGTCGCAAATCAGCAGAGATAGAGCGGCAGGTTTTCGAGTTGCACGAGCAGCATAAAGACTATGGCAAGCATCGCATTGCCGACGAGATTGCCAAAGCGAATAACTGGGTTCCATTAGTTAGCCCAAACACAGTTCGGCGCATCCTGGAAGAAGCCGGGCTGTGGAAGCCTGAAGAAAAACGGCGAAAAAAAGTACCTTCAAACCGGTAGTCCGGACGGCAGAAGAGCCAGGGCAGGCAATCAATGTCGATCTTTGCTTTGTTCCAGCCCAGCATGAAGCGGAAGTCAAGCTGCCAGCCGTGAGTGGGTCTTCGGGCCACCTGGTGATAGAACGCCCCAAAGATAAAACCGAAGCCCAATATCCAGGGCGTGTCTTTGAAGACCGATCACTCTCCTATGCGGAAGCGATGCAAGCCTTTGTGTCGGCATCGGCACGAGCGGCTCTGCCAGAAGCGTCCCCCGAAGAGGATGGACAGCCTACTCGCAAGGCAGAAATTCGTCAATTACGCCTGGATGAAGTCCAACTGCGGCAAGCAAGGCGTGACATCCGTGAGCGGCGCAGCCAGGAGGATGTCGCCTGGCGAGCCATACGTCAAGAACATCAGCAGACAGAAGCGGATTTCCGGGCGTTATCCAAAGCGGAACGCCACACTCGTCAAGCCGAAGCACAACGCTGGCAAGCACAGCGTGACCAGCGGCGTCAAACACTGGAACAACGGCAATTGGAAGATGAGTACTGGCGACAGCAAAGACAAAGCCTGCGTGAGCGGTTGAGCCTGTTGCCCATCGTCACCGCCTGGATCGCTATCCTGGTGATCACGGATAATTACACTCGCCAGTGCTTGGGCCTGCCGCTATTCGCTGCTGGCGCCAGCGTCACCGCAGAAATGGTGGTTGCAGCCCTGCGGGTTTTGTTACCGGCTGAACTGCAATTTCTGATCTCTGACCGGGGCGTGCATTTCACGGCTCAGGTCTTCCGGCAGTTGGCTCGCAGCGAAGGCTTTATCCATGTCGTGATTGCCCGCCACCGACCTGAATCGAACGGCATCGCTGAACGCTTTGTGCGCACGTTGAAAGAATGGCTTGCCACCCATTCTTGGGAGAATGACCAGGACTTACTCCTACTCCTGGACCAGTTCCGGCCCGAATACAATGATCGCCCACATCAGGGCATTGGCATCCCAGGCTTGTCTCCCAACGAGTTCGCCAATCGCACCTGGCTTATGTGATTGTCAATGTTCACACTTCCGTTGATGAATACAACAAATGTCATGAATTGAACAAATCAATGCTCCAGTTTGGAACGCGAATATTGCGAAATATTTGTATATTTTCCCCATTCTCGTTAAAGTTCAATACCATCCGCTTACGGGAATCAAAAACAGGCAGACCCAACCCCTGTCTGCCTGTTTTTGGATACTGATTTTCTAATGTTGCAAAATCTGCGAGAGGAATAGCTTGGTGCGATCTTCTTGCGGATTGGTGTAGATGTCTTCCGGTGAGCCACTTTCTACAATCTGGCCTTCATCGAAGAAGAACATGCGATCGGCTACACTGCGGGCAAAGCCCATTTCGTGAGTTACAACCAGCATGGTCATGCCGCTCTTGGCCAGTTCGGTCATTACATCGAGCACTTCTTTAATCATTTCGGGGTCAAGGGCCGAAGTCGGCTCGTCAAAGAGCATGATCTTGGGCTGCATTGCCAGGGCGCGGGCAATCGCCACGCGCTGCTGTTGACCCCCCGAAAGCTGGCCGGGGAATTTTCCGGCTTGTTCGGGGATACCCACCCGCTCCAGAAGCTGCATGGCAACTTCTTCGGCTTTTTCTTTTTTCCACTTATGCACTTGTAACGGCGCCAGGGTGATATTTTGCAACACCGTCAGATGCGGGAAGAGATTGAATTGCTGGAAGACCATCCCGGTTTCCTTGCGGATGGCCTCGATATTACGTACATCGTGCGTCAACTCAATGCCGTCAACGATGATATTTCCGCCCTGATGTTCTTCCAGGCGGTTGATAGTACGGATAAAGGTTGATTTTCCCGACCCCGAGGGGCCGAAGATCACGATGACCTCGCCTTTTTTTACTTCCATATCAATGCCGCGCAGGGCATGGAACTGCCCGTACCATTTATGTACGTCCTGGCAAACGATAATGGGGTCGTTAGTATTTAGTTCACTCATGTTATTAAACTCCTGATACAAGGTTGCAGTCGGGCTATCGTTCGCCCAGGCCCAGAGCAGTTTCCAGGCGTTGGCTGGCATACGACATACCGTAGCTCAAAATCCAGAATACGGCAGCGATAAAGAGATATACCTCGCGCGAAGTCCCAATATAGTCTGGGTTGCCGAGAACGGCTTTCCCGATGCCCAGGATGTCGAACAGGCTCAGGATCATCACCAGGGTGGTGTCTTTCAACAAGCCGATAAACTGGCTCACCAAAATCGGGATTACGGCTCGCAGTGCTTGGGGCATAATGATAAACGCCATGGTCTGGAAACCGCTCAACCCCAGCGCGTGGGAAGCTTCATGCTGCCCCGCGGGGATCGATTGCAGACCGCCGCGCACATTTTCGGCCATATAAGCCGCGCTGAAGAATGTGATTCCGACTAGCGCCCGGATGATGCTTTCGATACGAATTTCGGATGGCAAGAACAGCGGCAGCATCAAATCCATCATAAACAAGATCGTGATCAGCGGAACGCCGCGTACCGTTTCAATAAATCCAATGCTGACCCAACTAATAATGGGCAGTTTGGACTGTCGTCCTAACGCCAGTGAAACACCGATGGGGAAGGAGAACAAAATACCCAGCACCGACAGTAAGACGGTGAGCATCAGGCCACCCCAAAGCTGAGTGTCTACAACGGGGAAAAAGCCTTCGTCCCCGGTTAGTCCTCGAATAATCAGCAAACCCACCGGGAAGTAGAGTAACCAGGCAAAGATGCTGACCTTTGAAAAAGTGACTGGTCGTGATTTTGCGATCACATACCCAATCAAGCTAAAAACACTCAAGCCCAAAATTTTCAGACGGTCATCCATGCTAAAGGGTAAAACAGCCAAGAATACCGGTATTAGCAAAAGGACAAGTCCCGATAACTCAAACTTCTTTACCCAAGAACCCCATGACAGGCCAATCACCCAGGTGAGCAAGAAAAGGGCTACCCAAACGCGCCACTCTTGCTCAATAGGATAACGCCCAATCATAAAAAGTTTCAGGTTGGCAGAAATAACATCCCAACGGGCTTCACCAAAAACCCAAGTGAGGGTTGGCTTCAGCATGGCGTAAGTGAGCCAGGCGGCGAATAGTGTGAGCAGGGCGTTATACCAGGTGCTGAACAAATTCTTGTGCAGCCAGCCTAACAGGGAGTATCGCTCGGTGGGCGGCGGCAAGACTTTTGATTTTGCAGTAGTTGTCGTCATGGCTATCGCTCCACCAGTTTAATTTTCTTGTTATACCAGTTCATAAACACGGAAGTGATCAGGCTGGTTGAGAGATAAATACCCATCATCAGGGCAATTACCTCAACCGAGCGCCCGGTTTGATTGTGCATGGTTCCGGCGATGGCGAACAGATCAGGATACCCAATCGCAACCGCCAGGGACGAGTTTTTCGTCAGGTTCAGGTATTGACTGGTTAGCGGGGGCACAATCACGCGCAACGCCTGCGGAAAGACGATCAAGCGCAAGGTTTGGAACGCATTCAATCCCAGGGCACGGGAGGCTTCAATCTGTCCTTTGGAAACCGAGAGGATTCCTGCCCGAACAATTTCCCCTACAAACGCTGCGGTGTAGATCACTAAACCGGAAAGCAGCGCCAGATACTCTGGCGAGAAGGTATAGCCACCCTTGAAGTTCAACCCTTGCAGCGCTGGCAGGTCAAGGGTTAGCGGCGATTGCGGCAGGGCAATCCAGCCGATGATGGCGACAACCAGAAAGGTGATGGTTGTCCAGAGCGCCACCAGCGGCGGGCGTCCAGTGCGTTTGCCGACCAAGTTTAGCTGCCAATTCACAATAGCTGCCAGTACCAGCCCCACGCCAAGAATAATCAGATACGTGCGCCAGGTTTCAGTGGGAATACCCCACGGGATGACCATGCCGCGATTGCTGATAAAAATGGATGTTCCTATGGAGATGGCTTCTTTGACGCGTGGTAGTGTGATGAAGATGCCAGTATACCAAAAGATGAGCAGCACCAGCAACGGGATGTTCCGCAAAATTTCGAGATAGATGCTGGATAGTTTGGCGACTAGAAAATTGGTTGAGAGCCGAGCGACACCGAGCAAGACCCCCAAGATGGTTGAAAGAATAATACCGACAATACTGACTTGAACCGTGTTTAACACGGCTACCAGCACAGCCCTCTTGTTGAAATCGGCCCGTGCGTATTCGATGAGTCGTTCACCGATATCGAATCCAGCCGTCTGATTCAAAAAGGCAAAGCTAGGTGTCATCCCCTGTTTTGCCAGGGCAGTTATCATATTATTGTAAATATAATAACCAAAAACGATGACGGCGATGAGGAAGATAATCTGCCCCAATACACGCAAAACGCGCTCATCGCGCCAAAAGGGGATAGTGGCTTGTTGAGTGGTCTGTGTTTTTTCCATAGGCGAAACTCCCCGAAAGAGAAACTTGATTGAACACTAAGTTTTCTTCGTCTGAAATTGAAGCTTGCTTTGACAGATTCGGATTGGGGCATTGCCAATCTGACAATGCCCCAAAGTCCGTATTACGTATTTCGTAGACCCCCGGTTGATCGTGCTTTGTTTAGCGGAAAGGCGGAGCGTAGAGCAGACCGCCGTCGGTGTACAGGCTGTTCAAACCACGCGGGATGTAGGTGGCGGTGTCGGGGCCGAGGTTGCGGTTGTAGATTTCGGCGTAGTTACCAACCAGGCTGATTACGTTATAAGCCCAGTCGTTGCTCAGGCCCAGTTTGACGCCCAGATCGCCTTCGGCGCCGAAGAAGGACATTTCGCGAGGATTGGTGGTAGCAGCCATCATTTCGGCAGCGTTTTCGGAGGTGATGCCGTGTTCTTCAGCGAAGAAGGTGGCGAAAACGGTCCACTGGACAATATCGAACCACTGATCGTCACCGTGGCGGACAACGGGGCCGAGGGGTTCTTTCGAGATGGTCTCGTCGAGGATCATGTGATCTTCAGGAACGCTCAGCAGAGTCTGACGGGCAACCAAACCGGATTTGTCGGTGGTGTAGGAGTCGCAGCGACCTTCTTCGTAAGTGGTCCAACCGGTTTCAACATCTTCGTAAACAACCGGTTCGTAGCTGATGCCACGGGCGGCGAAGGTGTCGGCCAGGTTCGCTTCGGTGGTGGTGCCGGTCTGAACGCAGACGGTGCCGCCATCCATATCTTCGAGGGTATTGATGCCATCGGCCTTGCGGACGATGAAGCCTTGCCCATCATAGAAGGTGGTGTGAACAAAGTTGGCGCCAACTTCGGTGTCGCGGGTTAGCGTCCAGGTGGTGTTACGGATCAAGACGTCAATCTCGCCACTTTGCAGAGCCGAGAAGCGTTCCTGCGAGCTAAGGGGGCGAATTTCGTAAGCTTCAGCGTCGCCGAAAACGGCAGCCGCAACGGCTTTACAGAAATCAATGTCGAAGCCATTGTAATCACCAGCTTCATCCAGGAAACCAAAACCAGGTACGGAGGCATTGCCGCCGCAGATTACATAACCGCGTTCCTGAACAGTTGCCAAAGTAGCGCCGTAGCCAGCTTCCTGAGCGGCGTTGCCAGCGGCAACGGGCAGGCTGCCAAACACGAGGGCGAGCACCATTAATAAAGCTACAATCGGGAATAATTTTTTAGACATTTCGTACTTCCTCCTCCAAAGGGGTGTTGTTATGTTTTTGATCGAAATTTCTTGTAGGCGAACATAATAGATATATTTGCGTGCCAAGCACCTCCTAATCCTCCATGTTGATTTCTATGTTGTAATAGACGATGGAATTACTACGTGAAAAATGTAAAATACATATCACCTTAAGATTATAAAAGAAAATAAGCTATTATGACAGTCAGGTAGGCAAAACTTCCACGATTTTTTTGAATTTTTTATACTTCTATTGGTAGAATCCGGAAAATTGGCCTAATTTAAATTACATTTCATCAAAATTCATCATTTTAGGAGAACTATCCATGAAAATACTCTTGCTGGGTGTTGGGCTTCAGGGCAAAGCTGCTCTACACGATCTGGCGAATAGCGTCCAAGTTTCACACATCATCGCTGCCGATGCCAATATTGCCGCGTTGCGCAGCTATGCCAGCCAACTCAACAGCCCCAAAATTACCCCAGTTCAGTTGGATGTGCGCGATCACGCCCGCGTGCGCGAGTTGATGCGCGCGGGCGATGTTGTCATTGCCCTGCTGCCGCAAACTTTTCGCCTGGAAATGGCACGCCTGGCGATTGACAGTGGCGCGCATTATGTGGAGACTTCGTATGCTCTGCCGGAATATGCCGAACTGGGATGTTCAGCCGCGGCCCGCGGCCTGACTCTGCTGCCGGAGTTTGGCCTTGATCCAGGCATTGATCTGGTTTTGGTGGGGCGCGCCATCGGCGAGTTGGATGAAGTTCATGAACTGCACGCCTACGGAACAGGCGTTCCTGAACCCCAGGCAGCGAACAACCCTCTGAAATACAAAATCTCCTGGACTTTTGCAGGCGTGCTCGGCGCCTACCAGCGCCCGGCGCGTATGCTTAAAGATGGGCAAGTCATCAGCCTGACCCCCGGCCAGATGTTCAGCAAAGAATTTCTCCACCATGTGGATGTGGAAGACATCGGCCACATGGAAGCCTATTACAACGGCGACGCGGTCAAATATCTGGATGTTTTCGGTATCCAAGAGACCACCCGCTCCACCGGGCGCTACTCGTTGCGCTGGCCGGGGCACTCGGCTTATTGGAAAAAAATGGTCGAGTTAGGTTTTCTGAGCGAAGAGCCGCTTCAGGTGGGGGATGTTCAAGTATCGCCGCGGCAGTTCGTGCATGATCTGCTGGCTCCGCAGTTGCAATACGCCGCCGACGAGCGCGATATTGCCGCCATCCGCATCGATGTGCGTGGTCTCAAAAATGGGCAGCGCAAACGAATCATCTATCAGATGGTGGATCGCCGCGACCTGGAGACGGGTCTACTTGCCATGCAGCGTACCGTGGGCTATACCGCCAGCATCGGTGCACAGATGATCTTGAGTGGCGCGATCCAAAAACGCGGCCTGCTTGCCCCCGGCAAGGACGTTTCATCCGATGCGCTGATTGCCGAACTACAGAAACGTAATATTAACATCACTCGCTCCGAGCTGGATTGGTTAATATAAGCAACCGCAGATAGACGCGGATTTTTATTTCAGCCGCGTTTATCTGCGTCTATCTGCGGTTTTAATAGAAAATCCAGCGCGATTTGATCGATGCGCCCCTGTTCGAGATCGGTGCGGTCGTTGATATTTTCATAGGCGACCAGCAGCCCTAAGGCCTGACGTGTGGTGGCATCGTATTTACCGTGGATGTCGCCCGCGTAAAATCCCCGCTCAGCCAGTAAAATTTGTAAATTTTGCAAAATCTCGCCCTGCAGCGGCACTTGATCCGCGCGCGCGCTGGTTTCGTTGTGAATAGTGTGCAGGCGCAGCAATTCGCCGAGTTCTTCCACCGGGTTCGGCGCGTTATCCACGCGGTAATCGATCCAGCGGTCGTTGAAGCCGCCGTAACCGCCCCCAGCTTTGACGACCAAAATTGCGGCGCTCTGTTTACCGCGTTTGTCGCCCCCGGCGTGGTCCCCGGCCAGCAGGGCCGCGTACAGCCTTTGGGGGAGCAGCCCGTTGTGGCGCTCAAAGGTTTCGGCCATCGCTTCGATCACGCCTGGCCCCGCGAGCAGGTTGCCCTGTACCGCGAATCCGCTTTGGGCGTAGCCCCCGGCCCAGGGCTTGCATTCCACACCGGTGTAAGTAGCTGAACGTCCAGCTTTGTCCACGAGTCCCACCTGTCGGCGTGGACTCCCTTCATCGGCGGCGATTAATCCGGCTAAGGCTTCTTCTGCGGATTGGCCTTGTTGCATCAAAGTAAGGGCGCGTGGCCCAAAGGATGTATTGGCAAAGGCTTGTGTGGCAACCGCTCCGGCGCCAACCTGCGCCCAGGGCACGACCGAGCCGACTGCCAAAAACTTGGAGGCCACGGCCACGCCCCAGGCTTGTTCATCGGGGGCATGGGCAACAATCGAGAATGTAGCGATATTTACTGAGTTCATCACATTTTTTAACATAAGGGCGCAAAGAAGCAGAGACGCAAAGTTATTTTTTTCTTGGCATCTTTGCGCCTAAGCGACTTTGCGTTGCGCTTTTACAACTTCGGCAACTCAATTGATTGTTGGTATTGGTACTTGCCCTTTTTATCGGCATAAGAAACTTCACACTCTTCATCGGCTTCGAAGAATAAAACCTGGGCGATGCCCTCATTGGAGTAAATTTTGGCGGGCAGCGGGGTGGTGTTGGAGATTTCGAGCGTGACGTAGCCCTCCCATTCGGGTTCGAAGGGGGTCACGTTGACGATCAGGCCGCAGCGAGCGTAGGTGCTTTTGCCCAAACAAATCGTGAGTACGCCGCGCGGGATGCGGAAATATTCCATTGTGCGCGCCAGTGCAAATGAATTCGGGGGGATGATGCAGACATCGCCTGTAAAATCCACCATCGATTTGGGGTCAAAGTTCTTGGGGTCAACGATGGCGGAATGCACGTTGGTGAAAATTTTGAATTCATCGGCCACACGGATGTCGTAGCCATAGGATGAAACGCCATACGAAATTACGCCGTTGCGCACTTGTCCCGGCTCGAAGGGTTCGATCATGCGTTGTTCTTGCGCCATTTTACGTATCCAGTGGTCAGGTTTGAGTCCCATAGTGTGTTTCCTTTTTGTGGTGAGTAAATATTTTTCACCACAAAGGCACAAAGCCACCAAGAAATTTTTTTCTTTGAGCCTTTGTGTCTTCGCGGTTAGTTATTTTTTTTCGCATCAAAAGTGATCACCGTCACCATACCGGGCAGGACTTCGATCGTATAGTTTTGCAGCCCGCGGGCCACAAAGCTAATGCGGTACTGACCGGCGGGGATGTCGCCGAGAGCGAAGGCCTCCCCCCACACATCGTCGCCGTTGACCGTCCAGTCAGCGTAGCCCTCGAGGTAGTAAACGGCCAGGATGTCGCCGCTCGCCGGGTTGATCTGTTCGATGGTGATGGTGGGGATATAGATCGAATTACCATATTCGTCCACGATATGTCCGGCGATTGCCCCGGTGGGTTGTTCAGACTCATCGAGATGGGGTGACAGCCACAGTTCGGGATTGCGCGTGGCTCGATAGCTGTTCTCGCCCTGACGGACTTCGAAATGCAGATGTTCGCCAATTGCTGCCCCGGTGAAGCCGACCAGTCCGATCACATCCCCGGCGTTGACCTGCTGCCCGACTTCGGCGCGCACCTCGGAGAGATGCCCGTAGAGCGTGTAAACCGGCATTAGGTAATTAGGTAATTGGGTATCCGGGAAGGTATGTTCAATCACGACGACGTTGCCGTAAAATGCGGGAAAATCAGCCAGGGGGTCTTGATAATCGTTTCCGGCGATGATGATCAGACCATTGGCAGCGGCCAGCACCGGTGTGCCCTGCGGGTTGACGAATTCTACACCGTGGTGGGTTTTTCGCAGGCCATTGGCGGTGTTGCCGAAGCGATAGGAGGGGTCTACCACATCGACGAGATCAGGCGCGATCGGGCGCTGAAAGATAAAGTGACCCGCATGGATGCAGAATTCATCATTGCAGGGGAGCGGGGTGGGCGTGGGAGGGAGGAGCGTTGGGGTTGGGGGGTTGGGGGTAGGTGTTGAAGGTTGCAGGTTTAACGTTGAAGGTTGGGTTTCGGTCACCGAACTAATTTCGGTGGTCGCCAGTTCTTGATTTGCAGTGGTAGGCGCGCAGGCAGACAGTGTCGTCAGAAAACCAACGACGAGAAAAATCTGCCAAACCTGCAACCTGCAACTTTCAACTTTCAACTTGTAACTTTCAACTTGTAACCTGCAACCTTCAACCTTCAACCGTTTCTTCATGCTAACGCCAATCCGCCGCGCTCAGTCAGTTGCACGCGAATTTGCTTCTGCAACTCGGCGGCTTTTGCTTTGATGGCCTGGACTTCGTTGACCAGATTATCGGCAATGTCTTTGTCGTTCAAGCCTAGAATATTGATGCACACGTTATAGCCCGCGCCGCTCAGTGCAGCCTGCGCCATCGCTGCGCGGGCTATAA
>Ga0233436_1002129_pt1 | contig 14702 bp, 13 predicted proteins | sample SI_122_August201_2_FD_182723 | JGI IMG/M metagenome (GOLD analysis project Ga0233436, IMG submission 182723) | Seawater microbial communities from Saanich Inlet, British Columbia, Canada - SI_122_August2016_150_MG | ecosystem: Environmental > Aquatic > Marine > Inlet | place: Canada: British... | reverse complement strand
TTTCTGATTTCGAACATTATGCCACCTGGTGTCATAAATATCAATACGATCCTCTAGATACTCATGAAGATAAATTTGCAGACTATATTCTACAGATGGGTGAGAGTCTTACTGTTGCAACAATCCAAAGGCGAGTGGCCAGCCTTAGCAGTATATTCAATCTCACCAAAAGCACCAACCCTACAAAAGAACCCGTGGTCATCCTAACTTTTAAAAAGCTTAGAAGAAAATTTGGAAAACCTCAAAAACAAGCGACGCCCCTAACTTATGACATTCTAACCAAACTCAAAGATGTTTGTTCTAACGATATTGTCGGACTCAGAAATAAACTACTTTTACAACTTGGTTATGAAACCATGCGCCGTCGCTCAGAAATTTGTCAATTCAAATTTGAAGATTTGCAACATCTTGGCAATCATAAGCATGCACTCCTACTAAGACACTCCAAAACTGATCAATACAATCAAGGGAAAATAATTCCAATTTCTAATGAGCTGTCTGAGATGATTTCAAAATGGTCACTAACAATTGATCAAGATAGTGGCTATATCCTTAGAAGCTTCAAGCGAAATCTATCTACTAATCCATCTCTCACACCTGCATCGATTAATCATATTTTAAAAAGTCTTCAAAAGAAATCTGCCTGAATCAAATTGGAGAGCTATCAGGCCACTCATTTAGAGTTGGCGCTGCACTTGATTTATTAGACAAAAATATCCCGCTTGAGAAAATTATGCTTAGAGGCGGCTGGAAATCAGAAACTAGTGCGATGAGATATCTTCAAAGTTGGAATGATAGTAACTGGTTGCTTATTAATTGACTACAAAAAAGTCAATAACTCAATTTAACATTACTTATGCCTTGGATATCCATCTGGATTTTGTGACTGCCAACGCCAAGTATCTTCACACATCTCATCAAGCTCGTATTCAGCATTCCACCCAAGTTTTTTTACTGCGTAGGCAGGATCAGCATAGCAAATAGCTATATCACCAGGCCTTCTGTCAACTATTTGATAAGGCACATCTTCACCTGAAGCTTTTTCAAAAGCTTTAATCATGTCAAGTACAGAATATCCATTACCCGTACCTAAATTAACCGTTAATACCTGCGGTCTATTTTCTAATGCTTGCAATGCCTTAACATGACCTTTAGCTAAATCTACCACATGTATATAATCACGCACACCCGTTCCATCAGGTGTGTCGTAATCACCACCAAATACACTAAGATTTTCTAATTTACCAACTGCTACTTGTGAGATATACGGTATTAAGTTATTAGGGATATCATTTGGATCTTCACCAATCAGTCCACTCTTATGCGCACCTACAGGGTTAAAGTATCTAAGTAGTGCAATGTGCCAACTATCATCCGCAACAAATACATCTTGTAAAAATTCCTCAATCATTAACTTTGAGCGGCCATATGGGTTCGTTACCGATAATGGAAAATCTTCCTTGATGGGCACTGTATGTGGATCACCGTATACCGTTGCAGAAGAGCTAAAGACAAACGTCTTACAACCAAACTCACGCATCACATCAGCTAGAATAAAAGTACCACCTACATTAGTATCATAATATTCAATAGGCTTCTCAACTGATTCGCCTACAGCCTTTAACCCTGCAAAGTGAATCACGCCATCAATTGAATATTGTTCAAATACTTGTATCAGTGCAGCCTTATCACGTACATCCACCTCATAAAAAGGAATATTGCAATCAACCAGACCCTCTACACGCTTTAAAGACTCTAATGAGGAGTTACACAAATTGTCAACTACTACTACTTCATAGCCAGCCTTAATCAGCTCAATGCAAGTATGGGATCCAATATAACCTGCTCCACCTGTTACTAAAATTTTCATCTTTTATCCTTATATAAAATGTTACTAATCTCATCATCCCATACCAGCTTGCAAACCTGTATATTTAATTAAATTGGATCACCCGCTGGAAAATATCAATAATCCAAACGAATTGAGAATAATGCTAACAATATTGAAATAAGTAATACGAAATCGATCGACAATATAATCAGCTGTTAACGAAAGAAACTTCTTAATCAATGTGAAACCCCATCTCTTTTAATCACTTTCAAAAATGTCATCCATAATATTTTTATATCAAACCAGAAAGATTGACGATTTAGATATTCTACATCCAGTGCAACTTTATCAGGGATTGATAGTTCATCTCGACCATTCACTTGCGCCCAGCCAGTAATACCAGGTAGTAACTTATCCACGCCTCTTTTAGTGCGTAAAGTAATCAAATTATCTTGATTATAAAGTGCAGGACGCGGCCCTACAAAACTCATATCGCCTTTTAATACTGAAAACAGTTGTGGCAACTCATCCAAACTAGATTTACGTAAAAAGCCTCCAATAGAAGATAAATAAGCATTCGGATTGTCTAGCAAGTGTGTTGCTACAGCAGGCGTGTCAATCCTCATTGATCTAAACTTTGGCATCTTGAATAATTCATTATTCTTACCAACTCTATCAGACCAATACAAAGCAGAACCCTTGGAAGTTAAACGAACAGTAATAGAAATTAATAGCATAGGAGTGACTAACAGAACAAGAATCACAATACCTAGAAATAAATCAGAAATCCGTTTCATTCATATCCTTTAAAGATTTTTTAGCTTTAAATCCAAGCGCCTCTAATTTAGCGGAAGAATAGCACTCATCGCCTAGTAATTTGTTAATTTTATATTTAATGCGAGGACTTGCCAGGCTAGCAAGATCGAATAAGGTTTTTGGTGCACTCCATTTTGGAATTAATTTTCCTGTCACGCCGCACATAGTATTATAAATCTCACGAGAAGAATAAGGCGTACCATCTGTTGCGATAAATATTTCTCCATTAGCTCGCTTATCTTCAGCAATCAGTAAAATTGCTCGAACCAAATCATCTACATGAATCATAGAACGTCGGTTACCTGTTTCAGGTAAAGGCGGAAACCACCCCTTCTTAATACCTAACAGCATTGATTGTAAATTACCTTTCACATTAGGACCGTAAACTAAAGAAGGGCGAATGACAGATACATGCATGCCTGACGCTTTACCGATTTTTAATAACTTTAGTTCTGCCTCTCGTTTCGTCTTTCCATAAACCCCCTCTGGGTCACCTTGGTCTTTTTCACTTGAACATACTCCAAAAGTGGAACCTCCACCCGCCTTAACACTACTAACAAATACAAACCTTTTAACATTAGACTTTACAGCTAGCTTGGCCAATCTTACTGTTGCTTCCACATTAACTTCTTGATAAAGATTTTGAATTTTAGTTGCATCACGCAGATCATGAGAAAAGCCAGCTAAATGAAAAACTGTATCTACGCTATCTAAAGCATCATCAGGTATCACTTTAGATTGTAGGTCACAAATCACGGTTTTGAAATTAGAATGTTTTCTACGAGATAAAACGTGTATCTCACCATTCACTGCATTAATAAGCCTTTGGCCAATAAACCCTGTCGCACCTGTTAATAAAATTTTCATATGTTTTTTTTATACTCTACAATCACCACAATCCTGCCAAGTAGTATTACAAAGGATGGTATCAAGTCCATTACTTTCCATCTTACCTATAATTATTACGTCATTCATATTATGCATTGACACTATTATCTGACCGATAAAGCAAGGCTGCCATATAAACCCCGACCAAAGGAAGCGACAATGGAATGGCAGTAAATAAAATAGTGTTTAGAAAAAAGAAAAACAACAAGAAATCTTTAATGTTTTTTTTGTACGCCTTGAATATGATGATTGAATAGCTAATCGGTATCAAAAGACCAATAACTCCAAGTTCAAATAAAATACTTCCATAAAAACTCATTATCCTAACAGGGGGTGTGCCATATACTTGTACAAAAATATTCTGCTTTAGTATTTCAATCGTCCAATAATCTGAAAAAGCTCCAAACCCATTAGGCATACCATAACCGTCAATAAAACCCTTAATTGAAAAATAAATTATACCCATTCTAGTATTAATACTATCATCAGACATAAGACTTTCTGGATGTGTTATTAATTGGCTCAATAAGTGTAATGCCCTTATATCATAATTATAAAAATTTAGAATTACCATACCAAGAAATAGAGTCACAATAAGAAGCAAGAATATTTTAGCATTGAATTTAAGAATCGAATAATAAGCTCCAAAAATCAACAAAAATAATATAGCCATGCTTGATTGAGCGATAAAAAGTATCTGTAACAACAATAAATAAATAAATAAACTTTTATTTTTAACATCCAATGTTAAAAATAAAAGTATTAAGAATAAACATATGATTCCATAGAACGTGGGTTCTGGGCTTAGAGAAGTAGAGCCCCGTCCACCAAAAGTAGACACTCTATTCAGTAAAAATGAAAGGAAATTCATATCAAAAACAATTTGCACAAAGCCAACAATCAAATATGCAATGACGGTAAATTTTAAAAAAATAATTGTTAAGTCATAATGCCTCTTTAACATATAATAAAAAACAATAGGTGTTAAAGAAATAGTAAAGTATCCAGCTACACTTCGTATCGAAGAAAATTGATTATCCCCCACGGGAAATAGAAAAATTGAGAATACCGTTGGAATTAGCAGATAAACAATTACCTTTGGAGGTCTATACCCATTGTAAAAAAGTAACATCGAAAATGTAGTTACTGTCAAAATGCTCCAAGGTTGGATGTCAGTTCCAAATGAAACTGGTGTAATATAAGGAAAAAATGAAACTAATAAAATTAAAAGGTAAAATATGCGACCCTTTCCTATTGATAATTTTATTTTTTCTGTAATTTTATTCATTCAACTCTCAATCATTTTTTTAAAACTTAAGTCTAGTTATAATAGAAACAAAGGCACTGAGATTCCGCTCAACAAGTAAAGATTTAATTTTTTTGTATTTTTTGTTTATGCTTTTCTCTTAGGTCTTCTTTCTGCCTCTTTCCTGGTTCAATAATAACTGTTAAATTAGATGAATTTTTTTTACACTTCTTTATTTAAAATATCCTAATATCTTGATAGGATATTTTAAAAGTATTTTAAATATATTTGTATTTATGTGATTATCACGACAAACTTGAAGTTGCTCTATATTAATTATCCAGATATTATTAAAAGATGTACTAACACCACCAAGCCTCATCTTAACTAAAACTTCTTGCATATAGCTATAACTAATTTTATGAGTGAACAGGAACCGTGCCAATATATCAAAATCAGCGGCAATCTTTAAATCAGCTCTAAATACGCCATACTTTTTATAAATATCTCTTTTTACAAAGAAAGTAGGATGGGCAGGCATCCATCCATAAGCAAATTTTGAGGGATTAAACTTACTACTATCGTAGTATCGTACAGTTTTATCCAAATTTACAGGCTTCACAAATTCTAAATCAGCATATACACTGTCAACATCTTTTACTTCAAACTCTTTTACAACTCTTTGTATAACTTGGTCATCTATATAAAAATCATCACTGTTAAGTATTCCTACCACATCTCCAGTTGCTAAAAATATGCCTTTATTCATAGCATCATATAAACCACTGTCTGGCTCACTTAAGAACTTACTTACCTTATCTCCATAACTTCTCACTATCTCTATTGTTCCATCTGTGCTTACGCCATCTATAATGATGTACTCTATATTTTTATACGTTTGATTTAGTACTGAGTCTATTGCATTTTTTATGCTATTTTTGTTATTCCACACTACTGTTATTATTGAAATTTTCAAATTCTACTCTCTAAAATATTTTTATATATTTCTATTTGTTTGGATATAACGTAATCATTTTCATACAATTTTGCTGTTTTAATGGCATTATTGCTTAATGTCTTATACTCTTTAAACTCAAATGACTTTTCCACGACTTTTTTTAAATCAGTCCTATCACTTAAAAAACCATTTTCCCCATCTTTTATAAAGCCCTTACGAGTGCCTATATTAAACCCTATCACAGGCACTCCAAAGCTCATAGCCTCTATAATAGTCAAGCCAAAAGTTTCATACCATATTGAAGGCTGTATAAGATACTTTGAAGATGCTATATTTTTAAGCACCTCAACTCTTGAACATTTACCTTTAAATACAATATTTTTTTTATGATACCTTCTCCTTAACTCCTCTTCAATATCTCCACCACCTATGATGGTAAGAACATACCTATCATCTAATTTGTCCCAAGACTTCAAAAGCTCATAGATACCATTTGATTCTTCAAGCCTTCCTACGTAAATATAACCCTTTCCATCTTTTACTATATCAAAACTCATTTCTAGACTATTCGGCTTTAATATGACTCTTTCTTCATCTACTCCCAAACACTTTACTTTTTCTCGTTGAAATTCAGTTAAAACAAAAAAATAATCAACATTATCAAAGACTTTAATCAATCTATAAAACCAAAAAGAGAATTGAGCTAATAAACTTTGAATTATAGATTTTCTAAAACATTTGTTCAAAACACCCTTTAAAGAAAATTTATTTTTAGTACATAGTTCACACACACCATATCCATCTCTATAGAATATGCCAGAAATACACCACAAACGATAGTTATGAAGTGTATGCACTACTTTTGCACCGCCATCTTTAGACGCCTTAAAAACACTAGGTGTTAAAAGTGGGTAAAAATTATGTATATGCACTAAATCAACATTACTTTTATTAACTATATTTTTTATCTCTTTATAGTACTTAAATGAAAACCAAATACCAAATATAAGCTTAAACTTGCTTATATCATTATTTGAAACTTCATAAGAGAGTACATTTATTTTTCCTAGTTTTTTTTGTAATATTTCTAATTCATTTTTATATACTATATCTTCGCCGCCTATATTGTTTGATTGGTATTTATTATGAATTATTAGAAGTTTCATAATTTTCCTTATATAATAATGCTGCCATATATATACCAACCAACGGAAATGATAATTGAATGGCGCTAAACAAGATAGTGTTAATAAAAAAGATATATAAAAAAACATCTCTTATATTTTTCCTGTACGCCTAATAAATTATTATCGAATACACGACAGGAATAACAATGCCTATCACTCCTAATTCAAACAATATACTTCCATAGTAACTTGCTATCCTATTTGACGAAGTAGGATATAAAAAAGTCTCTTGTTTTAGCAATTCTTGATTTTGATATACAGAATAACTACCAATAGGATTGGGCAACATATAATTATCAAAAAATCCACTTATAGAAAAATATATAGCAGCTGCCCTTTCGTTTACGCTTCCATCAATAATAATATTTGACGGATTCTCTATAAGCTGACCAAGTATTTGAAATACCCTTATGTTATAAGATGATAAATCTAGGAAAAACCAAAAAAAATAAATTATAAAAAATCCAAAAAAGGATAAAAATAATATTTTTATATTCAATTTAAAAATAAAATAATAAAAAATATATATTATTAAAAATAGTATAGCCATACTTGATTGTGATAATAAAAATATTTGAATAAGCAAAAGATATATGTATTTATATTTATTTTTTATATCCAAAGTTAGAAAAATTAAGATTAAAAAAATGCAAATTATTCCATAAAATGTCGGCTCGACCGTCAACGATGCAACACCTCTTGAATCTCCACCAGATATTCGATTTAATAAAAATGATAAAAAAGTTTTATTAAATAGTAGTTGAATTACTCCAACAAGGAAATAAATAATAGTTGTAAATTTAAGAAGTTTTACGGAAAAATTATAATTAGTTTTAAGTATATAATAGAAAACAAAAGGAACTAAAGACATTGTCAAATATCCTAAAATACTTCTTACTGCACTCAAAATATCAACTGCAATTAATAATAATAATAATGAATAAGCAGATAATATAAATAAAAAAGCTAGAGATAATTTAAATTTTATATTTTTATAAAACACTACTAAACTAAATATACTTACACTTAAAAAACTCCAAGGTTGAATGTCACTACCAAAAGAGTATGGCGTAACATAAGGAAAAAAAGAAAATAATATTACAATAACGTATCTTAAATTATATTTTTTAAATTTAAGTGCGCTATTAAACAATTTTTTTCACCCAGATTTTAATAATTTCTTTCACAATAACAAAAATATAATATAAATTCACTGCATTGTTTTTTTCAACAATATTCCACCATCCCACGATGCTATCTATTCTTCTAATATCTGATAATCCGCCAGAAGAGTAATTTGCTATTATGATATCCATATATTTAAAGTTTGTTTTTTTTCTATAAAGAGTGTAGAAAAATTCAAAATCAGCCCCGATACGATTTGAAAGATTAAACTTATTGTCTTTAAGCATTTTCAATGATACAAAGGCGCTTTGATGACAAAATTGAGAACCTTTCCAAATATTTTTTATATCCCCAGCTTTGGCTACTCTTGTTTTGTGCTGGTAGATAACTTTGTGATTTCCATACACTACATCTATATTATTCAAATTATTTTTATAGAAAACTTTCTGCAAGGTATTGTTATCGAAAAAACCATCTCCAGCATTCATAAAATTAATCCAATCTCCGTTAACTAACTCTATTCCTTTATTCATAGCATCGTAAATCCCGCTATCACTCTCACTTATCCAATAATCAATCTTATCTTCATATTTTTTTATAATGTCAAGAGTATCATCAGTTGAAGCTCCATCAATAATTATATATTCCACATTGTTGTAAGTTTGATTTATGACGCTCTGTATAGTTTCTTCAAGATATTTTGCACCATTGTAAACTACAGTAACAATACTCACTACAGGCTTATTCTTCAAACTTTCTTTGTTTGCATTTTGTAGTCTAAGCCCCCCTTCCAATATAGATTTTTTATTTACCATCTATATTATTCTGAAAATAGTTTTAATATCATTTTTTCTTTTTCCATATGTAAAAGTACCTTGTTTCTTTAAATTTCTCATAACCTAGACTTCCACCATTATTAAAGTTTTTGATAATTTTTAAAGATTCTTCATAGCCTTTTTTGTCAACCCTCTTATCCTTTGCCCCTTCCTTGAAGTAAATGCTGTTTTTGGAAAGCACTATAAAGTCTTTTTGCTTAAATTTTGGACGATCTTCAGCCATTGGCTTCTTTAAATAAACCTCTAGAACAAACATGTCTTCAAGTATTTCTTCACTTACCAAGTGTACATTTTCATATACCAGCCCAATGCTTCTAAAATCAAATGGCTGATAAGCACTTATTAAAATATTTGTATCACTAGTCACAAATGGTTCTAGCACACTATTTAAATCATTACTAATTTTTAACCGCTCCTCTTTTGATAATTCTATAATAGGATTTAAAAGTGGCCTGTATTCAGGAATATGTAAAGACACCTGGACTGCTATAAATATTCCTAATATCAAATAATTATACTTATTGAACCTATTGGTAACGTACATCAAAATCAATGGAATAAGAGTAAATATAGTTAGATAATAGTGCTGCCAATCTTTATTCACTATAAAGAATAGATAAGCAATATTTACAATAAAATATATTGAAATTAATGGTAATATTGATTTTTTACTAGATTTTTTGAATATTGTAAAAGAGATGTATATGGCTAAAGCTAAAATAATAATAAATAAGGCGACCTCCATATAGTAAAAATCAATCACGTTTAATAATTTGTCGCTAATAGTTACCTCTGCATCCACTCCATGGTTTTCGGCATTTGATTTCATATTGGCCACAAAACTCAGTGTAAATGCTTTGAGCCCACTAGGGTGAATTAAGTATGGATTTGCAATGATAAAAATCGATAGAGCAATACCAATAGATTTAAAAAATAGTTTAATTTTTTGCTTTAACCCTTTAAAGGTTTTATATTTAAAACTATCATAAAAAATATACAGGAATACAAAAGGAATAAATGTAATGGCTTGTATTTTTGTAGCTAAAGAAAAACCAAAAGCGGCAGTAGCCCACCAAAAGTATTTTTTAAAATTCCAATCATCTTTTGCAAAGAGATATACTGATAATACTACAAAAAAAGTCATCATCCAATCTGGATGAAACCATAATGCATTTCTGTAAAAACCCGGCATCGTTAATATGATGAGAGCTATTAAAATAGATATGTATTTAGTAGAGTATAGCCTTGCTGTTTTATATACGAACCATACAGAGCCAACTGCAAAAAGTGATGTGATAATACGAGGTATATAAATAGTCATCTCAATATTATCGACAGCAAAAAATGGAGCAGTGGCTATAAGATTTATAAAGAAAAATCCAAATCCGTAGCTATAAAATCTAAAATAAAAAAGCTTTTTGATATCTAAGGATGTTAGGCCATCATACATATAAACTAAGCTTCCATGAAAAGCATATTCATCTATACTATAAAGAGATAAAAAACCTATATTTAAGTGTCGGTAGTTTATGTAGGCAAGTGCTAAAAAAACTAGTGCGAGTATTATTTTTATTTGACTACCTCCTTTTATATCTTCAATATTACTTAAACTTCATACTCCCATTTTTATAATTAACCAAAAAAAAATACTTCCTGGGATTAATCTTAAAATACAGTGATAAAATTAACAGAGTTATTTAAATTTATCACTCCAAAACTTTTTGCTACTCATGGGTAAAGCGTTCAGATAACATCATACGTACTACATCACGCATTTTATATTTCACTTCCCAGTCTAATTTTTTTCGTGCTTTTTCAGCATTACCTAAACTAATAAGAATATCTGTTGGCCTCATAAAATCTGAATTTTGCTTTACATGCGTACGCCAATCTAGATCTAGCTGACTGAATGCCTCTGAAACGAAGGACTCTAGTGTATTAGTCTCGCCAGTTGCTATGACAAAATCCTCGAGCTCTTCTTGCTGTAACATCCTCCACATAGCCTCAACATATTCTGGCGCCCAACCCCAATCACGCGAAATATCTAAGCGACCCAACTCCAACACCTCATCTGACCCTTGAGCTATTCTCTTAGCCGCGGAGATTATTTTTTGAGTCACAAACCGATCCGGGCGCAACGGTGATTCATGGTTGAACAAAATACCAGTACAAACAAAAATCCCATAAGCTTCACGGTAATTATCTATCAACCAAAATGCAGAGACTTTTGCTACCGCATAAGGACTTTGTGGATGAAAAGGGGTTAGTTCATTGGCTGGAAGCCCCCCTGTATCACCAAAACACTCACTAGAACCAGCAGAATACACCTTAGGCTGTTTATCAAGCATGCGGCATGCTTCAAGCATATTTAAAGTACCCAAGGTAATGCTTTGTATGGTTTCAGCAGGCTGTTCAAAAGATAAACCAACTGATGACTGACCTGCTAAATAATAAACCTCATCTGGCTCTGATTTTCGTAAAGCAACTAGCACACTACGAAAATCCTCTGGGATCATTGAGATAACTTTAATTTGATTTTTTATCCCTAACTTTTGTAGATTAATAAAGCTAGAACCCTGAGCGTCTCTCGAGCTTCCCCAAACTTCATAACCCTTAGATAATAGAAAACGTGCAAGATATGCACCATCTTGCCCACTTACCCCACAGATTAATGCATGTTTGTTCATATTTTTCCTGTTAATTTTTGATAAATTCCAAGCGTCTCAGTGGTACACTTCTGCCAAGAAAAACTCTTAATATTTTCATACCCTGCCGTGATCAAATTTCTACGCAAATCTTCAGAAAAAATGACTTGTTCAATCGCTGTTCGTATCGACTCTATATTATTTGGATCAAAATATTCGCCTGCATTTTTGACCACTTCAGGCATAGAGCTAGTATTTGAAGATACGACCGGACAGCCAGCCGACATCGCTTCTAGTGGCGGCAAACCAAAACCTTCATATAAGGATGGATAAATAAATGCAGTTGCATGACTATAAAGCTGAGCTAATTGAGAATCAGTTCCGCCGATTTGTCGCACTTGATTAGATGTAAACCCAAGACTAGAAATAAGATTTTGTTCAGAGGCACTAAAACCTCCCCCTCCGAATGCAACTACATCAAAGTCCAACATTAAAAGTGAAGAAGAAGCAACCGCTTTAATAAAACCACTAAAGTTTTTATAACCACCACGCGCACCTACATAAAGAAGATAAGGTTTATTAAAGGTGTTGCGTTCATTAGCTATATTTTGAAATAATAAAGGGTTAACACCCAAATGAACTACAGAAATTTTCGACGCCTCTATGTCAAAAATTCTAACTAAATCTTGTTTAGTGCTCTCGGAAATACTGATAATGTGATCAACACGTTCAAAGGTTTTTTTCTTCAATTCCGTGGTTTTATCATATCGAGGAAATTGATATCTAAACAGCTCATGAATCATATCATAAACAGAAGATACACGAACTGCGTGAGTTTTAAACGTAGGCAATGCAGAGTAATAAGTTTCATGAATAATCTCTGGCTGGAATTCACTCATTTGTAGTTGGCTAATCCTATTATTCAGCCATTGAAAAGCACGGCCCGACTTTGGGGGGTAGTGATTCAATTTTATACCCTTAACCACACCACTAGGTAATTCAGCGAGATAATGATTACGGTGTATCCCGGCAAACACTTTTACATCTTCCCCATGCTTTAATAACTCTTCGGCCAAAATCGTATAATAACGAGAAATACCGCCATAGGTCTGCATAGTAAAAACTTGGTGATCCAGGGCAATTTTCATAGCCTAACTATAAATAATTTCTTGTTATTTTGAACATACAAAAAAAACTCGTGTCTTATCGCTCAAATGAGTCGGGTATTCGTCAATTATCGTAACTGTTTTATACCCTATATCTATCAGATAATCATGCAACCATGAAGTGGGAGTATCACCCATAAAAGATAACGACTCACTCCAATAAAAACCCTTCTCATCAAACTGCCCCGTTTCAAATATAAAATATGAATCTACCTTACTGTATAGGGCACGCATCACTTGATCTGCTACATCAAATCCATCAAAATGAACTATATGATGAAAAACATTCAAAAAACTTATCATATCAAAGCCCGGCATCTTTTTTACAAAAAGAGGGCTCACCTTACAGTTGGTAAAAGACAAATTTTCCACATCATTTAAATAAACAAGAGCATTCGAGTAGGCGCAAGAAACTTTATTCATCTCATAGCCTTGGGCAATTGTAAAATTATTCTTTTCGGCTAATTCAAATACAAAATATCCAATTTGAGAACCAATATCTAAATACGTATCAACTTTGGAGAAGTCTACATTATCTTGAATAGCCATAACCCTGTCATAAGAGTTTCTTTTTTTAAGACCTTTTTTAAAGAAAAAATAACCCTTTACATTGTAAGTAGGTTGATATAACTCAGTTAAGTTAAAAACTCTAACAATATTAATAAAAGCCCAGGGTGCAATTTTTTTAATTAATTCTCTAATCATTTTTCAATCTCCAATTCTTTAATAATCAAATGTAGAATTTCCTCTACAAATATTTCGTTTTCTTCAAAATTTCCCAATGACAGCACAGTCATGCGATAAAGAAATACATATTTAAGGATGTTTCCAACTTCCCGGTTCCTTTCGAAACCATGGCCAATAATTCTACTTATATTTACACTCTGCAATGTAACTTCATTACGAATAAATTTAAATATATTATCAATCATCCCTTTATAACTTGGTCCATTCAAATGAGTTAACCAATCTATATAAAACAAGTAAATATCGAACTCTGGGTAACTAAATGACTCTCTTTCAAAGTCATAAAACAAAAACCCATTTTCACCAAACAGTACGTTACGATAAGTCAAATCGCCGTGAATCAAAGTTTTACAAACACGAATTCTTTCAGAACTATTGCTATTAATCTTCACAATAAGACATTTTATTTCTGTCAACTTTTCTATCCATAAAGAACAATACGGTTCAAAAAACTTATCATAATAATTCAACTCTTCTATCAAGCTAAAATGTCTAACCGAGAGGTTGGCATTATAATAAGGGGCGATTTGTTCGAAAATTTCAGACATTGTCGCCTCAGTCAGTTCATGAAGATCTACTTCTAAACCATCCAGCAAACTTTCTGCGCTTATTACAAAACCATCAACCTCTTTAAAAAAGAGTGGTCTCGGCGCGCGATCAAACATCATTTTCTTTAACGAAGAATAGTTATTTATAATACTTTTAATACCAGAGTCACTTGAAGAGCACCTAAATACAATTTTTCTTTTTTTATCAATGATAATTAATTTATTCAGTCTTATTAAGGCGCTACAAGTACCTAAATTTATATTTAATAGTCTAAATTGATCCATTAAAACACTAGGAAAAATAAAAACATACCCACTAATTTTACTGGAGGAATCGTTTGTATTTGCAAATGTTCTTTTACAGCAGGCATCCACCCTAACTAATTTAAAATATATATTTAAAATAATTTCTACCATATATGGAAAAATCACTTTATAACTTAAAAATGCACGTTTACGACTATACTTTTTTAAAATCATGTTAATCATAGCTTGTTATATGTGGTTTAAAAGTTTCTAATATTTCTAATCTGATTCAATATAAATTTTTTTAAAGAACTGCTAAGTTTAACTATAATTGATCGGCGCATCCTAACCTTATAAAAAATATTTTCTTCTTCTACATCCAAAATAAAGGCATTTGGTTTTATAAAGCACGTACAGTCTATTTCAACACCCTTATTATTACTAATATCAACATTTTTAGTCA
>Ga0233436_1002118_pt1 | contig 14760 bp, 18 predicted proteins | sample SI_122_August201_2_FD_182723 | JGI IMG/M metagenome (GOLD analysis project Ga0233436, IMG submission 182723) | Seawater microbial communities from Saanich Inlet, British Columbia, Canada - SI_122_August2016_150_MG | ecosystem: Environmental > Aquatic > Marine > Inlet | place: Canada: British... | reverse complement strand
CCAACATATGATGGGGATGTTAATTGTCCAAGTGGTTGGTCTCAATATCAAAATTGGTCAACGATGACAGGGTGTAGCTCAACTGGTACAAACTGGAGTGGAAATCTAGGTACTGTTACATGTGCGGTTAGAGATACTTCTGGTAATAGTACAGGATCTGGTAACAGATGTTCTGTTGACCCTAGAGTATCTTACACAGTTAATGATAGAGCTTGGGCAAATTCGACATCAAGACCTGCGTATTACCAATCTAATTGTCATTGCTCATATGGTTGTGATAATGGAGCTGCATACACAATGTGGAATGGATTTGAATACTTTTATTGGGCATCTACTGGCAGCAGAACAACTACTTACCATGATATTCAAGCTAGAAGATCATCGATTGGTTGCATTTAAGGATAATTATTATGAATATTAAAATTGCAAAAATAGAAAACAATTATGTAGTTGACACATACTTTATGAGTCAAGCAGAATTTAGTGCATTAGATGATGCAACATTAGTTAGGGGTGAAAATAATACTGAAATTGGAGACATTTATGATCCAGCTTCATCAACACTTTCTGCTGCTAGAACTTTCGGAGTACCTAAAAATACAGAGGATGTTCCTCCTATGCCTAATGCTAGATATGAAGGCGAGACTTTTACATATAATGTAGCAACAAATGGTTGGGATTCAACTGCCATGATTGAGTTAAGAGCAAATAGAGATAATTTATTAAAAGAAACTGATTATACTCAAACTGCAGATTTTCCTGAATCAACTTTTAAAACCTCTATGATAGCGTATAGACAAGAATTACGTGATTTACCAGAAGTTTGGTTTAGTAACCCGATTGATGTTGTTTACCCTGAGGTACCAAGCACAATAGTATAAAAAAAAACATTATGATTAAAATTGAAACGATAGAAGAATTAGATGGTGTATCTAAAATAGATAAAACTGGCATTATACTGTATAAAGAAAGTTGCCCCGTTTGTGATTTCTTTATTGACGAAATGAGTAATTGGGAAGATGAAATTAAAAATTTCGTGTTTTATAAGATGTCTTTGACTGATTATAAAAAAGAAAGGAAGATACACTTTGAGACAATGATTACACCAGCCTTATCTGTATATCGTAATGGAGAAATGGCAGAGCTACTCATTGGTCAAGCACCAAAAGAAAATGTTATAGAATATTTTGCTAAACATAATGATGGTTCTTGGAAGTCACAAGATGAGATTGAGAAAGAACAAATGGAAAGATTAGATAGATAAGGATGAATATATTAACCATAGATATCGATTTTATCTCTAACCACTACCTACAAGGTGAGTTAGCTAAGAATGTGGGAAAGAAAATAACAGAACAATACTGGGAGTCTGTCCTGGAGTTGTCTGGAGTAATGCCTCACAGCTTGGAAGAGAATAGGCACAATGTTAGGTACATCTTTGACTTATTTATGAAGTCAATCATGAACAATGACAATATAGTGTTCGGGTATCATCATGATGCTATCTTAAATCACATTGATTTAGAAAGTAAGGAGAAGATATTCCTCATGAATGTCGATCATCACCACGACCAAGGGTACTGTGACTATCACGATATACAGACAAACTTGATGAACGAGAGTGACGAAGGTGCTTGGGTTAATCTCCTCCAAGATAGGATAAAAGAGTACATATGGGTTAAGAATAAAAATTCTGAAGTAAATAAGTTAAACCCCCCTTATCCTTCATTTTCTTGTGAGTATAAAGACGCACCAAAGTTTGGAGAAGATCACAAATGGGATTTAATTTATGTATGTTTATCCCCAAGCTACACGTCAGATGTTCATTGGCACTATTTCTACCTTTTAGTAGATATGTACAGGAACCTCAAGAATAAAGAAGCAACTATAGACGTTGGTAGATTTACAAAAGAGCTAACCAATTATGAAGAGCAATATTTAGGAAAATAAACAATGGCTAAAAGTAACGCAAGGCTAATAGCGGAATTACTGAGTCCCACCTCAAGTGCGCACACCCCCGAAGGAACAGCTGTAAAATCTACGGGTGAAACGGGGGCTACTAAGTTCCTTCGGGAAGATGGAGACGATACTTCTTCTTGGCAGACTATAGAGGGCGGAGGCTATACAAGCAAAACAATCTCAGTGAATACAACATTAGACGCAAACACAGAGTACGAGACAGGTAGTAGCACTTCTGTTAACGACGGGGTAACTCTTTCAATCCCAGTATCAAGCATATTAGTGTCAAAACATTATGCTACTGGAAAACCACTTTAGGAGAATAGTATATGGCACATAAGATAGACAGTGCATCGGGGTCAATTACTTTGATCTCAGAAGACGGTTCAGGTAATGTAAATCTTACTTTACCAAGAGCAGGGTTAGGTACCGCTGCTTCAGCAGATACAGGTACCGCCGCAGGTAATATTCCTGTATTAGATGGCTCAGGTCAGATTGCTAGTGGTGTTTTAACTAATGCAGCAGTCGCAGACAACGCTATCACACTCGCTAAGATGGCAGGTGGTACTGATGGTAACTTAATAACTTATGACGCAAGTGGCGACCCCGCTTATGTAACTACTGGTACTAGTGGACAAGTATTAACCTCAGGTGGTACTGGTGTAGCACCTACGTTTCAGACTGCTGCTGGTGGTGGGGGAGGTATCACTGAAGCAGAAACTTGGAGAATTACCTCACTCTTTCAAGGCAATGCCTCACCTCTTAATGCTAATTGGGAGGTGGATAATGATTTTGGTGGTGCTACATTAGGTACTGGTATGACACAATCAAGCGGTGTATTTACTTTCCCATCAACTGGTTTTTGGTCAGTAAAATTCTTTTCATATCACTATGATAATGCTGATTGTAGGTCAATCCAAACAAAGATAGAAGTTACAACTAATAATTCTACTTATAATACGGCTTCTCTTGCAACTACATTCGTTCAACAGACCTCATCGGACAGTGCTCACACCACCAGTAATCACGAAAAGATTATTGATGTTACAAATACCTCCAATGTTAAAGTTAGATTTTCTATAGCGGCTTGTTCGGGGGTATCAACTAATGCTGAGGCGTTTGGTGTTAATCATACTGGTGCTATTTTTATTAGATTAGGAGATACATAATGACTTATACACTTGAGAACTATTTAGCAGGACTCCATACTGGTCAGTGGTTTGGTTGGAGTGATTCTAAGAACAAGACTTATTCTAACTTAGTTATTCATTCAGACGATACTAAACCTACTGAACAAGAATGTATTGAGGGTGTAGTACGCTTACAAGCAGAATACAACAACAACCAATACCAAAGAGATAGACAATACGCACCTACTGGCGACCAACTAGATATGCTTTGGCACTCTATTGATGCTGGTGAGTTCGGTGATACTGCTAAACAATCAGAGTTCTATATTGCTAATAAGGCAGTGAAAGACGCTAATCCCAAACCATAAGGACTATGAATAAAAGATGAGTAATACAAGAAATCTGTCTAATTTATTAGACTCAAACGGAGATGTCAAGGCTACACACCTAGATAACGCTCCCACACCAACCAAATCCGAGATAGAAGGCCTAGGTATAGCAGCAAGTTCCTTAACAGGTGCTTTACCTGCTATCTCTGGTGCTAACTTAACGGGTATACTGACTGCTGTAACATTAGATTCGCCAAGCATAAGCGGAACTTTATCTGTAGATTCTGGTAGCAATGTTACCCACACTATTGGTAACTGGTCTGAAGAACTAAACTATACAATAACACCAACTAACTGCACAGTAGGATCAATTAATGCTTCTGGAGAGTTTATTGTAACTCATACTAGTGGTGTTCCTTCATATACTATTAAAGCAACTACTGATAACTTAGGCTTAGATGATAGTTCTTTAGTTACTAAAAACCTTGTAGTTAAACTAACAGCACCTACTATAAGTAGTCCTGCTGATACGACTGTTACTACTAATGTTGTTTACACAGTAACTTCAACTGACTCTGGTGATGACAAGATTATCCTAGATATGGGTACTAGTAATTTCACGTATCAAAGTGTTGATGTTGGTTCAGGTTCAAAGGTAGGTAACACTGTTGAAGTAACTGGATTTACTACTGGTAATCCTGCTATCACTGTTCAGTTTACTGCGTTAGGTACTTATGCTTCAGTTAAAGCAAAATCAACCAACATTGCAGGTACTTATGGTGATTCTAATTATAGTTCAAGTGATAGTATTGTTTGTTATGAACAACTATCAGCACCTAGTTTAAATGCACCTGCTGATTCAGATGATGCAACAGCAGTTACTTACACTATTTCAAGCATTAATGCTAACGCTACTAAGGTTATCTTCGATACTCAAAGTTCTAACTTTACTTATGGTTCAGTAGGCTCAGGTTCAGGTTCAAAGGTAGGTAACACTGTTGAAATTACTGGCTGGAGTGGTACTTCAGTAACAGTTACTTTAACATACACTACCCCTGCAACATATACTAATAAAGCAAAAGTTACTAATTCTGCTGATGCTACTTATACTGATTCAGCGTACAGTTCAACAGATAGTATTACAATCGCTTCAGCAGGGATTAATATAGAATACTTATTAATAGCGGGAGGCGGCGCTAGCGGTTCAGCCTACGCTGGTGGCGGTGGTGCTGGAGGTTTATTATATCATTCAGGATATAGTGCATCTAGCGGTTCATATAATGTAGTTATTGGTGCAGGTGGTTCTGGTATAAGTAGTAATGGCAATAATAGTACAGCGTTTGGAGCTACTGCTATTGGTGGCGCTGGTGGTTCTAGATATGGTTCACCAAGTGGTAACTCAGGTGGTTCTGGTGGTGGTGCTGGTTCTTGTAATGGTTGTCCGAGTTATGCAGGTGGTTCGGGTACACAAGGTAACTCAGGTGGTGCAACAGGTTATGGAAACAACGGTGGCGCATCAACCGCTTATGGTGGTAATTCAGGCACTACCGCTGGTGGCGGTGGTGGTGGAGCAGGTAATACAGGTGGTGGTGCATCTAGCTATTATGGCGGTGCGGGTGGTAATGGTTTGAATAACTGGTCATCTTGGGCATCTGCTACATCTACTGGTGATGGTGGATATTATGCTGGTGGTGGTTCAGGTTCATCTTATGGTCACGGTAGTTGGAATAATGTTGCTGGTGGATTAGGTGGTGGTGGTAACGGAGGAGACGGTTCTTCATCTGAGGCAGGACAAGCCAACACAGGCGGTGGTGGTGGTGGTGAGTCTAAGAATGGCGGCTCTGGTATTTTAATAATAAGATATTCTGGGGGCACTGCAGCTAGTGGAGGAACAATTTACTCCTCCGGGGGTTATACATACCACAAATTTAATTCATCTGGCACATTTACTGTAAGTTAGGAGATAATATGGCACATTTTGCAAAAATAGATAATAATAATGTAGTCACTGAGGTGATTGCAGCTGAACAGAATTTTATCAATTCTGGAGCAGTTGGGGATAGTTTCCTTTGGATTCAAACATCTTATAATGATAATTTCAGAAAGCAGTTTGCTGGAATAGGGTGTACTTATGATAGAATAAAAGATGTTTTCATTCGTCCACAAGATTACCCTTCTTGGGTATTAAATGATACTGATGATTGGGTAGCTCCAATTGATTACCCAGCTGATGGTGCTACATTTGATAATCAAGAAGGTACTACATATGATTGGGATGAAGCAACAACTAATTGGGTAGCGGCTGTTGAATAATGGAACAAAGTACTATACCTAATTCAGAAAATTATACCCCTTTAGAGGAGCTTTCAGTACATCCCCGTACCGAGGAAGAGGAGGAAGTTATAATAGAGCCAATGAATTTAACTTTAACCCCTCCGGTAGAATAGGGTAATCGAAAAATAATACTTGACAAAATTGGTCAAATCAGGTATAATATACCAATATGACCAAATTAATAACTTATCTGAATTACAACCCTGTAGATGACGGCAGCTTAATTCCGTACTTCTGGCTCTCTATGAAAGCCTATGTGCAAGATAATTACCCTGAGTCCTTATGGCAGTATACTAAGCCCTTAGGGTATCAAGATAAAGTATTAGAAGAAATAGAAAAGAACGCCCCAAATGTCGTCTTAGCTTCCTTATATGTATGGAACTACGACGAGACTATGAAGATTCTTAGTGAGATTAAGAATATAGTACCTGGTGTACTTATTATAGTGGGCGGGCCTCACCAATTATACAAGAGTGAACCTGGGTGGTTTAAGACACATAACCAAATTGATTTAGTATGTAAAGAAGATGGGTACGGAGAAGTATTCTTTTCAGAACTACTAAAAACATTAGATAAGGGTACTAGTATTACAGAAATACCTTTCTGTGTGTACCCTACAGAGGATAGACTAGAATATAGAATATCTAGTACTACTTTTAATAAACTAGACTTTAAATGGCCTGTTAATATATTTAAAAGATTTAAGGAAGAAGTACTAGGTAAAACGGTACTATTCTTAGAGTGTTCTAGAGGTTGTCCGTATAAATGTGTATTCTGCGAATGGGGCGGAGGCACCGGCTCCAAAGTTAGCTTCAAACCTACTACTAGTATATTAGAAGACTTAGAGTATTTATTCAAAGAGTGCGACATAGAGTATATTATTAACACAGATGCTAACTTTGGTATAATCAAAAGGGACTTAGAGATAGTTCAGTACATAGTTAAGAATAGTAATGCAACTTTAGATATACTAGGGCCCAGTAAGACCAACCCTAAGATACTATACCAAATATTTGAACTACTACTAGCACAAGAAAACCATTCTGAGTATAAAATGTCTATCCAAGACTTAGACCCAGAAGTTAATAGAAATATTAAAAGAAAGGACTTAAGTGTAGACGAACACCTTGCGTTATTTAAAGGTATAAGTAGTGAAGCTCGGCTGGAGCTCATACTAGGGTTGCCAGGAGCAACTTTAGATAAATTATTTGATGTACATGACTTTATAGTTAAACACGGGTTAGCTAGTTATGATAGGTACTTATGGGTACTCTTACCAACTGCCCCAGCATACGAAAAGGAATATAGAGAAGAGTTTAAGTTAGGGTATGAGAATTTTAATACAATAGAGGAAGGCTTTCAGTTCTCCCCAATAGAGGGGGCTATAGACTTTAAGTCTAATCCCTCCCCAATCGTTACTAGCTCATATAGCTATACTAGAGAAGATTGGATTACGATGTATAGATGTGACATTTTATTTATGTCGTGGACCTTTAATGGATTCATGTCCAAATTATTTAGGAATAAGGATATTAGAGCCTCTGTTTTAGCTAAAGATATATACTTTGACTTTCTACCTAATCATTTAGAAGGGCTACAGGGAGAGCTAGCTAAAGAATTACTAAAGCACGAAGGCCCCAATATAGAAGTAGTAGACTTATCAAATACAGAACTAAAAATTAACATACATATGAGGTCTTTAGCTACATTAATAGTTATGTTAAACCCTACCTATTTTTTCGCCCAGCTTGGGGTATGGGCTCAGAAATATAAATCAGTAGAGATACTAGAGATTTGTGCAAGTATGCCTAACTTAATAGAAGAACCTACAGGGCTGGGGGGGAATATGACAGACCCTTACAGTAATTTATTAAAATGAAGTTAGCTAGATTCGCACTAACCCACCCAGAAATGTGGGCATTGAGATTAAAAAACTACTCTCTTTTAAATGAACCTAGCTGCAGTAATATAATAGGGCTGCAGGGCAGTATAGAAGCAATTACATTATTAGGTAACGAACTGTATAACTCAGAAATAACGCTAGTAGACCCAGACTATTATGCTATAGTATATGATTACTTGATCAGTATGGCCCAAGAGGATAATATAGAAAATATACTAGAGCAAATAGGTTGGAGCAAGAGAGAGTTTATGCGCTCTATAGATATAGCAAAAGGTAGGATAACTTCAGAAGAAGACTTACTAGGGGGGAAGGACCCTTCTGTACTATTAAAATTTCATACTAGTATAGTTCTGCCTTTTATTTTGACCCCCGTTATTATCAATAATCGAAGTAACCTTAAAGGTAAGATACTAGTAGCCTTACCTCTAGGCACTTCATTATGTAAAACTTTATGGCTAAGCGCAGATAAAGAATTAAGGGATATGTTCTACAAAGCTATAGGGACGGATATTCAAACCCCCTTCTATGCTGCACAGTACCAAGAGATACAAACTATGTTGTATAATATAGTGCACACTGAACAATTAGAGACAAAAGTTACTAAAGATAACATAAGTAATGTTATTGATATAATAAAGGAGAACTACAATGGCACAGAGAACAGTTAGTGCAAATAGCACTACGTATCCTGCAGGAGGTGCTGCAGCTATCAACTCAACTAACGTAGGAGATTTGAACACTAAATTTTCTAGCGGTAATACTATTGAGGCGGACCATATGAATAAACTAAGAGGTATGCTTAATAACGCAATTGCACACTACCACAACTATACTGATATGTATAGCTCTAAAACTTATGGTAACACGGGGCACTCGGGAGACTTAGAGGAGTCAAAAGATAGTACGGCTACTACGAGTAGACCTTCTGATGCTACGGCTGTAGCAGTAGGAGAAGCTATACAAGCAACTAGATTTAACCAATACGCAAATCTTTCTAGATTTATGCACTCACACACACATTCAATATCAGATAGGATAGTATCATAATGGCAGACGATCTTTCAACCAGTACCACCAGCTCAGTAGGCCCCTCCGACACTAATGAAGGAGCTACTATAGACGCTGCTAAGTACAAGGAAATGGTTAGCGTGCTAAACGACCTAATCTCCCACAATCACTCTTTTTATGATGACTACACTACAGTTTGTGACTGTCAGTGTCAGTGCGACTGTGGAAGAGGTGCTCTGTAACACTCCTCTCCGAATAGTAGTGCAAAGGCTCCTAGCTGTATAGCACCATACCAAATCTTTTCTGCTTGGCAGTTTTTGATAAAGGTTTTATCTGGAAACGCTATAGGGCAAGAGCTTTTGCATAAACGCTTTACATGACAGGTACCGCAATGGGTACCCTTTTTTAGTAAATCCATACCTTTTATTTCTATAGTATTTAGTTGAGTAAGTTTGCCACTAATATGTTCAGTATGAGGGCATAATCTGATGTTGCCCTGTATGTCTAAAGAGAGAATATCTTCAGCATCCGCACCGCAGTTAGATGTCATGGTTATAGGTATAGTCTCTTTCATATGTTGAGCATACTTAATACTACCGGCACTCCCATTAAATATATTACAATTCATAAGAGGCAGGTCTTTTCTTAGCCCAAACTCTTTTAGCTGTTCAATATGTGCATTAATATACTTACTGCACATAAGCTTTAAACCCTCTAAGTCCTTAACAACGACATCGAAGCTGTTCTTAGAATCTGTTTCATCATAGCTCCTGCCTAAGGTAAAACTTAGTGTAGGATTTTTTAGTTCTAGGCTTTGTACGTGTTTATAGAAGAAGTCATTAATTGCGAATAAGTCCCAATTAGTATCACTAATAACAGTATTAAATGAGAACTGTACTTTTGGGTATAAAGCGTCCAGTTGTTTTAATACTTTCTGCGTGTGGGGTTTATGTAGTATTTCCTCCCCTCTTAACGCTTCATGCGCAGGCCCGTCATGACTAATACCTAAGGCTACAGTTGCTTTCAACTCTTTAAATAAGTCTACGTGTTTTTGTCTAAGAGGAGACCCGTTTGTGGAGATGAAGAAATGAAGGCCCGGTTTGTCCAATGCTAACATTACTGTTTTTATATCTTCCCAATACAGGAAAGGTTCCCCACCCCATAGTTCTACCCGCTCTAACCCATCTAAATTCAGTGTGCCTAAGTTTCGTATAAACTCATCTGCGTACATACTCTTAGGTCTTTCATCTGGATTACCTATATCTTTCTGCATACAGTAACTACACGAGTAGTTACAAGCATGGCCAAATAGTATTCTTAAGGCTACAGGATTACGGGTTTTAAAAGGAGTATTATGCCCTTCTTTTAACCCTGTATAGTCCATAGACATAGGGGCACTTATAAGTTCCTTATTATTGTTATACATAGCATTTTCAATACTATCATAGTAGAACTCAATGCCGTTTTTAGTTATAAATTTCACTTCTTCTCCATTATAGAAATAACACTATCTGGTTCTTTGTATAATCCTTGAGGTATCTTAACCCAACCTCTACTCACCAACTTAGCGCAAAACTTAGAGTAGGAAGGCATCATTACTCCGGGGATAAAGTTGAAGGGGTAGTTTACTTTGTATTCTTGTGTAACAGCAAAGTATTCTTTAAAGTTACTATCTTTCCACTTATTGTATATTAACTGCTTACCTTTTATTAAGTCAGCACAAAACTTCTCTGGGTAAAAAACCTTAGCCTCTACATAGTGAAAAGGTACTACCCCAAAGTCCGAAGCCCCATCATTAGAGTAATAGAACCTGTCATAGTAAAAGTGCGGAGCTGTATTATCCCCGTACACTTGAACCACCTTTCCCTCTTCCGTACTAATCCAAGAAGTTTGTTCAGTCACCCACTCTTCCTCCAAATCGACTCTACCTTTACGAAAGTCATGATGTCCTAGTATCGAAATACCCAACTCTTTGGCCAACTGAGCGTAAGGCTCTAAACTGCCCGATTCGCTAGTATTGATAAGTTTGAATTTCCTTATAGGAGATACACTATGTATTTCTTTTAGTGCCTTCATCAAATACTCGGTTTGTACTTTACTAGCAAATGTAGAGGATATAGTAATAGAAGCCATCGCCTTAAATTTAACTTCGTGCAATAACTTACTGTATCTTATTATAGCGTTATCTGTAATAGAGTACTCCATCTTACTAGCGTTTCTAGTGTACCATTGATAGTGCTCTGGGAAGTTATACTTATAGAAGTGCATATCATCATCAGTTCTTATAGTATAGAAGTAACTAAAAACCTCTTTCCATAAAGCTTCTAACTCTATAGTAATAGGTTTGTATATATTCTGTAATCCACTAGACTTTATACTATCTAAGTTACCTTGTATATAACATACCTCACAAGCTGCATCACAATAGTATCTAGAGCCTAAAGAGAAGTATATGTCGCTTTCAATAGTTTTAAGGGTGTCCGTATCTACCCAATACTGCTCCATTTTATTCATTTCTTTATCTCAAAATTTTCATCAATTCCTACCCATTCTAGTAAATTTTTCTTAGTTTTTAGTTGTGTAAGATGTAGTGTTACAAAGTCAATAATCTTGTAGAACTGCACACATGAGCCTTTAGGCTCTTCATCAAATAGGAAGTATAAGTACTTCAATCCACAAGAGGGGCGTGAGGTACACTCTAAACATGATTTTGGAATCTGACCTTCATCACCCTTGTCATCGTATAGGGTACTTGACTTCCAATTCCCAATCTTTGCATCTTCGACCTTATACTCAAGGAAATCGAACTCCGGATATATGTACCCGTTTGGCGCGAGGATGAGTTTGCTGTGTCCATTGAAGTAAGCTTTATCAATATTGTGGTATTGTCCATCAATAAATACATTTAGCTTTTTAACGTATAGAATTTGTACAAACTCCATGAATGCATCTAAGAACTGGGGTAGATTGATATTATCTATTATTACGTCAAATTTATCTTTCCCTCTCTTATGTCTTAGAGGTATAAGGTTTACAGTTTTACACTCTGTAGCATAACAAGTCTTAACAATAGCACTGAGATTTTTAAATGAAAGGGAATCTGGCTCGTCAATAGGCATAACATACTGAAACTTCCATTCAGTACAGTGTTTATTTAATACTTTACTCATCTCAATTACATTAGGCAGGTCTGCTTCACATACGTCTACGCAGTCACACTCCCCACACTTAACCCCACTTGGGGCTTTTTTAACTCTATTGATTCCTTGATACATAAAGTCGTAACTAACTGTACAAGTAAGAAGACCCGAGTATTCCTCAAAAAAGTCTTCGTTTCTTTTAACTAAAGACCCATTCGTAGTAAAAGATACTTTCCAAGCATTACGCTCCACTATAGTACTAAGCCACTTCATGATTCTACGTATTTTAGGCATAAATAAGAAAGGTTCCCCCCCGTGAAAAGATACCCTTTTTATTTGATTGGGGGTTTTTTCTACTTCAAGGAAGAATTGCTCCATAGCATCTACTTCTTCTATTTGTAGAGTTTGACCCCCTATAGTATTTTCAATATAACCTCTATCACAGTATATGCAATCAAAGTTACACTTGTTCCCTAAGTAAATTATTATCAGTTCTACTTCATCAAGTTTCATAATTAAAGTTATTAGTAAAAGAAGTGGCTGTAGGCACTAAGGTTATAAAGTGTAGGAGTGTTAGATAAAATATTCTACTGTACTCATCATCTGACACGGTTTCTTGGTTAGGGGCAGTAGGGCTACCTAAATAGTATATCTCAGAGATCTCTCCTACATTAGAGGAGTCCGCGTGGGTATTTAGGAACTCTACAAAGTTTTCTACTTCGGGCCTATCTAACTCTTTATCAATTACACTCTTCCAAATACCTACTAGTTCATTAGAATTTAGCTTTAAGCCCTCATGTACTTGAGCTGTAGTTGGGTGATACTTATACATATAGTAAAATAGTAAGTAGCTCATGCCTTTAGTTAAGGCCTCGTCTCCCTCGGAGCCAACTGCTTCTGTTATCTTCTTAAGTTTAGCATTAAATTGCTTTCTTGACATATCCTCGTGTAGCTGTATATACAACTTAACAATATTTTGACACATATCATCTGGCCTAAATAATGTACCATCTACATCTAAGTTGCCTGCGGGGCATTGATAGCATAGATTTTTGTAGTCACAAGCCATACATTGCTCTTCTTTTTCAAACATCTCATTATACGCGTCGTGGAACCCTGTATGACGTTCCTTATAGAAGGTATTATCCAGTATATTTCCTAGTATAGCTATAGAAGCTCCATTATTCTTTAGGTTCGTAAAGAAATGGCATCCTGAAATATCCCCGGAACCATCAATAGCTAGCATATCAGAACCTACTAAACAGTTATTCTCTTTCTTCTTTCCTACTCCCTCAGAGAACTGGAGGATTAAGTCATCATACTTGTCTAATATAGTAGTCATATCTTCATACAGAGCGGCCCAAGTATCTTTAGACCACTGTATAAAGCCTCTACCAGAGTCTAATACTAGAGGGTGTACTACAAACTGTCTTACCCCTCTAGCGTATAAGTCCTCCACGAAACCCAATAAAAAAGGTAGATGCTCCTCTGCTAAAGTAGTTCTTATTACTACTCTATGCTGCTCTTTTACTTCTGTAGGTATATAGGATACTTTCTTTAATAGTTCGTCTAAGGCTTCTTGGCCTATCTGTCTGTGGTCTATTTCTGCCTCAGTAGTGTCTAATGAGATGACTAAAGAAGTTCCTTCATACTCAAAGTATTTTTTAATAAAGTCTTCTGTTAACAGAATACCATTGGTACATATAGATATAGCGGTAGCAAAGTCCTTTTTAGACTCCTCCGCTATTTCATCTTTATATGCTTCTAAGAAGCTAAGTATTAACTGTTTATGGATTAAAGGTTCTCCTCCAAATAACTGAAAGTTCTTAGTCTGTTGAGTACCTCTAATATCAGCTAAAAATCTGTACACTTTATGAAGGCTTTCTACAGTGAAGTGCCCAAAGTCCTCGTTATGCTGCTCGTAGCAGTAGGTACAAGATAGGTTACACGCATTAGTTAGTATAACATTAATTTGGTGTAAATCCTCAAATAAGGCTACATGGTCCGATAGTAGTACAGGCTCCTCGTCTACTTTAACTTTAGCAACTTTATTAAGTTTAGAACTGCCAAAAGGTGTGATAATACTTTCTGTAGTAAATTCTAAGTTACCCGATATATTATCTACTAGTACAGTAGCTTCATGATTCTTGATTCTTTCTAGTTGCGCTTCAGTGTGTTTCATTGTCTTTTTCCTTAGGTACAAGGGTAGAGCCCATAAATTTATTGGAGGTAGAAGTAGCTCAGGCCACTTAAATAGCTTCATTTAACCTTTTCATACTATAATTTTTATTTAGTTGCATACCTTTAACAGAGCCGAAGTGCTTTATTAGTTCTGGTACTAGTGTTTCTGAGGGGATATACGCTATGTCTACGATCTTCATCCCGACACGTTTAGCACAATAAGCCCCGGCGATCCCGTCAAAATGCTTAGTAACAGTAGCCCCAAAAGAGTCAGAACGGGCACCAAAATGGAAATTAAAAGTATCCCCAGTAGTAACTTTATACTCATATAAATTACCCTCTTTATCCACTCCATCAGCACCTTTATCTCCTTTAACTACGGTATGGCCCAAGTGGTGTGCTAGTGCGATTTCGCCCACGCCACCTTTGGCTAAGCTTACTCCTTCTGGTAATATCTCTATCACTTCTTCCAGTAATTCTACTATTTTTCTATAAGTCATCTAAATCAAAATCTTCGTCTTGTGAACTATCAATAGCTGCAACATAGTTTACTGACTCGATCTCTTGAGGGGCAGACTTAATGTGGGAGCTGTCTAAATAATTGTCAATCCATGGTAATGGGTTCTTACCTAAGGTAAGGCCTAGCCTCCTAGGGTCTAAACCAATATTAGTAAGACGTACGGCAAAGATGTAGTCCATATATTCTTTTAGTATAGCTGCATTCATACCTATTAAAGGGGAGCCTTTGCTGAATAAGTATTCAACCCATTCCATCT
>Ga0233436_1002097_pt1 | contig 14853 bp, 8 predicted proteins | sample SI_122_August201_2_FD_182723 | JGI IMG/M metagenome (GOLD analysis project Ga0233436, IMG submission 182723) | Seawater microbial communities from Saanich Inlet, British Columbia, Canada - SI_122_August2016_150_MG | ecosystem: Environmental > Aquatic > Marine > Inlet | place: Canada: British... | reverse complement strand
TTACTGCGCATATTGTCTTGTCGATAGGCGCAGTAAAGATAGTGTCATAGACCGTGACTCGATTTTCAGTGCTTGCTTTTTTTCACGGCCTGATATTACTCAAGACCAATTTTTTGCAAGTTATCCTGCCTTCAAAAATATTGCAGGTAGGTACTTTTTACTCAAGGCGAGCAATGACCCAAATCTCAAACTTTCTGCCTTGGTGAGGAGTCGCCCCTTTGCCAGCAACCGTCAAAATCGTCGCTTGGGTCTGTTTGCTGATGATGACGCTCTTGAACGTCTCGATCCGGAACGTTTGTCAGTGATAGACGTTAGCGAGCTCAAACTCGGTCACGTTATACCGTATGAAAAAATCGCCTCTCTTTATAAAGAGATGATAGGGATAAAATCAGGAGAAACACGCAAAATAAACTAAACTATAGCAATGGATCTGCAAACCGACGAGCGGCTCGAAAGAGCTCTAAAAGCCAAAGCTACAGGCACTCAAAGTGGTAAGCCCAGAGCTTTTTTACTGATCGGTACGGCCGTCACAATAGCGGCTGTTCTCTCAGGTGTTTTGCTATGGCAAACTCACAATGCAGTCAGCGCTCCGCATAAAAATACTGGTCCCGATCGTGCAGCTCTCACGGTCAAGGCCAGCGCTGTGGCAATCAGGCCAGTGCAAAAGAGTCTATTGGTTTCAGGAGGTGTCTGGGCGTGGGATCCAGTGCAAATCGGCAGTGAGATCAATGGCTTGAGAGTGACCGACATCTATGTCGACGAGGGCGCTTATGTCAAAGCTGGACAAGTGCTCGCACGTCTCAACAATAGCGTGCTGGCCGCACAGGCGGGCAGACAAAAAGCCCGTCTAGAAGGGGCGGAGGCAGCTTTGCTCAAGGCTCTGCAACCCAATCGTCCCGAAGACCTCAGTGCTCTGGAGGCTGCTTTTGCTCAAGCCAAGGCACAGGTCGCCCAAGAAGAAGCCAGCCTCGAAAGAGCCCAGGCCACCCTTGCCGAATCCTCAGCAAATGCCAGGCGCTATCAAGATTTGGTACGCCAGGGCGCAGTATCAGCCGAGGATTTTGATAAGAGGCTGACATTGTCTAAGGTTGCTCATGCAGAAGTCACAAATGCTCAGCAAAAAGTCAGCGCGGCCAAGTTTAACGCAGAACAAGCGCACCAGAGGCTGAGTATGGGTTTGAGCGGCGGTCGGCGTGAGGACATCGATATATCGAGATCTCAGGTGGCTGAGATCCGAGCCAACTACCAAGAATTGCTTTCTCAGCTGCGCCAGACTGAGATCAAAGCCCCTGCTGCTGGTCTCATCTCTCGCCGCATGGTGCATATTGGTGATATCGCATCCAGTACCAAGCCCATGTTCGATCTCGTGCGCGATGGGCGTATGGAACTCAGGGCGCAAGTTCCCGAAAACGATCTGCCTTCAATAGCTGTCGGGCAGCCAGTACAAGTCCTGGCCAGCAAGGTAGACGATTTTAAAGGCAACTCCACAGTCAAGGGGGTTGTCCGCGAGATCAGTCCAGCCATCGATCAGGATACAAGACTGGGACTGGTGCGTATCGATCTCGACTTGCCCAGAGATCGCATAGGCCTCTTGCGTCCAGGCAATTTTGTCAAAGGCGAATTAAATCTTGGACTGAGGAACGCGCCGACAGTACCGAGCCAGGCTGTGGTCTACCGGGATAATCGGGCGCTAGTCTACATCCTCGAAAAGGGCGCCGGCGCCCAGCGTAAGGTGCATATGCGCTATGTCAAGATCGGCTCGCGGTCTCGTGTCGATGGAGCCGTAGAGATACTCTCTGGTCTCAATCCGGGAGACCTTGTAGTGCAGTCCGGTGCTGGCTTTTTAAAAGAGGGAGATCTGGTGAGAGTGGTAGATTAGAGAGTGAAAGAATAGTTTAGTGGCTTTCAACCTTTCTACCTGGTCGATTAAGCATCCGGTACCGACTATGGTGCTCTTTCTCGTGCTGACGATCATGGGCATCATCTCTTTTGTACGCTTAGGCATCGATGAAAATCCCAATATTGACCTGCCTCTCGTTTCTGTTTCGGTTGTCCAGCTCGGTGCAGCTCCCGCTGAGCTGGAAACGCAGGTCACTCGCAAAATAGAAGACGCCATTGCCGGTATTGGTTCGATCAAGCACATCATGTCTACCGTGACAGATGGTGCGAGCGCCACCTCCATCGAGTTTAATCTTGGTACCAATACAGATCGAGCAGTCAATGATGTGAGGGATGCCGTAGCTAAGATCAGGCAGGATCTGCCTCAGGGCATCGACGAGCCGATCGTGCAACGTATTGATTTTGTCGGTGGTCCATTCGTCACCTATACCATTTCATCCAATGTCCTGCCTGCTGCCGAACTAGCATGGGTCGTGGACAATGATGTTGCACGAGCCTTGCTTTCTGTACCTGGAGTAGGCCAGGTACAGAGGGCTGGTGGCCAGGATCGAGAGATAAGGATCAATCTGGACCCGGCCAGGCTCGAGTCAATGGGGATAACTGCCGATCTGGTCTCGGCCCAGGTTCGTCGCAGTAACATCAATCTGCCCGGTGGTCGTGGAGAGGTAGGTACGGGAGAGCAATCGATCAGATTTCTCGGAAGTGCCAAGACAGTTGCCGATTTGGCTGCCATGGAGATCATGCTGCCCTCGGGCAAGCATGCCCGATTGGATTCTCTGGGTACAGTCGAAGATGACAGTTCAGAGGCCAGACAGCTTTGTCTCTTGGATAACGAGCCGGTGGTAGCTTTTAGCGTAGTGCGATCCATGGGCAGCAATCTAGTGGAGGTAGAAAAAGGCGTCGATCAAAAGATCAAAGAGCTCACAGCCAACCTGCCTGGTGGAGTCAAGATCGCCAAGCTCCGCTCTAATAGCCGTTATATCAAAGACAGCTATGATGCTTCGCTCGAATCTCTTGTCGTCGGGGCACTGCTTGCGGTGGCAGTGGTCTTTATTTTTTTGCGAGACTGGCGTGCCACTCTAATATCGGCGATTGCCATACCTCTATCGGTCATCCCGACCTTTGCAGTTATGCAAGCCGCAGGCTTCACGCTCAACGGTATGTCGCTTTTGGGATTGGCACTAGTCATCGGTATTTTGGTGGATGATGCTATCGTCGAAATAGAAAACATCGTACGGCACATCCGCATGGGCAAGGCACCATATCCTGCATCTATCGAAGCAGCAGAAGAGATCGGTCTGGCGGTTGTGGCGACCACACTGACGATAGTGGTGGTGTTTGTGCCTGTAGCCGCCATGGGCGGTATCCCGGGACAATTTTTTAAACAGTTCGGTCTCACGGTCACTGTAGCCGTCTTATTTTCTCTACTCGTTGCACGCATGATCACCCCGATGATAGCTGCTTTTTGCATGCAGGCAGAACAAAAATCGGACAAGTCTGAACATGTCTTCGGCGGCTTTTTTATGGATCTATACCGACCGATTCTCAATCTAGCGCTGAGACACCGCTTGATCACGGTCATCGCAGCTTTTATTTTGTTTGGGGCGAGCATAGCTCTATTTAAATCGATGCCTACCAGTTTGATGGCAAATATAGACCGTGGCGAGTCATTGCTCAATGTAGAGTTGCCTCCTGGATCGGATTTAGCTGATACTGCCCGGGTGGCGGCGCAAGCCACCGAGATCATCAAGCAATGGCCCGAGGTGGTCAATGTCGTATCCTTCGTCGGCACTCCAGCCTCAGCAAAACGCAGTGGTGCTGGTAACAATGGAGACGTGACTCACGCAACCATTTATATTTCCCTCAAGCACAGGACAGAGCGCAATAAGTCGCAGGCCAAAATCGAAGATGAGATCAGACCACGCCTTGCTGCAATATCAGGTGCCCGACTGAGTTTTTCACGCTCGGCGGGGCTTTCTGGCAAGCCCTTGAGGCTGGTGCTCACAGGAGCAGATGCCAATGCCCTGGAAAAGCATGCCGAATCCATCAAGGATGAGATGAGATCTATCAAAGGATTGTATGATGTCTCCTCCACCGCTGCCATACTGCGTCCAGAGATCCTGGTAACGCCGGACTTTGAGCGTGCCAGTCGCCAGGGAGTGTCGGTGGAGAGTATCGCACGCACTGCCTTGATCGCTACTCTGGGCGACAATGACTCCAATCTCGCCAAGTTTAATCTGGATGATCGCCAGATCCCCATACGGGTAGAGTTAGATCCACGCTATCGCGATGATCTTAGGACTATCGAAAACCTCAAAGTGTCGGCTGATAATGGCCGACTCGTGCCACTGTCCTCGGTGGCGCAAGTCTCGTTTGGTTCTGGTCCTTTCCAGATCGACAGATTTGATCGGCAGCGACAGGTCACTCTCGAAGCCAGTCTGGATAGCCAGACTACCCTTGGCGAGGCGATCAAGGCCGTGCATGATTTGCCCGCCTTCAAATCTCTGCCACCGACCATAGTCGAGTTGCCGCTTGGTGATGCAGAGATCCAGCGCGACATTTTTAGTGGTTTTGGCACTGCCATAGGATCAGCCGTCATGCTGATCTATGCAGTATTGGTGGTACTTTTTGGCGGCTTCCTCCATCCACTCACAATCATGATGTCATTGCCTTTAAGTCTATGTGGTGCCCTCATTGGTCTTGTCGCTTTCAACCAGTCAATAGGACTGTATGCTCTCATCGGCATTACTATGCTAATGGGGCTGGTAACCAAAAATGCCATCCTGCTCGTAGAGTACGGCCTCATGGCCAAACGCGAAAAAGGCATGCCTCAACGCGAGGCTATCATCGCTGCTGGAGAAACGCGTATGCAGCCTATCCTGATGACGACGATCGCAATGATCGCAGGCATGCTGCCGATCGCCCTGGGCATCGGGGCAGGTTCAGAAGCCCGCGCTCCTATGGCCATCTCGGTGATCGGAGGGCTCATTACTTCTACTATCTTTACTCTCGTCGTCATACCGGTTGTCTTTACTTATATCGACGATGGCCAGGAGAGACTCAAGAAGATCTTTTTTAAAAGTAAAGCGTCTATGGAGAGAAAGACAGGATGAGCAAGATCAAGACCTCTATCCTGGTGTATCTAGCGCTGATGTTTGCTATCGGTCTTATCGCACCGCCGATGGGGCTGGCCAGTGGTGATAAGGGCTGGATCATCCGCCAGAAGAGTCCGTTTTTAGGAGCTAATGTCTGGTATATAACCGAAAGACACGTCAAGTCGGCTTCCAGCATCTTTACTCTGATAGTCGATCTCGAGACGTATAGAGCCATCATGTATTCGATCAAGAGTGGCAAGTACATCGAGATGTCCGTAGAAGACGCTGCCGCTAGATGCGGTGCCTTTCGACGCGCCAAGAGTTATTATTTTAAAGAGATGAAACTAAAAAAAGACGTAACAGTTGCTGGATTGAAAGGCAAGGAGTACGTGCGCGAAGGTCTCAAAAAGAAAGGCGATCGGTTTATAGCCGATCAAATCTATGAAGATAAGATTGACGTGACCGATGAGATAAAATTTCCTCCGAGAGTAGTTAATCTCTTGAGTCGCGTCACGCTGATACCGCATGAAAAGGGCTTTCCGACCAGGGCAGAACGCACTGGTTATCTTAAAGGGCGACCTCAAAATCGGTCCGAAGCTTTTGCAATGCTCGACACTCTGTATGCCAGACGCTCAGTCATACCTGATAGCGAGTTTAAGGTGCCGCGAGGCTTGACCGAGACCACCTCCGAATTGGAACTCTTGATGAACGACGATAATGCTCTGCCGATTAATTAGCTGTTTTTGATCGGTCTTAGTTGCGCATTTTATTGATGCCATTTTCGATGGATTGCTTGATCGCCGCCAGCCATTGATTGTTTGCTTGCAAGGCTGCGATAAAATCCTGACCTTCGCTTTGACCTAGATCCTTGATGACTCCTATCTGCTGATAAGGGCCTAGCCTGGCTCGAGCTGAGCGATTGGACTTGATTGCCTGGTCGATCTGTCCGAGATCTATATCGACCATGGCGATCTTGTTGTCGGCAAGCGAGGCATTGTATGCCGCAGTCGGTTTATCTGCTATTGAAAGCCAGTGTGGCAGTGCTTTTTGATAATTTTTAAGGGCTTCTTCCTTCATCTTGCTTTGATGCATGATGTCGGCATAGCGGCTGTAGGCGAGTGCCGCAAATCTTTTGCCCTGCTCGTCCTGAGAGATCTTGCGTTCGTCGCAGTCTTCAAAGTCTTGTATCGATTGATAGAGCATCTGGCGGGAGTCTTCAGTAGCATGCATGCGGTAGAGCGAGTCTCCGATCGCTGCCTTGAGGCATGGATAGAGTCTGATCGCTCGATTGTCGGCATAGGCGGTCTCGATGCGCGAAAGCGAGGATGAGCGCGTAGATACCCATTGATAGTTGCCTGCAAAGTATTCGCTAAACAAGGCATCGACTTCGCATTCGACTGTGGGGTAGGCTCCTTCTCCGTTTTCTCTCGAGCTGATCTCGTGACAGATGCGATAGATCTCTGCTGCTCGTCCAAAGAGCTGCGCCTTGAAGGCCAGATCCCCGCCCCTGATCAGATATTGCAGATTGGTATTGGGATCGTCACCTTCCAGTTCTGTAGAAAGATCGAGCCTTTCTGATTGGCCTTTAGATTTGTCTTTGTGTGCGCCTCTCTCTTTGAGGCGCATGGCCTTAGTGAGAACGGCGCCTGTTGCCGATTCGGCGGTAAGCTGAGCATTTTTGATCGTAGCGTCTGGTATGGCCAGCCGCCAATCAGGTTTGCCTGTAGCCTCAGGGAGTGACTCTTGACCGAGCATGTAGAGAAAGCCCGTAACAGAGCCTGTCAGGATAATGCCCAGAATGGCCAGGGTACAAGCAATGAGGGTATATTTTTCGGGAGTGCTCAGTCTCTGTCTTCGTGATTTGAAAATATCGAGACCTGCTCGTACTCGCGCCAGTCCGCCACGATTGTGAGCTGCGTCTATCTCGTCCAGGGCTTGTCTGACTTGCAAGGCTGTCTGAGGTCTGTCCTGAGGATCTTTTGCCAGGCATCTAAAGATCAATGCCTCCATAAATGGCGAGATCTCTGCTTCGGGATTTGCATCTCGTATGGGACGAGGCGCTTCTTTCATATGCCGATACAAGATTTCCAGCATGTTTTCGCCTTCGATCGGCGGCTTGCCGGTAAGACACTCGTAGATCATGCAGCCAATAGCATAAATATCAGAGCGAGCATCGGTCTTTTCTCCGCGGCATTGCTCAGGGCTCATATATAGTGGGCTTCCAAAGACTTCTCCAGTCTGGGTCAAGACTACTGCTCCCGCATCTTGCTGATTTTGCGGCAGGAGCTTGGCTATGCCAAAGTCGACTATCTTTGGTCTGTATGTATCTCCTATACGAGCCAGCATGACATTGCTGGGTTTGAGATCGCGATGCACTATACCTTTGCTGTGGGCCCATTGCAGTGCATCCAAAAGCTCTTTAAAGAGAGCGATGGTCTCTGCCTGCGGTAGCCATTGCCTGGATTTGATCTCTTCGGATAGGCTAGGACCATCGATGAGATCCATGATTATGTATGGCCTCTCATCCTCGAGCAAGCCAAAATCTATGATACGAACGACGTTGGGATGTTCGATCTGGCTTGCTGCCTGGGCCTCTTGCTTAAATCTCTCGCGAGTGATTTTGTTATGGGCTAGATGAGGGTGCAAGACTTTGATTGCGACTTGATTGCCGAGCAATTGATGGCGAGCTGCCCAGACGATGCTCATCCCGCCCTCTCCCAATTTTTTTTGGATCAAAAAATGCCCGGCGATTGTCGCGGGCATCTCGCCGTGGCTTTGATCGAGAAAGGGCTGGGAGGGCACGAGGGTTTTTAAGTTTCTCTTGGAGAGGGGGCTTATACATTCAGGTAAAATAAGCCATATTATATGGTCATTGCTTTGATTGCCTATTTAAAAAAACATGTTTGATGCGATACGCCCGATTTTGTTTTCTATCGATCCTGAGATCGCTCATGATCTTTCTTTGAGTATTTTGCCCGCTTGCGCCTTTGCTGCAACGCCATACAAGACTCTTGCTCTTGCCATGGCCAGTGATTTTGACGAGTCGCAATTGATCAGACTCAAAACCCGAGCCCTAGGAGGCATTTTAGATAATCCATTGGTCCTGGCTGCTGGCCTGGATAAGAACGGACTGCATACTGCCCACTGGCATGCGCTTGGATTTGGATCAGTAGAGATCGGTAGTGTGACGGCCAGGCCAAGCAATGGCAATCCCCGACCGAGGTTGTTCCGTCTGCCTCGTGACCAGGCAGCTATCAATCGCATGGGATTGAATGGTCAGGGGGCTGCCGCCGTGAGCCAGAGACTGATAAGGCAGAGACAAAATCAGGACCTGGGCGTGCATTACGGCATCAATATCGCCAGGTCCAATCGATCCTTTGCCACAGTGGATCAAGAGATCGAGGATGTAGTCGAGGCTTTTGCGTCATTTGCAGGTGTTTCGGCTGCGTACTATGCTCTCAATATTTCATGCCCAAATACTCATGATGGTCTCAAATTTGAGATAGACAAAACGGACTCTACACTGAGCGCCCTTGCACCTGTCCGGCAAACCCTGCAAAAACCCCTTTATATCAAGATCTCCAATGATGCTGCCACAGATTTTGTCGATGACCTCCTGGTCTTGCTGGATCGACACGAGGTTACAGGCTTGATCGTCGGCAATACCTCGACCAGGCGTAATAACGGGGAAAGGCCTCTGGAGACCTCGCCGGCCAGAATCGCAGAGATCGGAGCAGGCGGTCTGTCAGGGCGACCATTATTTGGGAGGATGATGGCCTTGCTGTCGCATCTGGACGCGCGCAAACCCAGCCAGTTGCAACTCATCGCCTGTGGTGGCATCGATAGTGCCGATCGCGTACTCCAAGCACTTTTAGCAGGGGCTGACGCGACCCAACTATATACTGCCATGGCTTACAAAGGGCCTTTGCTGCCAGTCGATATATCAGCCGATTTGCTTCAACGGTTGCGCAGAGCTGGCCTGAGCATCCAGGAAATCCAGGCAAATCGTCATACTGCTAGCTTACGACGTTCACTCGGCTTGGGTGAGCCCTAGCCCCTCGTTTAGGGGTTTGTAGTAAAACTCTTCTAAAAAGAAGATCGTCAAGGTTGCCGTTGGCACTGCTATCAATGCGCCTTCTACACCTAAAAGAGTGCCGCCGATTACGACTGCAAACAGCACGACCAGAGGGTCCAGATCGACTTGCTTGCCCAGAAGATTGGGAACGATAAAATTGCTTTCGATCCATTGCTCTATGGCAAAAAGTCCCAGCACGGCAAAACCCATCCACATAGCTTGCTTAAAACCGATCACGGTTGCAAGGCTCAAAGTGATAAATGAGCCGATAAAGGGCACCAGATTGAGCAGGCCGGAGATCACGCCCAGTACAAGGGCCGATTCGACTCCGATGGCGCAGAGACCGGCTGCTATGATGCTTCCTACGCATAAGCTGACGAGCAACTGGCCGCGTACATAGCCCCCGAGACGTTGAATCAATGGAGCTATGAGGCTCTGTGCCCTTGGTCTGGCCTTGTGTGGCAGCCATTTGATCAGAGCAGGCATGAGGGTGGGGCCTTCGATGGTGAAATAGGCGGCGAGAAACAGGATGAAAATGCCGTTGATCAAGAGAGTCAATAAATTGCCGGTAAATTTTAAAGCATTGATCGCCATGCTTTTGCTGGCTCCCATCAACTCTTCGGGCATTGATTTGAGACTGGAAATGTCGATTATGGGTTCGAGAAGGCCTGAGAGATTGTTGGTCTTGGCTGTTAGCCAGTGGATAATGTCTGGCATGCTCCCAATCAAGTCGCGCGATTGTTTGGCCAGTATCGGCCATAGACTCCAGACGACGCCTGCATATACGACCAGGGCAATGAGATAAATGAGGATCACTGTGGCAAACCTTGGGATACCTTTGCTCTGAGCGCGATCCGCTATGGGAGCCATGGCAGCACCGAGTGTGATGGCCATGATCAGGCAAATCAAAAACTTTTGGAGCTCTACAAAGGCTTTGGCGGTTGCTATGGCCAGCAAGACCATGCCGATTGCGTAGAGTATCTTTTTTTTGTCGCTCAAGACGCTTGATCTCCTGCAAAAGTAATGCGACAACTCTTGATTTGAGCGTCTTCATTTAGTCTGAGATCCCAGCTCTCGGCCTCGCTAAACACAAAAGCTCGCAGGTAGCCAGGCTCATAAATGACTTTGTCTGCTTGTATACGTTCTGGTTTGATGGTGAGAGTGCGCATCAAGCGATGCTCGTGACCATAGAGATCAAGCAAAAGTTCCGGTGCTTGTTGGGTGGTTTTTATGCTGCTATCGGTCAAGGCTATCTCGATTTTGGTATTGAGCCGACTCTTGAGTAACGCAGGCATCGTGACATTTTTTACCTTAGTTTTGTACTCGGCTCCATTTAGGTCTGAGCAAGCAGCATCGTCAGTGCACAATTTGCGTAATAGTGTATCGTGACCAGATCCATCGGTGCCTTGTTCGATTGGAGCATACACTAGATATTTGTGAGAGTCGCGCAACAGGAGATCGTGAGCCGCTTGAGACATCCTCTCCGGCAGACCATTGGGCTTTTCTTCTAGTACCACTAGATCCGGGGGGAATGGCCGGCCGAGTCGATAAATAAAGTAGTCGCGCAAATAGACGCTGCGACCTAGCAAGCCAGCACCTTTGTAATCTTGAGGCAAATTTGTGATCATGATTGCTTGCTTGTGCGAGCTGCTCAGCTCTAGCATATCGGCAAACTGGGTCTTTGCCGCGCGCATCATGCCTCCGGCTGTAGCAAACGGCATGGCATCGATTTGATACCAGATGGCATGCACCGCAAATATGACGATGGGCAAGAATGCCACCATATGCAACCATGCTCGATTGGCTTTGTTGGATGCAGCAATATGCCACAGGCTCCAGATCATTTGCGCTTGAGCCATAGCGACAAAGGCAGAGGAGAGAAAAAACAGTCTTGATCCTACTAGATTGGGATAGATGTGCCAGATCTGAAAGGCAGGCACCAGAGCTAGTATCGCTAGCGCTAGATTGGCTGCAACGAGATACGCATAACGACTGATCAGGGTTTTATTTTTATCGACCAATAAGAGGGTCGATGACATAAAGACAACAAAGGGAATGGCAAATAAAGTCATCCCTATCGGCAACATCTGTTTGATTGGCAAATATTCTTGAGATATTGGAGCAAGAATGTGCATAAGGCTCTCGCGATCCAAAAATATCTTGAGACTCTTGAGTGTATGGAGTCCTAAAGGGCTATTGTCGTAGCCGCCTATGGCAGTGCCGAGCAAGGCCGTGCGCACGATGGCAAATGCGATCAGTACGCCCAGGTAAGGCCAAATGGCGACAATAGACGATTTTATTTGCGAGATAAGCCGACCCTTTGGGGATTGTTGCAGTGGCGTCTTGCAAATCTCATCAAATAAGGCGTAGGCAAAGATAGCGGCAGGCAGTGATATTGCGATCTCTTTGCTGGCCAGTGCCAGGGCAAAAGCAATGAGCGACCAGACGGAGAGTCGCCTGACTCCTGTTAGCCGATATCTGAGAAACAAAAAGAGGCTGCCGACATAAAACAATGTTGCAATTAGATCGACTCTACCTATTATCCAGGAGACGGACTCTGCATGCAGTGGATAGACGCAAAACAGCAAGCCTGCCCAGATCGCAGGTACTGCGCCAGCCCGATTGCCCATGCGTCCTGTGGCTTCTAGAGTGGTCAGTGATACGAGTATGGCACACAGGGCGTAGAGAATGAGGTTGGTAAGATGATAGCCCCAGCTATTGAGGTGATAGATCAGAAAATCAATCAAAATGCTCAAGGAGACTATGGGCCGATAGCTCTTCATCAGATCCGATCCTCCCCAATTGCCTGTCAGGCATTGGATCAGAGTGGATGGATCGCCGTGCATTGCTCGATTGCAGTAATCGATATGCAGGTAGTCGTCAAGCAAAAAATCCGCTCCCAGACTTGACTTGCCAATCCAGATCACTGTCGCGACGATCAAGGCGCAGCCAAGCGCCATCTGCGTCTTGGTGCCGCTAAAATCGAGACGGGCAGGCTCTATCTGTTGTGATTGCTTGAGGTCGTGCTGCATCTGTTTAATTGCCCTCACATCTGAAAATTGAGAGGGTCGGTAAAATATCCAATGATGTGGCCATCCTTATCGAGTGCAGCCAATCTCAGTTGATAAAATCCACTATCTCCTAGACCCGAAAACGATAATGGTATATCTCGACCTTTGATACCATCTATAGTGCCGCTCAGCTTTGCCTGCTCGCTAGGAGTCGCGGCGCGTAGCGAGCCGGTGTAGTGTTCGAACCAACTATTGGGACGCGAATACTCGTACATGACTGAATGCACCCCTGGCACATTTGTAGCATCAAAATCAAAACAGGGATTGATGTCTTTGGATGTCGGTCTGGCGATGCCATCGCCGTGCAATTTGAGGCCCTTGCCTGCTACGAGCTGTTTGGGGCGCTGATTTGCGAGCTTAGCCAAAGCAATTTGGGATATGTGCAAGCTGGTCGGGTCATCGTGATTGAGGGAGATCTCCAGCCGATCGGGATTGCCTGCCAATAGCCAGGCTTTGTGCTCGCTCATATGCAAGGCCTCAGTACCGGTGATCGTAAATCCATCAATGCCTTTATTTTTGCTCTTGCTGTCGCTAAAGACTGCTCTGATAACTGTCTTATTGGCACCGCCAGAGATATTTTTGCTATCGATCTTTAGATAATCCCAGTCCAGGGGATTGATGCCGCCGGGGATATCGATCGTGATCCTATGATCCTTATCCAGTATGATTTGCCCGGTGGCTAGAGGCTTTTGATCCTGGATGTGATCGTCAGGTTTAGCTCGATATGGGGACAGGGACAAAGACTTGCGGTCCCAGCTAAAAATATGGTTGGCCTTGTCGGCCAGCGTAGCAGCAAACCTGGTCCTGTCTATCAGATCGGCATCGCCGTAGGTAGCAGGCTCGAAGGTAATAATCCTATCTATGTCCTTGCCACTAAGGTCTATATGCTTGCTCAAAGGCGGCGTAAAAAGCACTGACATCGTCGCTGCATTGTAGAGCATGTGCGAACCCTTGTAGCTCTGAGGCAGATTGATTATTGCCACGCGATCGTTCGGTCCGATCTTGTCTAATTCCGATTCGACAGCTATTTTAAAAGTTTCGACTTCTTTCATGGCCTTGATCCAGGGCAAGTTGGTCGCAACTGTGACCTGCACCAATAGGAGTATCAGCCACCCGGTCAGGCCATAACGCGCGAGTTTGACGGCTCTAGTCATACCGAGGATTAAAGTAGCCGGTTGTTTGAAAGTATTAGAAAATTGCAGGCCGGCTCCGAGAGAAAAGAGTGCGGCGATAGCTGCACATAGAGGCGCAGTGGAAAAATATAAGAAGCGACTGCCCTGGAGGTTAGGTGTGAGGTCAAAAACCTGATAAATAGGGAGAAGGGTCAATAAAAACCATCCAGCCAAGAGTCCCATTATTTTTAGATTGGATTTGCGATCTTGGTCCCTGATCTGTGCCAGGACAAAAATAGCCAGGCCGATGAGATAAAGAGTCTTGAGATATTTGGCGGGTCGGCTGTTAGCACCAAAGATGTCTATATTGAAAGGCAAAAATATCCTGGCTATGGATGGCAGATCTGTCCAACGATGCAAGATGGATTGTGAGAGGCCTTCGCCGATCGAGCCTTGATAGCCACCGGTCATGGTGCCGAGCACGATTGTTCTAAAACCTAGATAGCCCAGCAGGATAGCAAAATAAGGTAGGGTTTTTGTAAAGCAATCTTTGATGAGGCCGAGGCCCCGTCGGCCGGGAGTGAGGATGGTGGTGAGCACTATCAGTAGTGGCAAAACAATGGCCATTTCCTTGGACATCAATGCCAGTACAAATAGTAATAGAGAAAGGGACGAGATCGTGGCCCTGTTATGAGCGGATCGCAAGTAGAGAGCATAGCTGGCAAGAAAATAGAAAAGACATTGGCTGTCCACTCTGGAGATGATCCAGGATGCTACTTCGCAATGCATGGGCCAGGCAGCAAACACGGCGCAAGTGACGATGGCAAAGAAAAAATTGTTTTTGCCGATGATGCGACGGCTTGCTAAGTGCATGCAGAGCCCGAGCAAAAAGCTATTGGCCGCTTGCAATAAGATATTTGTCAGGTGAAAAGGAAAGGGAGAGGCCTTGCCTGCTAGATAATCAATCAAAAGACCACAGGTGATCAGCGGGCGATAAAAGCAAGTGCCTTGCGTCTGCATCCAATTGCCCCAGAAATTTTCCAGGATGCTTGACATGTGGCCGTTTAAGGCTTGGTGAAGGTAGGCGATGTGAACAAAATCATCGGCTAGAAAATAGCCTTTGAGAGAGCGTGCGAAGCAAATTGCGTTTAAAATCAAAGCAATAGCGGCCATCAGGCCGATCTTAATGCCATTACTGGAATAAACTTGCTTCATCGCTAGTATTATAGTATCCGGCGATTATCTGGAAATCATTGGTATATGAGCCCTACACAAACTCCCAAGATCAACGAGGAAGAAAACCATAAATTGTCCTTTCCCCAGGGCTTTTTGTGGGGATGCGCGACTTCGCATTTTCAGATCGAAGGATTTCCGGACGAGATCCAAAACCGTCTGTCCGATTGGGCTAACTGGACCAATGATAAGAGTCGTATCGCAGATCAAACCAGTGCTGACGAAGCATGCCAGTTTTATCAGAGGCATCTGGACGATCTAGCTCTCATCGAGGAGCTTGGCCTCAAGGCTTTTCGCATATCTTTTAACTGGCCTGCCTTGATGATGGGCCAAAAAGGCCAGCTTGCCGATCGTCTAGACGAAAATGC
>Ga0233436_1002092_pt1 | contig 14861 bp, 8 predicted proteins | sample SI_122_August201_2_FD_182723 | JGI IMG/M metagenome (GOLD analysis project Ga0233436, IMG submission 182723) | Seawater microbial communities from Saanich Inlet, British Columbia, Canada - SI_122_August2016_150_MG | ecosystem: Environmental > Aquatic > Marine > Inlet | place: Canada: British... | reverse complement strand
AGATGGATGTCACAGGTACGATTAATAGGGTGAAGCTTGAGCAAAGCTTTACCAATCCATCAAATGATTGGGTAGAGGGTGTGTATGTGTTTCCACTACCAACAGACTCAGCCGTTGATCATCTAACTATGTATGTGGGCAATAAAACCATTGAAGGGCAAATAAAGGAGCGCAAAGAAGCTAAGAAGATTTATGACAAAGCTAAAAAGGCTGGCAAGAAAGCTTCACTAGTTGAGCAGCAGCGTCCTAATATATTTACCACTAAAGTGGCCAACATCGGCCCAGGTGAAACCATCACAATTGCCATTGAATATCAGCAGGCTGTTAAGCTTGATCATGACAAATTCTCTATTAGATTCCCGATGACCATTGGGGAAAGATACATTCCTGGCAAGCCTATATCAACTCCAAAGAATACTTTGGGCATGACTCGTAATACACACCGTGTAAAAGACGCTTCTAAAATAACCCCATCAATCAGTAGCAATGTTCACAGACCTGTTAGCATCGCTATTAACCTTAAAGCAGGATTTAATATATCTAGTATTGATGCAAGTTATCACGACATTAATATTATCAATATTGATAAGCTAACTAAACATATCACTCTGGATAGCACTAAGGGCAATAACCAAGCCGATCGTGATTTTGAATTGGTATGGCAAGCAAACAATTCTTTAACACCTGAACTGGCTTTATTTACCCAGCAAAAGGGCAATGATCATTATCTAATGCTCATGGCAACACCGCCAGCAGATGAGGTGTTTAAGCAATCAAACACCCCAAGAGAGCTTATCTTTGTTATTGATTCATCAGGCTCTATGCTTGGATCATCTATGCTACAAGCATCTAAAGCATTGGTTCAGGCAATCAATAGACTTAACCCAACTGATCGATTTAATATTATTGATTTTGACTCAGGCTTTGACCCACTCTTTGATAGCGCCATGCCCGCCATTAATATGAACAAGAAGCATGGTGTTCGTTTTGCTAATGCTTTAAGTGCTGATGGTGGCACAGAGCCACTTGAGGCGATTAAATATGCTTTTGATTCAAGAGAATCTAGTGCTGATAACTACCTACGCCAAATCATCTTTTTAACTGATGGACAGGTGGGCAATGAAGATGAGATATTCCGTGTCGTTCGTCAAAATATTGATGAAGACCGTCTGTTTACAATTGGTATCGGATCTGCACCAAACTCTCATCTAATGACTACTTTGTCTGAATACGGTAAAGGCACTTATACTTTCATTGGTGATATCGATGAAGTAGAAACTAAAATGCTGGAGCTATTTGACAAGCTTGAATCTCCAGCAATGACAAATATTAATATCAACTTCCCGATGGATATTAATGCTGAGCAAGCATTAGGATCCATCTCTGATTTATACAAAGGTGAGGTGATCACAGCAGTTTACAAACTCAACGCCATCCCTAGCAAGCTCAGTATTAGTGGCGATACCGCTAATGGCATATTCACCAAAGATATTGATATTAGCGCCAATAACAACACAACTGGCATTGATGTGCTTTGGGCAAGACGCAAAATCGAGCAAATGATGCATCAATACCGAGCGCAAAATAGACGCATTGATCGAGACAAGGTGCAAGCCGATATCACCAATATTGCGCTTGAGCATCATCTGGTCTCAAAATTTACCTCATTAGTTGCAGTGGACATAACACCGTCAAAACCGAGCAATCAAGCCACAACCACCCAAGTGGTTGCTAATAAGGTTAAAGCCGCTAAAACAGCGACCAATGCACAGCTATGGATGATGCTAGGGCTTGCTCTTATTCTATTGTCAGTTGTTACTCGCTCTAGGAAAACATCATGAATAAATCAATACTACTGGCAATTATCGGCATTAGTACTTTTGCTTACGGCGCCTACATGCCGATTAAAGCTGAAGCTGCCCAATATATGATTCAATCAGCCTGGAATGTTGCTAACAAAACAGGCTATCAAGTAAAACCCTGGAACTGGATGGATTCACACCCTGTCATAAGGCTTAAATCAGCCAAGCACAATCAAGATTTAATCGTGCTTGAGGGAGACACGGGCAACGTGCTTGCCTTTGGCCCTGGGCGCAATATTGAATCAAGACATCCGGGGAGAGCGGGTACAACAATCATATCAGCTCATCGAGATACGCACTTTGATTTTTTAGAAGATGTTGCAATAGGTGATCAATTTGAAGTGGATTCAATCTATACCAAACAAAACTACCAATACCAAGTAAGCACCATAAAAATAATTGATTCTGACAAAGTAGATATAAATATTAGCAGCAACCAAGCAGAGCTCAAATTAGTAACTTGTTATCCGTTTAACGCAGTAGTTGCAGGAGGGTCGCTTAGATATGTGGTGACTGCAAACTTAGTGCAAAAATCATAACATGGCCTGGCTTGATATTTAGCCAGATTATCGTTATTATGTTGGCTATATTTTATGTTGATTTAGGCAGGGGTGAATGATGGATTCAGAGGTTTCAAAAGTAGAGGTTACAGACATTAAAATGCCATTTTTATCAATGGTGTGGTTTATGGTTAAGTGGGCAATTGCCTCTATTCCAGCAATTATCATTTTATGGCTGTTATTTGTTATGTTTGGTGGGTTAATCGGTGGATTGACACACATTTAGCTTTCAACAAACTTCAGTAATAAAACATTCAATCTTCATTTTTAGTTAGCATTTATTTTTGATAATGGTGGTTTTTAACAACAGGCATTATCATGAAAAATACAATTACATTAATCGTTCTATTTGCATGCATCTGGATTCCAGAACTTTCTGCCCAATTCTACCCAATTGAGGGCTGGATGAAAGAGCCAATATCTAATACCTTTGTAACACTATACGTCCTAATGTTTTTTGTATTAATACTTAACTTAACAAAAACAACAAAGATTGAAAAATAGCAACAAATTATGTATCAATTAAACACTTAACTTGAGTAAGATTAACCAACCATTTGGAGAGCAATGAAATTATTAATCTCACTATTTATAACACTAACAATATCTGTGTCACATGCCGGATTCTCGGAAGGTCTAGATGCAATGCAAAAAGGTGATTATAAAACATCTATTTTTAATTTTAAGCAAGCACTTGAAGAAGAGGATATGGAATCTTTTAAACCTATGCTAACAAGATATTTAGCAATGGCTTATTATTATGCACCAGAAGGTATAGATGATGATTATAAACTAGCCTTTAAACACTATTTGGCAGCTTCTGAAAAGTTTGATTCTGGTGTTATGTTAAGACTTGGAGATATGCATTATGTCGGACGTGGCGTTAAGCAAGATTATGTTCAGGCAAGACAGTACCTTGAAAAATCAATTAAGTATAAAGAGAGTATAAGTGCCTTATGGCTTTTAGGAAAAATTCACCTACATGGGTATGGTATCGAGCAAGACTTTGATATAGCAAAAGATTATTTTGAAAGGGCTGATGCAATTGACAGTGCGAACTCTCAATTTGAGCTTGGACATATGTACGAATATGGAAAAGGTACATCCATAAACATCCCCAGGGCTCTGGCTTATTATGAAAAAGCCATTCAAAAAGGTGATACAGATGCCCAATATAAGGCCGACGTCCTATCTGGCAAGATAGCTAGTCAGGATCGCAATGTAGATTTTGAAAAAGCGCTTGATTACACATACGGATTTACCGTTCAAGTGGATTTTGATAAAGCAATTGAGTATTACCAAAAATCTGCCGATAAAGGCGACGCAACCTCTTTGTATAACATTGGCTTTGTAATTGGACTTACATCACCAACTAAGCAAGAAAAGCTTGAAACCGAGTACTATAAAAGAGCAGCAGAGTTGGGTAACATTTACGCACAGACAGCCTTATCAGATCGATACTATCTTGGATTAGGGGTTGATATTGATAAGGCTAAATCTTTATACTGGGACACCCAAGCCGCACTTCAGGGCAATGTAAATTCAATGAAGGATATTGCCTTACAACATTATCTAGGAAAAGGCACTAGTAAAAATTATCATGAAGCAATTTATTGGTATCAAAAAGCAGTAGATCAAGGCGATAAAGAATCATTATTTGATCTTGCAGAAATGCATAAAAATGGAGAGGGTTTTGATAAAAATACAGATAAAGCTGTTGAATTATTTATCAAAGCTGCTGAGCTTGGTTATGCCGAAGCTCAAGACAAATTAGCCAAATACTATCTAAGAGCCATATATGTAAAACGTGATTATAAAAAATCATTATATTGGGCCAACAAGGCTGCAGACCAAGGCGTAGCGCAAGCTTATAACACACTAGCATATTTGTACATTACTGGAAAAGACGTAGTTGAAATCAATGCAGAGAAAGCTTTTGAATATTACAACAAAGCAGCCGATTTGGGCAATGTTAAAGCAATAACTAATCTTGCTAAGCATTACTTGGCCGGCCTAGGCGTTAAGAAGGACAAGCCCAAGGCGTTCAAATTATTTAAAAAAGCAGCCGATTTGGGCAATGCTGCATCACAGCATCAAATGGGTATTTTTTATGAGTTTGGTATAGTAGTACAAAAGGATCTAAAAAAAGCAAAAGAGTGGTACGTCAAAGCAATTAACCAAAACTACAAAAAATCTCAAATGGCCTTAGCCTCTATGTACTATTATGGCGATAAAGACACCAATGCGAAAAAGAACTATAAAAAAGCAGCCGAATGGTATCGCACCGCCGCTAAAAACGACAAAGAAAATGAAGAGGATAAACTTATAGACGTAAAGATTTCAAGCTCAGGCTCTGGTTTTTTTGTAACCCCAAATCATATTGTTACCAATAATCATGTCACTGAAGACTGCGATGAATTAGAGGTAAAAAATAAAAGCTATAAAGCAACTGTAGAGCTGCTTGATACAGACTCCACAACAGATCTTTCAATACTAGTAACGGGTAAACCAAATAACAGCTTTTTATACCTAAGAAACCGTAAGCCTGTAGTGACAGGCGAACAATCAATTGCATTGGGCTATCCGTTTTCATCAACACTAGGATCAGAGCTAAAAGTAACAAGCGGAAACATTGCTGCACTCACAGGTTTTAACAACAACATTGCAGAGCTTCAGCTAACATCTCCAGTGCAGCCTGGCAACTCAGGCGGACCGCTACTTGATGATAATGGCAACGTCATTGGCGTGATCGTTTCAAGATTAGAAACATCTGCAGAGATCACAGGAAGCCGCCCAGCCCAAAATGTTAACTTTGCCATTAAATCAAATATGGCAAAGATATTTATGGATCTAAACATGGTGGATTACCAAGTTAGAAAGTCCAATGGCACTAAAGAAATTAGCCAGATTGTGACTGAAGCTAAAGAGGCGACAGTGCAGGTTATTTGCAAGGAAAAAGAGTAGCCGTAAAATTAGCTGGTAACATTATTTCATTATGAAAGTAATAAACAATATAACTGAATTATTTGGAGACGATTTAAAGCATTCGTTAGATTCTGGCGCTCGTTTGAAAATTGCAGCATCATGCTTTTCTATTTATGCATTCGAAGCGTTAAAAGATGAACTTGAGAAGGTTGAATCTCTGGAGTTTGTATTCACTTCTCCAGCTTTTATTCCTAATGACGCACTAGACAAGCTTCGCAAGGAGAAAAGAGAATTCCATATTCCTAAAGCTGAGCGTGAGAAGAGTTTCTACGGTAGTGAGTTTGAGATACAGCTTAAGAATAAATTAACCCAAAAAGCGATTGCTAGAGAATGTGCAGAATGGATTCAAAGAAAGGCGATATTCAAATCTAATACAGTAGATGCTCCTATGCAACAGTTCGCCTGTGTAGAGTCATCATCAGATACTGCATATATGCCATTGTCGGGCTTTACTGCTGTTGATTTGGGTTATCAAAAGGGTAATGCGGTTTCAAGCTTTGTAAACAAGGTTGATGAGCCTGAGCTGACTAAAACTTACATTAATTTGTTTGATCAATTGTGGAGTGATAATGAGAAGTTGGAAGATGTGACTCAAAGGTTGTGCGATCATATTAGCACTGTTTATAAAGAAAACTCACCTGAAAGTATTTACTTCTTCATGCTCTACAATATTTTCAATGAGTTTCTGGAAGACTTGAATGAAGATGTGTTGCCTAATGAGTTAACAGGCTATAAAGACTCTCAAATCTGGTCAAAGATGTTCAACTTCCAAAGAGATGCAACGACAGGCATCATTAACAAGCTTGAGAAGTTTAATGGCTGTATTTTGGCTGATAGTGTTGGTCTGGGTAAGACATTTACCGCATTAGGTGTTGTTAAGTATTACGAGCTACGTAATAAGTCAGTATTGGTACTCTGTCCCAAGAAGCTTGCTAATAACTGGAAGAATTTTAATTCAAACTATAAAACCAATCCTATCGCTGAAGATCGCCTACGTTTTGATGTCTTAAACCATACAGATTTATCCAGAGAAAAAGGCGATTCACACGGCATTGATCTAAAGAATATCAACTGGGGTAATTACGACCTAATTGTTATTGATGAATCGCATAACTTTAGAAACCTAGGTACGCATAAAGATAAAGAAACTCGTTACGATAAGCTAATGCAAAACGTTGTTCGAGCTGGTGTTAAAACCAAGGTTCTGATGCTATCAGCCACTCCTGTGAATAATCGATTTGGCGATCTAAAGAATCAGTTGGCGCTTGCGTATGAGGGTGATTCAGATCAAATGAGTCAACACTTAAACACCACACATAGCATTGAAGAGATATTTAAAAGTGCACAGCGTGCTTTTAATGATTGGTCTAAGCTGCCAGCTGAGAAACGAACGGCGACCGCTATTTTAAACAAGCTTGATTTTGATTTCTTTGAACTGCTTGATAGTGTAACCATTGCAAGATCACGCAAGCATATTGAAACCTATTACGATACGACTGATATTGGTAAGTTTCCAAAGAGACTCAAACCTATTACTAAACACCCGAAGTTGACCGAGCTTAATAATGTTATTGGTTTTGATGAAATTTTTAATAACTTAAGTCAGCTGAAGTTGTCTGTCTATGCACCAATTACTTACATCCTCCCAAGCAGGCTTGCTAAGTATGAGGATATGTATGACACTGAAATAGAAGGCGGTAAGAGTAAGTTTAGACAAGTTGATCGTGAAAAGAGCTTGCAGTCATTAATGACATCAAACTTGCTTAAACGACTGGAAAGCTCCGTGCATTCGTTCAGACTTACATTGCAAAAGCTTCAAGGGAAGTATGATGGAATTTTATCGATTATCCAAGATTACAATGATGGCCTGATTACAGACAAATCATTTTCTTCAGCGCTTGCCAATGAAGATATTGATGATGAAGATTTGGAAAATATTAGCGAGACTTTTATTGGCGATAATATAAAGATTAATCTTGCTGACATGGATGTTAAGTCATGGGAGTACGACCTTAAGAATGATTTAAAACTTGTTGAGTTCTTGCTTGAGGAAATGCATAAAATCACACCTGAGCATGACTTTAAACTGCAAGATATAAAGTCTCATATTGATAATAAGATCAAGAATCCAATCAATCCAGGCAATAAAAAAGTCATTGTATTTACTGCCTTTGCAGATACCGCTGATTATCTTTATGAGCATATATCTGAATACATCCAGGATGAGCATTATTTGCATAGTGCAAAGGTAACAGGATCTAAAAATACAACAACTGCTAATGGTTCGTATGACTTCCAATCAATCCTAACCTTGTTCTCACCTAAGTCTAAAGACAAAGATGTGCTAATGCCTGATGATGCTAATGAGATTGATATTCTGATCGGTACAGACTGTATCTCAGAAGGCCAAAACTTACAAGATTGTGATTATCTGATCAACTACGATATTCACTGGAACCCTGTGCGAATTATTCAGCGCTTCGGACGTATTGATCGTATTGGCTCGGTCAATGAATCAATTCAGCTGGTGAACTACTGGCCAGACATCTCACTTGATGAATATATCAATCTTAAGAAGCGAGTTGAGAATCGCATGATGATTGTCGATGTGTCAGGCACAGGTGATGATAATGTCCTAACTGCTGAAGCGAATGACGTTGCTTATCGTAAAGAGCAGCTTGAGCGCTTGCAAGATGAAGTCATTGAAATGGAGGATCTTAAAACAGGTGTTTCTATTACTGATCTTGGTCTTAATGATTTTAGAATCGATCTGCTTAACTACATTAAAGACAATAATAACTTAGATTCAATGCCAACAGGCATGCACTCCGTGGTTCCTGAGAATGCAGAATTAGGCTTAGTGCCAGGGGTTATATTTACGTTATATAATCGACATCAATCAGTCAATATTAATCAGCAGAATAGACTGCATCCATATTACTTAGTTTATATTTCTAATGATGGAGAGGTGGTTGCCAACCATACCCAGGTAAAACATCTGTTAGACCAGGCAAGAAAGGCATGTAAAGGTCATGAGGATCCGATTGTAGAGGCTTATACTGCATTTAATAAACATACACTCGATGGTAAGAATATGGGGCGATATTCAGAGCTTTTGGACGATGCAATATTGTCAATGATAGATACCCAAGAGCAGAGTGATATTGATAGTCTATTTAGTGGCGGATCAACCTCAGCACTCACCACTCAAATTGAAGGATTAGATGATTTTGAATTGATAAGCTTCTTAGTTGTCCAGGAGCTTGATTAGTGTTATTTGACTACCCCACAAAAGCTAGATTTGGGCGTAAGATTCCCAAGAGTAAGCTCTATGAGAATGCAAGTGCTAACACTAAGCTAAAAGACAAGTTTGTTAATCAAATTGAAAAGATTGTCTGGCAATATAAACTAGCCCCTAATACGCTCAATCTTGATGCGACTAATAAAGTGCCAGAGATTCAGGTATTTGATATCTTTCTTAAAACTAAAGAAGTTGATCAGGCGCTGCTAGAAGTGATTGATAAAGCAATACCTTTGCCGATAATCTTTCAAATTCATAAAGGTAATAAGGTAAAGATAAAAGCAGCTTATAAGAGACCGTCTGAATCGGCAAATAATAAATGGGTAATCGAATCCTACTTTGAAAGTGAGTGGCTGGATAAAGATGTGGTCAAGCAACCAATGCCCCAAGCGCTTGATCTAGGTAAGCTATATGAGCAACTATTAAAATCACTCATGCCAGTTGAGGTTACTAGCAGTAAAACAACGCAAACACTAGATGAGCAAGTTGGTATTATTAACCAAATAAACTCGCTTCAAAAAGAGCTTGATAAGCTTAACTCAAAGTATAAAAAAGAAAAGCAACGTAATCGTCAGTTTGAGATTAATAAACAAATTAAATTAAAGCAAAAAGAGCTGAATCAATTGACTAAGGCTTGAAGACACAATAGGAAGACACCATGGAAAAACTAGACTTAACTACGCCAAATTTCACTGATGAAAATATTCAAAAACTCAGTGAGTTATTCCCTAATTGTGTCACCGAAAGTACAGAGGGGAAAACTATTGATTTTGATTTATTAAGACAAGAGCTATCCAGCAATATTGTTGAAGGCAATAAAGAGCGTTATCAGCTCACTTGGCCAGGCAAGGCCGAATCTTTAGTTACTGCAAACACGCCGATTAACAAAACCCTAAGACCTGTTAGGGAGGAATCTAAAGACTTTAATAAGACTGAGAATCTTTATATTGAAGGTGATAATCTCGAAGTGCTAAAACTCTTGCAAGAGACTTATCTTGGTAAGATTAAGATGATTTATATTGACCCACCATACAATACAGGCAAGGATTTTGTTTATAAGGATAACTTCACCCAACACAAGGCAGAATATGACGAAGAGTCGGGTAATGTTGATGAGGAAGGTGGGCGACTAGTGAGTAATCCAGATAGCAATGGACGCTATCATTCTGACTGGTTGTCAATGATGTATCCTAGGTTAAAACTAGCTAGAAACTTATTGACGGATGACGGTGTGATTGTTGTTCATATTGATGAAAATGAATACCCTAACTTGGAAAAACTACTTACCAATGTGTTTGGAGAAAGTAACAATCTTGGTACTGTTGTGTGGGACAAAAGAAACCCCAAAGGCGACTCTACTGGAATTTCTCAGCAGCATGAAATGATAAGTTTTTATTGTAAAAATAAGGCATTTTTTAAAGCTAATGTAGAGTTTGTAAGGCCAAAGAAAAATGCTAAAAGCATGATAAATAAAGCGTTAAGTCTCATCTCAACCCATGGTGTGAATGAGCATGCTAGAAGCGCATATAAAAAGTGGTTAAAGAAACAGGATTTTTCTGGCGGAGATAAGGCGTATTGCTTTATAGATGACGATGGAAATATTTATAGACTTGTCTCTATGGCTTGGCCTAATAAGAAGAAAGCTCCAGACGATTATTTACTACCACTAACACATCCAATAACTAATAAAGAGTGCCCCATTCCTGAAAAAGGATGGAGAAATCCTTCCAGCACTATGAAAGGTTTACAAAGAAAAGGATTAATACTATTTGGCAAGGATGAAACCACACAGCCCAATAGAAAATATTTTTTAAAAGAAAATTTGTATGAAAAGGTTTCCTCGCTCCTTTATTATGGTGGAAGCGATGATGCTCTACTTAAAGAGATTCAGGTGCCATTTGACACGCCAAAAGTTGTAGAAGTTTCAAAAAAATTACTCCAACCGTTGACAGGTGTTGGCGATATTGTCTTGGACTTCTTCTCAGGTTCAGCCACAACAGCACATGCAGTCATGCAACTCAACGCCGAGGATAGGGGTAACCGTAAATTCATCATGGTACAAATCCCTGAAGCCACTGATGAAAAATCTGAAACCTATAAGGCGGGTTATAAATTCATTACTGAAATCGGCAAAGATCGCATTCGCCGTGCGGGTGAAAAAATCAAAAATGACAATGCCGATAAAGAAGGTATTGATGATTTAGATGTTGGCTTTAGAGTGCTAAAAGTTGATTCATCTAATATGAAAGACGTATATTTTTCACCTGACAATACTAGTCAAGACGACATGTTTGATCTAGCTAGTAACATTAAAGATGATCGAACCGATGAAGACTTGTTGTTTATGGTGCTACTCGACTGGGGTATTGATTTATCCGTTAAGATTGAGCGAAGTGAAGTTGCAGGCAAAACTGTTTACTTTGTGGATGATAACTTTTTAGCAGCGTGTTTTGAAGAAAATCTAGACGAGGATTTTGTAAAAGCGTTAGTGACTGAAAACCCTCTAAAAGTAGTATTGCGTGATAGTGGTTTTGCAAGCAGTAGTGTTAAGATTAATGTTGAGCAAATCTTTAAACAAGCTGACATTGAAGTGAAGGTGATTTAAGCATGAGTGCAGAGATGAAGCTTCAGTTTAAAAAACAAGCCTATCAAATTAATGCAGTAAATGCCGTGGTTGATTGCTTTATTGGCCAGCCTAACGCTTCAGGTATTCAATATAGAGTAGATCCAGGCAGGGCTCAACAAGGTCAGCAGGGTATAAACTATGAAGACCAGTCAGCAGGCTTTAAAAATGCTGATGTTTTGGTTAATGTGTTGGAGAATATTCAGAAAGTACAGCAACAGCAAAACCTCAATGTATCGCAAGAATTAACCCAGCATAGATCACCTTGTAACATTAATTTAAGCGTGGAGATGGAGACAGGTACAGGCAAAACCTATGTCTATATCAAAACTATGCTTGAGCTTAATAAGCGCTATGGCTGGAGTAAATTTATTATTGTGGTGCCATCTATTGCAATTCGTGAAGGTATTTACAAATCATTACAGATTACTCAGGATCATTTTCTAGAAGAATATGGCAAGAAGGTTAGATCATTTATCTATAACTCTAAAAAGTTGGATGAGATAACTAGCTACTCTTCAGATGGTGGCGTTAATGTGATGATTATTAATTCACAAGCCTTTAATGCTGCACCCGTTAAAACAGCTACTCAAACAACCGTTAATAATGCCAAGAATAAGATTTATCGTGAATTAGATGATTTTCAATCACGCCGTCCGATTGATGTGATTAAAGCTAACAAGCCAATTTTAATACTGGATGAGCCGCAAAAACTTGAAGGTGAAATTAAAAAACCCAGTAAGACGATTCAGGCGCTTAAAGAGTTTAATCCGTTGTTTGCAATTCGCTATTCTGCAACGCATAAGATTGATTACAACAAAGTACATAGGCTCGATGCATTAGATGCCTATAACCAAAAATTAGTTAAAAAGATTAATGTGCGCGGTATTACCGTAAAAGGCATGGGTGGTATTGATGCACACTTGCATTTAAGGCTCATTGAAGTTGCCAAAGGCAAGAATCCTACTGCCAAAATAGAAATAGATAAAAAGTTTAAATCAGAGATTAAGCCTATGGATTGTATTATTCATGCAGGTGATAATTTGTACGATACTTCTAACGAGGTTGAAGCTTATAAGGACGGCTTTGTTGTTACTGAGATAGACGCCAGAACAAACACGGTTACCTTCTCAAACGGTGTTGTGGTTGAAGCTGGGAAGCCAAATGGCGAAGTTGATGATATGGTGCTTAGACGCATTCAAATACGCGAAACTATTCGTGCCCATTTTGAGAAAGAACGCACGTTATTCTCCCAGGGCATTAAGGTATTGAGTTTATTCTTTATTGACTCTGTCGCTAAGTATCGCGACTATGAAGCGGTAGATAGCAAGGGCGATTATGCGAGAATTTTTGAAGAGGAATATGAGCAATATTTATCATCATCTGATGATCTTAATTTTGATCCGAAATATCAAGAATATTTAGATAATATCAAAACTGATAAAACTCATAACGGCTATTTTTCAGTTGATAAAAAAGGTAAGTCGATCGATCCTAAAGTATCGGCAAGAGGTGAAAATGCTGGTACGTCAGATGATGTTGATGCTTACGACCTAATTCTTAAAGATAAAGAACGTTTGTTATCATTTAATGAATCAACAAGATTTATTTTTTCACACTCCGCACTGCGTGAGGGTTGGGATAATCCAAATGTATTTGTAATCTGCACGCTAAAGCATAGCGACAACAGTATATCTCGTAGGCAAGAGGTTGGTCGTGGTTTACGTATTGCAGTTAACCAATATGGCGAAAGACAGGATAATCCTGCAACGGTTCATCAAACCAATGTACTGACTGTTGTTGCTAATGAGAGTTATAAGAGTTTTGTGGGTGGGTTACAAAAAGATATTGTTGAAACATTATCAAGCAGACCAAGAGTTGCTGATGCTGCGTATTTTGAGAACAAAATTATTAACACAGATACTGGTGAAAAAATTGATACTGATATGGCAGAAGATATTGAATACTATTTAATACAAAATGGTTATATTGATCCTAAGAAAAAAATTACGCAGAAATATCACGATGCCAAAAAAGAAGAAACTCTTGAGGCGTTGCCAGAAGATTTAATTAAACACAAAGATAGTATATTTAAATTAATTGACTCTGTATTTGATGAGAATGCGCTACCAAGCATTGATAATGATCGAACTGCTAAAACTAACTCGCTTAATGAAGATAACTTTTATAAAAAAGAGTTCCAAGAGTTATGGGGTAGGATCAATACCAAAGCAGTGTACCAGGTAGAATTTGACAGTGATGAGTTGATAGGTAAAGCAGTTGCATCGATTGATCAAAAATTGAACGTCACTAAAGTTCAGTATGTTGTAGAGAAGGGTACGCAAACATCAGTAATTAGAGAAGATCAAATTAAAGATGGCGATAGCTTTAAGCCTGAAAAGACAACCATTGAAACTGCAAACATTTCTGCACACTCTAAAGTGCCTTATGATCTGATTGGAAAAATAGTTGAGGGCGTTCAACTTACTAGACATACTGTAGCAAGTATACTAAGTAAGATTGATTCAAATAAATTTAAACTATTTAAAGACAACCCAGAAGAGTTTATCTTAAATTCAATTAAGTTGATTAATGAGCAAAAAGCTACAACTGTTGTTGAGCATTTAACTTATGATGCGTTGAATGGAAAATATGGCTCAGAGATATTTACTGACAGTATTGAAAGGATCAATTCTAATACTTCTGGAAATAAGCTTAATAAGCATGTTTTTGATTATGCAGTAACTGATTCCAAGGTTGAGAGAAAGTTTGTAGAAGAGCTAGATATTAGCTCTGAGGTGGTGGTTTATTCTAAGTTGCCACGAGGATTTTCAATACCAACCCCTGTAGGCAATTACAATCCTGATTGGGCGATTGCATTTGATAAAGATAAGGTTAAGCAGGTTTACTTTGTTGCTGAAACAAAAGGCACTATGGAAACTTTAGAGCTTAAAGGTATTGAAGAGACCAAGGTTGAATGTGCAAAGAGATTCTTCAATGAGTTAAATAAGAAGATTGATAGTCAAAAGGTTGAGTACAAGGTTGCAAATAGTTATGAAAATCTTATGAAATTGGTTAGTTAAAAAGCGTTCCGACGGGAGCAGTTTTTATATAAAAAATGGATATAAAAAATATACAAAAACAACTTTCAGACTTCGCTGACGAGCGTGACTGGGATCAATTCCACAATCCTAAGAATCTTGCTATGGCGCTATCTGTTGAAGCATCAGAGCTTGTTGAAATCTTTCAGTGGTTAACACCAAAGCAAGCCGAAGAAATCATGGGTTCTAGTGAAAGTGAACATGTTAAAGAAGAAATGGCAGATATTATGATTTATCTAATACGCATGGCTGATAAGCTTAATATTGATCTTGAAAAGGCCGTTGCAGACAAGATTGTTAAGAATGCTGAAAAATATCCGATTAAGCTGGCAAGAGGTAATGCTAAAAAAATAAAAATCTAAAATGACAACAAATGAACAATTAGAAGATCAAACCCCAACTCCCAAGCGAGGGTATTTTTCTAGGCAC
>Ga0233436_1002083_pt1 | contig 14925 bp, 10 predicted proteins | sample SI_122_August201_2_FD_182723 | JGI IMG/M metagenome (GOLD analysis project Ga0233436, IMG submission 182723) | Seawater microbial communities from Saanich Inlet, British Columbia, Canada - SI_122_August2016_150_MG | ecosystem: Environmental > Aquatic > Marine > Inlet | place: Canada: British... | reverse complement strand
ATTAATAGAAGATATAGATTTTATATGGTGGTATGATGGTATGAAGGAAAGATATAAATAGAATTAATAAACAATATAGATATTCATTAATGCTTTCTGTTTGGAGTGATGGGGTTAATCCTAATGAATGATGTTATCCTATATATAATGATATATTCAGGGATGAGTTAAATTCTTTAGATCAAATATAAATGATGTCTTTCTACCAATTTCTGGATTAAGGAATAAATATTTAACTGACATTGGAAAGATTATAAGAAACTTAGGTGAATAAGTAATTATAGAGTAATGATACTGGCAGGAATATATTGATGTGAAGTAAGGTTGGTAATGATGTCTGGGGCTTACAGGGGTTGGTCCTAATGAATGATCATTGAAGGATAATATAATGTGTTAAGTCCATGAAATATTTGACCAAAACCAGTTAAAATAAGCAGTAATTGTGGGCCACAAGCCTAGAAAAGTTTGTTTTTTGTTCAGATAGTGTAAATCCTGTATCATTAATATGGTAACTTTATAATGCCCTATAGTTTAATTTGGTGCCAAAAAGAGGTTATATACTTATCTGTAAGATTATGTTGATATTTTTTTAACCAAACAACATACTATTCAGAATGCTTTCTCGTTATTGAGTTAACCAAAAAAAATACCTATAGACATATACTTTACACTTTTAATTAATAAACCAAATATTATGAAAAAAGTTGTTATTGTATTTATGCTATTACCTTTTATGTTGTTCAGTCAACAAAATTCTGTTTTTAATTCTGGAATATGGTTTAAGATTGCTGTGAATGGATCAGGGGTTCATAAAATCACCTATGCTGAGCTTCAAGATAATGGGTTCGACATATCAGGTGTTGATCCCCTAAAAATGTGCATGTATGGAAACCCGAATGGAATGCTTCCAGAGGACATAGGTGAGGATTATTATACAGATGTTCAGCAAATTGCCATAGAAATTGTTGGTGAAGAAGATGGTGTTTTTGATCCTGAAGATTATATTTTGTTTTATGGACAATCATCCGATCGAATAAATTTCAATTATCAGAGTAATCATTTTGACTATATAAAGAATATTTATTCTTTGGAAACATACTATTTCTTAACAATTGGTGAGCAAAACGGTAAGCGTATAGGTCAACAGCAGAGTACTGAATTGGATCATACAGGAGTACCTGGTTATTACGATTTGTTGTTACATCATGAATTAGAACTCGTCAACTCTTTAAAAAGTGGTAAACAATGGTTAGGAGAACAGTTTTCTGGTAACCAGACACGAACATTCAGTTTTGATACTCCAAACCCATTGGCAAGTGATGATAATAATCTCCATATTTCACTTGCAGCCAACAGCTCAGAACAATGTTCTTTTGATATAAATATTGATGGATTACATTACAAAACAATACTAATACATAGAATTCCAAATACCTATGTATCATCAAATCTGACGATCTTAGATTCTGTTTTTAATACCACAGGTAATGGATTAGATATAAGTGTAGTTTTTAACCCTCCAAATGATTCGGCAATAGGCTGGCTTGACTTTATTGACCTTGAATTAAACAAATCAGCAAATTTAAACGGTCTGGATCAGATAAATTATCGATCAAAAAATAACATAGGATCAGCAGACGTTTCCAAGTTTTTGTTTTTTGATGATAGTCCTGAATCATTAAAAATCTGGAATACAACTGATCCAGTAAATGTAAGTGATGTTGAATTATTATATTCAACTGAATATGCTTGGTATAAACTTGAAACGCCTGAAATGCTTGAATTCACAGCTTTCAATGGAAATTCATTTTTATCTGTTGTTTCAATAGAGCAAATTGATAATCAAAATCTTCATGGACAAGAACCCGTTGATTTTATTATTGTTACACATAATGATTTTATTGCACAAGCAAATGAACTTGCAGAATTTCATAACTCTGAAGAAGGGTTTTCTGCAAAAACAATAACGATTGATCAAGTATATAATGAGTTCTCCAGTGGATCACAAGATATTTCTGCGATAAGGAATTTTGTACGATACATGAGCGATAAAACTCAGGGAAATTATCCAAAATATTTATTATTGTTTGGTGATGCGTCCTTTGATTACCTTAACAGAAATAACAGCATAACAAATTATATTCCAACATTTGAAACACTCAATTCCTCAAATTATGTAAGCTCATATGCCAGCGATCAATTTTTTGGGGTTGTTGATGCAAACCAAGAACATATTATTTCTGTAGGACGAATTCCTATTACCACATCCGAAGAAGCTCAATCCGTTGTCAATAAAATTAAATCATACAATTCAGCATCTAATCAAGATAACTGGTATAATGAAATAATGGTTATTGCTGATGACGGAGACCAAAACGTTCATATTAAACATGAAGAGCGTATTTGTGAATTATTTATTGAGAATCGTCCTGAATGGAATGTGCTAAAAGCATATTCAGATTTCTATGAAACAGTACAAACTAATAATGGTCCACGTTGTCCTGAGGTAACTACTCTTATTAATGAAAAAGTTAATGATGGTGTTTTTATCGTTAATTATGCTGGTCATGGAGGCCCTTCTGCACTTGCTAATGAACAGATTGTTACAAACGAAGAAATATTAACCTGGCAAAATGGAGATAAACTACCTATATGGATAATATCAAGTTCAGATGTTTCAAGATATGATGATCCTGACATTCATTCACTTGGTGAGTTATTAGTTACTTCGGATGATAAAGGAGCCATTGCCACCATTAGTACTTCACGACCAACATTTGCAAGTTCCAACCTCGTTTATAACTTAGCATTAACTGAAAAGTTGACTAATGCTAATCAAACTACCAGACTTGGAGATATCTTTGCAAATCCATCAGTTACGAATAATGATAAAAAGTGGGTGTTACTTGGTGATCCAGCTCTTATTATTCATAAGCCTGAATATGAGATTCAAACAATGAAAATAAATGATGTATCTATTGATGTTTATACTGATACAATATCTCCTGGTGATCATGTTTTGATTAGTGGTAATATTACGGATTATGAAACTGGTAATATCCAACAATCGTTTAATGGAACACTATCTCTAAAAGTATTTGCTCCCGTTTATATAAAAACAACTCTTTCAAATCAAGGAGGATCACAGGTGGAAAATGTTGAAGTTCAAGATAGCGTATTGGTAATTGCTAATACTATAGTAACAAATGGTGAGTTTGAAATTCCAATTATTTTACCAGAGATACAAACTCAAGACTATGGGACTATTAAACTATCATATTATGCTACTGATAATTTTACTGACGCATCAGGATATAATGATCAGTTAATTTATGGAGGAAGCCCAAATCTGGTGGATAATTCTGTCTTAGATGAGATTAAAGTTTATCCAACTATCTTTACTGATATGGTAAATTTTATTATTCCAGAAGCCATAAGTACAGGAGCAAAGTTGACGGTTTATAATGTCTATGGTGAAGCATTGAATTCACATATTTTTAATAACAAGAATGAATCCGTAAACCTGTCAAATTTGTCAAATGGAATCTATTTCTTCAGGTTAAATATTAATACTGAATTCAAGACTTTCAAAGCTATAAAACAGTAGATATCTCAGTCTTATAATGTGTTAAATTCTCACGGGAATATGTCGATGTAAAGTAAGGCTGGTCATGATGTCAGGGGCATTCAGGGGTGTCTCTGGGTGAATGATCATTGAAGAGTAATATAATGTGTTAAGTCTATGAAATAATACACCAAAACCAGTTGAAACAATCAGTAATTGTGGGGCCACAAGCCTACAATAGTTCAATTTGAGATCAAATAATAAATGGAACCCTCGCTAACTCTAAGTTAGCGAGGGTTTTTTTTTTGAACCTAAATAGAGTGTTAAATCTGAATCAAAAAGTAATATTAATAAAAAAAGTTAAGACGCATTTAATATTTGCTTTGACCATCCAATCAATATTTTAGGCCACATATATTCTATATAACTCAATAGGTATAGAATTTTCAGTGCTATTTATGGTTTTAATTTAAACTTCTTTCGGTATTAATCCTATTAGAATATGCATTTAGGAACAAGTTAAATGTAGAAAAATGAATTATTAATATAAAAAATTAGAAAGGAAAATTAAAATGGCAACGTATTATGGTAAATGTAGAAGCAATTATTTCAAAATCAAAGATGTAACTAGATTCAAAGATATCTGTGAAGATTTTGAATTAGATGTAATAGAAAAAGACAATAAATTTGGATTTATTGTTGACAATGAAACAGGAATTCCTGATCCTGTTGAATGTGTTAATGAAATGTTAGAGTATGATAAATATGACTGTAAATATGATTATGTTGAAGATATTATTGCAGAAATGCTAGATGATAATGAAGTTATGATTGTTATGTCTTTTGGCTCAGAGGATTGGAGAAGTCTATCAGGTTATGCTGTCGCATATAATAATAAAGGTGAGACAGAAAATGTTGCACTTAGAGACATCTATGAAAAATCTAATAAATTAGGTGCTAATATTACATATGCTGAATGGTAATTGACTAGTATTTAAGAATCATAGATTCATTGGTGTTATCACATCAGAATTCATATGTTTATGATTAATTCAAACAAATCCACCATTTAAATAGCAGATGAGGTTGAAATAAATACTACATACATAGTATTTATTTTAGCCAGCCAACCAATATTATACTCCTTATAGTATATATGAAACTCAATAGATGAGGTGTATTCACACACCAAAATTGATGTGGCTTGATTATTAAGAATTAATTAATGTCAATGTTGACATTAATTAATTTTCAACTAATGTTCTTTACTTATATGTTATATTTTTTTGCCTCATAATCTATCTCACCTTCTACACTGAAGTTTTTTCTGAATTTTGTTTTACTTATTCTAAAAGTACCACCCCACTTTTTGTTAAGTAGATAATTCCAAATCTTATTCTCTTTCACAATTTTATACATCTCTCCTTTATTGTAAGCAGCAATTTGACGTTCCTTAGGATTTAAGTATATAGTGTTTGTGATACATAATGCATCTGGAGATTATTTAACAAAACCGAGACTGAGAACTTCGATACTTTATATAGAAATAAGTATTATAGAAACTTAGAAATTATACCTGCTACTCAAACTCATTTGTTATGAGAGCATACTTCAAAACAGAAAGAGAATGGAATTTATGTTTCTATAGTTAAAAAATATCCAGCCCTGACTTTAAGTATTTCTCCCACCTATCTTTATATGGAGGGTTATATGAAATAAACACATCAATATCTGAATAAGGAATTAAAACTTTAGAATGAACTCTCTTTTCATTGTTCGACTTTTCCTTCTTTACATTATTAAAAAACTCTTCTCTATTAACCCAAATTGAAATAGTAGCAGCGCTTACATTTAGAATTTTTGCCAATTCAAAAGACCTAAGATATTTATCACTTGGAAGTTCAGATTTTGGTAAACCCTCTGGTAGTTTATTTATATAGTCTCTCAATTTCCTTGAGTCCAAATTAGCTAAATGCTTTAAAAGTTTACTCAATAATTCATCATTAGAAGTTGTCGCAAAACCAAGAAATTTCTTCTGATGTATAGTATTCAACATTAAAGCCTCAAATAATATACCGTCATCAAAGTCTTCTTCAACTAAGAAAGAAAAAGCATTTTTCAAAGTTTGAATTTTTTTCTCTCTCCAGGATTCTTCACGGAGCCGCCTAATTGTATCATCTTTCATGTAAACAAAATTTAAAAAAGTAAAGATAAGAAATTAACTGTAGAGTTAATATTTTAACTATACAGTTAAATCAAAATGAATCAGTTAAATACCTATGTATCAAATATTTGGCAGAACTAAATACTTGATTTATTTTCGCCCTGTATTTGAAACTAATAACAAAATTTAAACTTAAAAACATGAACGATTTAACAAAAAGAATAATCCTGTCAAAACTAAATTTCACAACAGTCGCAAAAGACTATTCTTCTTCTACTGGTGAATTTATCTCAAAAAAAAGTAAGAGTTATTCTTTCAGAGATGAATTTAGAATCATTGAACAAGTAAGAAAAGATGGTCATTATTATGTAACTATTGAGCCTATTTTGAAAAAGAGAAAGAAAAGTAATAAAGAGGATCAACTGTATTACAATTTAAGTAGCCTGAAATCTCATTTCTATTTTAAAACGATATAACCACCATCATTATTAAATGATATGATACTCACCAAATATTTTGAACAAAAGAAAAGATAAATACAGTAATAATTTAAAACAAAAACAATGAAAGAAAAGAACTACAGTCCCTAATTATGTCAATGTTGACATAATTAACTATCACTTAAAATCTGAGAGAAAACTCAGTTCAATAAAATCAAAATTTTTAAATTAATAAATTAAAATAAATAAATAATTTTAAAAGAAATTAATAAAATTACAGCTCATCCATTTCATCAAAAATTATATCAAACAAATGATATTGATGACTTAAAAGAAAGCATCCAAGATGTTGGCTAGGTAATCGTATTTAATTTCTGACTGAAATATAATTATAAGTATCTCGGACATAAATAGTCTAAAAGAAGACTGTAAAAAAGAATCTGACATTAAGACAAGAAAAGCAAACGCTTCGCAGTCAAGCACATTGCCAAGTCGCTGGAAAAACCCACCGCCAAAACCTAAACTTGTCAATAAGCTTGCCCGCCCCGACGCAGAAAAAAAACACCCAGCTGCCAACAAGCGCTCATACTGCATACCGCAATTAGTTGTAAATATGAACGTTACGTTTCTTAATTTTATATATTTGTGAACAGAAAAAATTGTAATATTAATGCGGTACGCAGCATAGCGCAACCGTTGGCAGCAAGGCGAAGACCCACCACGCCTTTAAGCACTTTTGGTTTTTCTCCAACACACAAAGCCGACGCAAAAAACCAAAAAAGCTTAAATTTTTACCACCGCTCACAAAACAACATGGACTTTAATAACAAAACAGACTTATTTTCTTCCATCTAATTTTATATTATGCAACAATGAGAAAACACTCTCGTTATTTAGAATTAGTATAAATTGGGGGGGGGGGCAGCTAAAATAATTCTCAAAAATGGTCTAAAATTTATTAATTTTGTTACTAATAAGTAGAGGGTAACATTACAATAACTAAAAAAAAGCCCCCTTAAATTATTAACGAACATGATACGACTCAAAATACGAAAACAAAGAAAGGAGGTTACAGGCAAAGATACCTTTTTTATTTGATAGTAACCAAGATATTTTAGCCTTGCCAACTTGAATATTAAGGTATAAATAAAAATAGTTTCTAACTTTAAAATTTAAAAAGAATGAAAAAATTATTTGGAATTTTAGCAATAACATTGCTGATTAGTTTAACAGGAATCCAGGATGTCACTGCGGCAGAATGGACCATTACAGTTAATTGGACAGATGAGGCCGATGCTTGTCCAACTATAGGTGATTATGAGTATTTTGTTAGTGTGCGTATTAGAAATACTTGTACGAACAATGAAATCCATTATGATTATGTAACATTACCTTCAAGTACGAACCCATTAACTTATGATTTTGATGTTGACCATGTTTGTACCGTTGATGAACAGGTGTGTTATCTGGTCTCTGCCTCGGTAGTTAAAAGATGTGTTATTTCACAAGCTGTAATATCTATGGATACTAAAAGTATGAATGCAAGTTGCGATGATATTTATCAGGGAATTACATTGGAGCCTTTTCTAGAATAGTTATTCTAAACCATTACAGGGAATTTTCCCTGTAATGGTTTCTAAAAAATTACTATATGCTAAATTATAAAACATACACAACTTTATTGTTTTTGACATGTGCTATTTTTTTTATTAACGATGTATACTCCCAAAGACAAGCCGACCACTGGTATTTTGGATATAATTGCGGCCTCAATTTCAATTTTGGAGAACCTGAGGTGCTATACAACGGACTCACACATTTGGGTTTTGGTGGTGTAGGCACAATGAGTGATTCGTTGGGCAATTTATTGTTTTACTCAGAAGGGGATACCGTCTTCACTTCACAGCATATACCAATGGAAAATGGTATAGGATTTGTTTCTGGTGGTGGTATGCAAACTAATCTAATTGTTCAGAGGCCTGAATCTGATTCATTGTATTTTTTATTTCAAACTCCAAATCTTGGTGGTAGTATGGGTTTGTATTACAGCATTATTGATATCAGCCTAAATAATGGTCTTGGGGCTGTTATTGAAAAGGATATATTATTGAATCATGCATGGGATGCTGGTGATAAAGTTACAGCTGCCTTACATAATAATAAGAGGGATATCTGGGTAATTACGCGTAAGTTTCGTGATGATAATTTTGCTGTATTTTTAATTACTCATGAAGGTATAAATGAAATTCCAATTTTATCCCCAGCATCTGACATGGGTGATCATACAGACAGAGGTTTCATTAAGATCTCCTATGACAAGAAGTTTCTTTTTTCAAGTTACTGGGGATCAAAAGATGTAGAGGTGTGCCATTTTAATAATGAGACTGGTGAAATAGAGTTGCTTTATATATTGAATACTGGAATTAATCCGGATGGTATAGAATTTTCACCTGACTCAAAATTTGCCTATATTTCTTATCAATCTGGAACGTCTACTCCAGTCACCATTAAACAATATAACATGGATTATGTTGATGATGTATCATTGTTTATTACAACCGCTATTAATATCGGAACAGGGATTGGTTATGGGCTTCAATTGGCAACAGATGGTAAAATTTACTGCATAGATAATGATGCTTATTTACCTGGTCCAGAATATTTCATTGGAGTAATAAATAAACCTTGGGAAATAGGAGTAGATTGCCAGTATGATTCAGTAGCCATAAATATGTATCCTAGTAGTACAAGCATATCTGTTCCAAATATTTTTATGGACTATCTCTATCGTTTTGAGTTTGAAGGTCTATGTGCCGGAATACCATTTCAGTTTACCTCTAACTTTAATCCTATTCCTGATTCAATTCGATGGCTTTTTAACGATCCTTCATCAGGCCTAAACAATGTTTCTTACGAGCTCAACCCTGAACATACATTTACTTATGGAGGCAGCTATGAGGTTGAAGTAGATGTTTGGTATCCATCTGGAAGGTTTGAGCATACCAGTCGTGAAGTAGAAGTTGCCTACGCCCCATTACCAAATTTAGGACCTGATACTTTAGTATGTGAGGGAGCATCATTTACTCTTAACGCTGGTAGTGACCCAGGTTTATATGTATGGAGTACAGGTGCTTTTGGCCAAAACTTATTTAGCATTACTGTTTCTGATACAGGAACGTATTGGGTAACTGCAAACAGTGATGAAGGCTGTAGCCGAAATGACAGCATCCATATAGGCTGGCTTGATAAATCTATTTTTGATGAAACCACCTTGGTTATTACACCAGCCTCTTGTGGTGTAAACAATGGCAGCATTATCGGCCTACAGGTAGAAGGGGTTGAACCGTTCAGCTTTAATTGGTATGATGGCAATGGTTATCTTATAAGCACTGATATCAACATAACTGATCTATCCGTTGGTAACTACTTTTTACATGTAACAGATGGAAATGGATGTATTACTATATCAGACTCATACACTGTTATTGATGGAGGGGATATATTAATCACAGCAGTAGACTATTCATCCACACATTGTATGCAAAATAATGGATTCATAAGCATTACAGCTAGTTCAGGTAGTGGCAATGATTTTGAGTATTCTATCGATAATGGTACTTCATGGCAAACTGACAGCCTTTTTGAAGATCTTACCTCCGGTGATTATTTTATCTGGGTAAAAGATCAAAGCGGATGTGAAACAGTATTCGAAAATAATCCGGTTGTTATTGAAAATATTGAAGGGCCTCAGGTAAACACAATAAATGTTACACCTGAAAATGATTATACATCTGATGGCAGTATTTATATTAAAGCACTTGTTGGCAATGGGAACATCCTGTACTCCATTGATTCCGGAAACAATTTTCAAACTAATAATGGTTTGTTTGAGAATCTAATTGCAGGAACTTATTACTGTATGGTGAAAGACGAGTTTGGTTGTGATACAACATTTATTGTAGAAATTGAACGAATTATATCTCAAATAATCGATGCCATAGCAGGTGATGGTTATACCTGTATTGGCAATGCTACAGCAAGCCCGTTATTATTAAACAACTTTACAGATGTCTATAACTTTTTTGTTGTACTTTCATATGACAAAGATTTAATTGAATGTGATGGTTATATTCAAGTCCACCCAGAATTAGAAGATGGATTTCAGGTTAGTGTAGTTCCTGCACTTGGAGAGGTACATATAACATGGCAAGGACAATCCCCAACAAGCTTACCTTATAATTCTTTGATGGCAGAATTGGTATTTAGCGGAATAGATGAAGGGTTATCACAGATAGACTGGGTAGCAGAACAGGGTGAAAGTCAATTTTATAATGAGAATGGAGATGTGCTAAATACTGATTTTGAACTAGGGCTAATTATAATCTATACACGACCTGATATTATGTTCAATCCATCAGTAGAAGAAGTCTGTGAAGGAGAAATGGTATTAATAACCCCTTCTGTAAGTGGGAGTACTGGAGAGTATGATTCGTACTGGTCGGGGCCTGATAACTTCACAAGCAATTTCAACGGATTATGGTTCGGTGAGGTTACATCAAGTATGGCAGGTACATATACAATTACTGTAACCGATACTATTAATTGTATTGAAACAAAAAGTATGGAGCTAATTGTTTATATGGAACCAGCAATTGCCTTTGCTCCATATGACACACTCTGGGTAGATCCGGGATATCTACTTGAAGCAGGTTTTGGTGCTGATTCATACATTTGGAATACCGGAGAAACCACAGAATCAATAATCATAGATACCATAGGCAGCTACAATGTTGAAGTTGCCTCATATGAAGGATGCAAATCAACAGACACAGTACAAATACTATGGGGAGGTACTCCCTTTTACATGCCCAATGCCTTCACACCAAATGGCGATGGGCTTAATGATGTATTTGGTGTAGTCCAGAAATATGATTATGTAAACCAATTCCATATGAGCATTTTCAACCGATGGGGTCAGATGATATATGAAACAAGCGATATCAATAAAGGTTGGGACGGTACATACAAAGGTAACCAATGTATATTAGGCGCATATGTTTATCGTATTGTTTATGAGGAATTTGGACAACTGCCAATGGAAATCAATGTTGTGGAAGGGACTGTTATGCTGGTGAGGTGAGCAGGTTTAGTATCAGACTTGAATTAATTATATCTTTGACTGAAATAGTTTAGAATAAAACTGTAAAATTTAACCGGACATTATGGACAATAAAAGCCCACGCTTCGCAGTCAAGCACATTGCCAAGTCGCAAAAACGCCCACCGCCAAAACCTAAACTTGTCAATAAGTTTGCCCGCCCTACCGCACAGAAAAAAAACGCCCAGCTGCCAACAAGCGCTCATACTGCATAGCGCTATTAGTTGTAAGTATGAACATTACACTTATTAATTTAATATATTTGTAAGCAGAAAAATATGTAATATCAATGCGCTACGCAGCATAGCGCCATACGTTGGCAACAAAGCGAAGTGCCACCGCACCTTTAAGCACTTTAGGTTTTTCTCTTACACACATAGCCGACACAAAAAACCAAAAAAGCTTAAATTTTTGCCACCGCTCATAAAACAAAACAGACTTTAAATACAAAATTGAATAACTTAAGACTTGTAGATAACATAAGATATTTCTGAATAGAACAATCGAAATTATCTGAGTCATCTGCATCAGCAAATAGCATAATCACAAGCCAAACTGCATAGCCACCATGACTTATCTGAATTATATTTTTAAAATCACAAATAGAACAATACATAGACCAATCTCTTTTCCAAGTCACCCATATAGTAGAAATTATTTGCTAACACAGAAATAAGAACAACCTTCCTTATTTAGAATATTTATAAATTGGGGGGGGAGCAAGTAAAATAATTCCAGAATAAATAGAAAAAACACTTATTTTTGGTACTACTATATAGAAAGGCGCAATAAAGATATAGATAGTTAAAAACTAAGCTTTATATCATGTTTTTAAAATAATTCCAGAATAAATAGAAAAAACACTTATTTTTGGTACTACTATATAGAAAGGCGCAATAAAGATATAGATAGTTAAAAACTAAGCTTTATATCATGTTTTTAAAATAATTTCAAAATATCAGAATGAAGAGCTATATTGTCTTTATTATTATGTTTCTCACCTTAAGTGGGTTGGCTCAAAAACAAGCTAACATTTGGTATTTTGGTGATCAATGTGGGGTTGATTTTAATTTAGGTGAGCCTCTGGTTACCACGGATTACAAACAGATTAACCATACCGGAACAGCATCTGTTTGTGACTCTTCCGGTTCTTTAATTATTTACTCTGAAGGAAAACATATTTGGAATAAGGATCATGTAATAATGATGAATGGTGCAGATTTGGCAGGTGGGCTTAATGTTGCCACACAACGAGTTGTAATTGTACAAAAACCACAGTCGAACAATATTCATTATGTTTTTATTGTAGGCCAGGGTACACATAATGTAAATGGTTTGTGCGGGCTATGGTATAGTATTGTTGATATGAATGGTGACAATGGCTTGGGCGAGGTAATTGAAAGGGATGTTTTTTTAAACGCTGCATGGGATGCACAGGAAAAACTTTTTGCGATAAAGCACCAAAACAATGATGATACTTGGATTATCACCCGTAAATTTCAGGACCAGGAAAATCAATATGCGTCATTCCTGCTTAACTCAGTTGGGCTTAACACAACGCCTGTATATAGCAGTGCAGTTATTACTCAATTCTCCGGGTTGGAAGATACACGAGGATATTCAAAGGTATCATACGATAAGAAATACCTGTTAACTGCCCATTATTTTGCAAACCCAAATGGCATTGTTGAAATTTGTAAGTTTAATAATGCTACCGGCGAAATTGAATATTTATACTACGAAATGAAGGTAAATCAATTTGGCGATAAACTTTTTCCCTATGGAATTGAATTTTCGCCCGACTCTAAATTCGTTTATATTTCATACTATGAAACTAACCCTGTGGAAAATGATTATATATATCAATATGAAATGAAGTATATTGAAAATGCCAGCCTTTTTGCACAATCTGCTATTTTAATAAACGTTGGACCAGGTCATGGCTTGCAATTGGCAACAGATGGTAAAATATACTGCTCCAAGGAAATAGGAAACACGCCATACCACTACGTAAGCGTCATTCACAAGCCCTGGGAACGAGGCCTTGCATGTGATTTTGAAGCCGATGCCATCGACATGGGAGATGCAGAAGTATGGTATTGCTTCCCCAACATATTACTCGACCACCTCTATCGATTTGAATGGGAAGGCAGCTGCTCCGGTCCTGATAATGGCATTACTTTTCAGCCAAATTTTCAACCAACACCCGAATCTATAACGTGGAACTTTAACGACCCCGATGCAGGTGCTGACAGTATTTCAACCGAGCTTTACCCTGTTCATTACTTTACCCAAGGTGGTGAATTTGAAGTATCAGTAGATGTAAACTACGCACCTACTCCCAACTACCCTTTTGGCAGGTTTGAACATACATCAAGGGTAGTTATAGCAAAACAATCTCCTCAACCAAACCTTGGGGCAGATACCCTAGCGTGCAAAGGAAATAGTATAACCCTAAATGCCGGAAACGAACAAGGGTTTTATGCGTGGAGCAATGGAACCTTTGGGCAAAATATTAACAACATAACTATATCTGACACTGGTGTTTACTGGGTAAAGGTTAACAATACTGACGGCTGTAGCACAACTGACAGCATAAATGTTGGTTGGTATCCCAAAGCAACTTTTAATGAAGACAATCTGGTAATCACACCCACATCATGCGGTGGAAGCAATGGCAGTATTACAGGGATTGTAATTGAAGGGGTTGTGCCTGATAATTGGGAGTGGTACGATGGCAGTGGGAATCTTTTGAGTACAGATATGGATATTTATGGTTTGTCGGTTGGCAATTACTTTTTACATGTCACAGATACAAATTCCTGTGTTACTATTTCCTATTCATATACTGTTACCGATGCCGGTAATATACTTATAACAGTAGTTGATTTTTTTTCATCACATTGTTCGCAAAGCGAAAAACCAATCCGTTAAATCCGATGATCATTCTTTGATGATTTATTGTGTTGTTTATTATTGCACAACATGATAAAATCCACTGCCCACAAACATATCGGTTCCTTCTATTTTTTCCACGTAAGCGCGTTTGCTTTCTATTTGCTGGTCGGCAGGATCTAGCCAGTAGTAGTCCACGAATCCGCTCCCTTCTGTAATCACTTTATCGATGAGCATTTGTATTGCGAAGTTTCCTTTGGCATCCTGGTAGTCGATCAGGTTTTGACCTTCGAGTGTGGGCGTAGCTCCATGGGCGATGACCACCCCTTGCAGGTTATAGACAAAGAAATAGCCCGACCCATCGGAGTTAAAAATATTGTGGTGCACCATTTGGCGATAAGCGTTGAAAACAAATCCCGTATCTGCCGCATAGGTTGCCGCAACACCCGACATGCCCTAAGCCATGGTGTGTACAACCGTTTGGTATTCAAAATCTTGACGGGCAGTTTCTGTCATGCCCGGTTTTCCTATCAATTCGCTGGCATAATATCCTGAGCCTATATACCACTGGGCAGAAGGAAGTGTTCTGACCCATCCTGATTTTTTCTCTAAAATTTGCGAGAGTGGATTGGTAAAATCGTAGTTTACCCAGCCATATCCTCTGTATTTAACAACTTCTATCATTTCTTGTATATAAGCCACAT
>Ga0233436_1002080_pt1 | contig 14944 bp, 10 predicted proteins | sample SI_122_August201_2_FD_182723 | JGI IMG/M metagenome (GOLD analysis project Ga0233436, IMG submission 182723) | Seawater microbial communities from Saanich Inlet, British Columbia, Canada - SI_122_August2016_150_MG | ecosystem: Environmental > Aquatic > Marine > Inlet | place: Canada: British... | reverse complement strand
GATGCCGCTCCCGCGATGGCCTTGCCGGCGCACGACGGGTCGGCAAGCTGAGCGCCGGTCAACGCAGCAAGATCCGCCAGCGTCACCGGTGAAGGACTTTTAAAGAACGTCCTCTGCGTCATTCCACCCGCCGCGGTCAGGAAAATGCACTTTCCCGCGACGCGAACTCGAACCGCAGAAGGAAAATGCCTGCAACAAAATACTTGAGCGGGCTCCAGCCGGACGGCTGGAACCCGCTATGTCGAAGTGCGAGCCCGATGTGAGCTCAGAATGACGTACCGCCGCCGAACCGGAATTCCTGCGTCCGGTCGTACTTACCCTTGGTCAGCGGGACCGCATAGTCGAACCGCAGCGGTCCGAACGGCGACTGCCAGATCAAACCGACACCGACTGACGACCGGATCAAACCGTCATCACCGCCGACCGTCAGGCACTCCAAAGTCGCTGCCCGACAAGTTGCCCCCTGGTAATCGAACAGCGATCCTGCATCAGCGTAGACCGCGCCCTTCAGGCCGATTTCCTTCGGCAGGAACCAGAACGGCATCTGCAGTTCAGCCGAGGCACCCCAATACTTGGTGCCACCCAACGCGTCTTTGTAGGTGCCCTCGGTGATATCGCGCGGACCGATGCCGACCGGCGCGAAACCGCGTACGAGGTTTGGACCCATCTGGAAATGATCCAGCATGCGGATGCCCTTGCCGGTATCCGTAAGCACACCGCCCTGAATGCGCAGCACGCCGACGATATCTGACACGATCGGCGTATACAGTTTCACGTCGCCGACTGTCTTCAGGTAGCTGACGTCGCCGCCAACACCAGCATAATCCTGGTTCAGGGTTGCCAGGATACCGGTGGTTGGATCCTTGTTGTTGTCGAGCGTGTTGTAGGCCAGCGTGTAACCCACGGCCGAGGTAATGACACGCCCGTTGGCAAGTCCTTCCTTCACAGCGACAGAAGCTTCGCCATCTTGGAAACAATTCTTGCCCCCGATTAGCGGGCTAAACCCGCCAGCAATTACATTTGGATCGGCTAAGTTGGCTCCGACATAGGCTGGCGTTGGATTGAACGCCAAGTTCGGATTGTTGATGTTATTGTTACAGTTCGTCAGATTCAACGGCAGCGTGATTTCTTGCTGCGAGATCGAATAGCGCAGCTGCAGGTTCAAATCTTCACGCAGCTGGAAACCGAGGCGCGGGCTGAAGCCCATCGACTTCGAGTCGTAGGACACGTAGGTCGAGGCGAGCTGCTTGCGCTGATAGAAGTCGAGACCCAGGGCCACGCGATAGCCGAGCAGATAAGGTTCAACGAACGAGAGCTGGTAGCCCTGCGTGCGCTGTCCGTATTGCACGGACGCCTTCGCATACAGGCCACGACCAAGCAGGTTGCGTTCCGAGACGCTGACTTCGCCGAGGAATCCGTCCGCGGTCGAATAACCACCGGAGACCGAGAAGTCGCCGGTCGACTTCTCTTCGAGATCGACGTTCAGAACGACGCGATCCGTCGACGAGCCGGGCTCGGGCACGATCTTGACGCTCTTGAAGTAGTCGAGGTTCTTGAGGCGGCGCTCGGCGCGATCGACCAGCGCACGGTTGTAGGCATCGCCTTCCGAAATATCGAACTCGCGGCGAATGACATAGTCTCGGGTTCGCGTATTCCCGCGAACGTTGATTCGCTCGATATAGGTGCGCGGACCTTCTTCGATCGCGAACACGATCGACACGGTGTGCGCCTCAAAATTGCGGTCGCCACGCGGCTTCACGGTTGCGAACGCATAACCGCGACGGGACGCCTCGATCGACATTTCCTCGACCGATTTTTCAACGGCTTCGGCGTTGTAGATCGAACCGACGCTGACGCGCGACAGGCTGCGGAGAGAGCTGCCATCGAACGACGCAATGCTGGACTGGAAATCGACAGAACCGACACGGTACTGCTGGCCTTCCTCGATCTTGAAGGTCACAAGGAATCCCTTGCGCTGAGGATCATACTCGGTCAGCGCCGCGACGATCTGAATGTCGGCATATCCGTTCTTGAGGTAGAACCTGCGCAGGATATCGCGGTCGGCCTCGATGCGGTCCGGATCATAAACGTCGTTGGAACCGAGGAAGCTGAGGAAGTTGCTTTCGCGGGTCTTGATCACGTCCTTCAGACGATAGGACGAGTATGCCTTGTTGCCGATAAACTCGATCGACTTCACGCCGGTCTTCGCGCCTTCGGTAACCTCGAAGACGAGGTCGACGCGGTTGTTCGGCTGCTCGATGATCTTGGGTTCGACCTTGACGTCAAAACGGCCGTTGCGGCGATAGATTTCAGTGATGCGCGCGGTGTCGGACTGGACCATGGCTCGCGACAGCGTTCCGCGCGCCTTGGACTGGACTTCGGCGTTAAGCTGCTCGTCCTTGACCTTCTTGTTGCCTTCGAAAACGACGCGGCCAATGACCGGGTTCTCGACGACCACCACGACCAGCCGGCCGCCCGCCTGGTTGATCTTCACATCCTGGAACAGCCCGGTTTCGATCAGGGCCTTCAGGCCGTCATCGATACGGGCGCTGTCGAGGCGACCGCCGGGGCCCGGCTTGAAATAGGAACGGATGGTATCAGCCTCGATACGGCGGTTGCCTTCCACGCCAATGGAGGCCGCAGTCTGGGCAATGGCCTGTGACGATACGAGCGAAGCCGTCGCCACTGCGGCAACCGGCAAAGCAATCATGATAAGGGCGGCGGCCAGACCACCCCTTAGCACTCGCAATCCAACCATCATGCGCTAGGCGCCCTTGTCATTCCAAAGCCGGCCAAACCGGGCCGGGAGATTCCCCAATTATTGCACTGCTTGTAGCCAATTTTGCCTCATGGGCAAACGACCTTTCACAGGGCAATTCCAATTTCCCTACAAGACGTTGCTGATCGGCCACGCCTGCAAAAAAGCCGCAATCAGGACGCGGCCAAATGCAGGATGTCGTTGTAAGTCGCGAACAGCATCAGCATCAGCACAAGCGCCAGTCCGACACGGAAACCAAGCTCCTGCGAACGCTCCGACAGAGGCTTTCCGCGAATCGCCTCCACCGCATAGAACAAAAGGTGTCCGCCATCCAGAAGCGGCACCGGAAACAGGTTCAGCAGGCCGATGGAAACCGAGAGGACGGCCGCAAGGTGAATCAGGGCCGAAAGGCCGATGGTGGCCACTTGGCCGGAGATCTGGGCGATCCGGATCGGGCCGCCGACCTGATCGGCATTCTCCCGGCCGGTGAAAATTCCGCCGATATAGGCAACAGTCCGGTCAACGACGAACCATGTCTCCTTGACGCCCAGCCAAACAGCGGTCGCTGGGTTCACTGGTTTGGTGACGGTATCACCCGGTCCGGTGGCACGGGTGATACCGAGAATGCCGACCCGGTGGACGTTCCCGAACGAATCCTTGATCTCGCGAAGCTGAGGCGTGCCGTTGAGTTTCACGACCTCATCGCCGCGCTTGATGGTGAACACCAGCGGCGTACCCGCCTTGGTGCTCACGATGCGCTGCATCTCGGTGAAGCTTTCGATCGGGTCGCCGTTGATCGCCGTCACGACATCGCCAGGCTTGAACCCGGCGGCCGAAGCAGCGCTGTTTTCCTGGATGGAATCGACGCGCGCGGTCTGGCTCGGCTTGCCGAAGAAGGTGAAGAGAGCAGCGAAGATCACGATCGCGAGCAGAAAGTTCGCAATCGGACCCGCCGCGACGATCGCCGCGCGAGCGCCAACGCCCTTGTGATGGAAGCTGACCTTGCGCTCTTCGGCCGTCATGGTCTGGAGCGTATCGGCTGACGGCGTGCTGGCCTCCGACTCGTCGCCGAAAAACTTGACGTAGCCGCCGAGCGGGATCGCCGACACCTTCCAGCGCGTGCCGTGACGGTCGTTAAAACCGAACAGTTCCGGGCCGAAGCCGAGCGAGAACGTTAAAACCTTCACCCCGGCCCAGCGGGCGACGAGGAAATGGCCAAGCTCATGGAAGAAGACAACGATGGTCAGGACAAACAGGAAGGGGATGATGTAGCCGATCAATCCATGACTCAACGCATTGAAACTATTCAGGAAAAAATCCACAACCCAATCCCTCACCAGCAGGCCGGCCGGCCCGATCCCCAACGATCTAGGATGCCTTTAAGGCAATTTGAGGCAAGAGGGTGACCGCCCTATTTCGCGCATCATGGTCAACGGAAATCGCGTCATCAGCCGACGTCAGCGGCGCGAGATTCCCTGCCCGTACCCAGTGGTTCAAGGTGGCTTCGACGAGCTGCGCGATGCCGCCAAACCGGATTCTCTGTGCGACGAACGCCGCCACCGCGACCTCGTTCGCCGCGTTGTAGACGGTCGTCGCGCCGTTGCCCGTGCGCAGTGCGTCATAGGCGAGTTTCAATCCCGGGAACCGGTCGTAATCAGGTGCCTCGAACGTCAGCGAGCCGATTTTTGCGAGATCCAGCGTCGCTGCGCGCCCCACAATGCGATCGGGCCAGCCGAGGCAATGCGCAATCGGCGTGCGCATGTCGGGAGTCCCGAGCTGCGCCATGACGGAACGGTCAGAAAACTCCACCATGCCGTGAACGATGGATTGCGGATGCACCAACACATCGATCTCGTCGGGCGACAGGGCGAACAGATAGGAGGCTTCGATCACCTCGAGCCCCTTGTTCATCATCGACGCGGAATCGATGGTAATCTTCTGGCCCATGCTCCAGTTCGGATGCTTTAAGGCCTGCGCCAGTGTCGCTTGTGCGATGTCGGCCGCCTTCCAGGTCCGGAACGGGCCACCCGATGCCGTGATGATGACGCGTACCAGTTCCTCGCGGTTGCCGGAGGCGAGCGCCTGAAACAGCGCGTTGTGTTCGGAATCCGCCGGCAGGATGCAGGCACCCGCTTTCGCGGCGCGATCCATGAAGAAGTCGCCGGCGCAAACGAGACATTCCTTGTTGGCGAGCGCGATCGTCGCGCCGCGATCCGCCGCCGCGAGCGCAGGCTTCAGGCCAGCCGCGCCGCTAACCGCGGCCATCACCCAATCGGCCGACCGCTGGGCTGCTTCGACGATGGCACTGTCGCCCGCCCCGCTGGCAATGCTCGTTCCGGCCAGCGCGTCACGCAGTTCGCCGAGTTTCGACGCATCCGCGACCGCAACAAAGCGCGCACCAAACTCCTTTGCGAGCCTGGCGAGCCCTTCGACGTTGCTGTTCGCCGTCAACGCCTCGACCTGATAGCGTTCCGGCGACGCGCGCAGCAGATCCATCGTGCTGTCGCCGATCGATCCCGTGGCGCCGAGCACCGTAACGGTCCGCACCGTGGTGGCCGCAGCCTTGTTGTTACGCAACGGAACAGCGTTCATCATATCACCAAACCATGAAACCACGGCCGACGCCATCGAGGCCGCCGCGCATAAAACCAATAAGAGCGGCAAAAACGATCGCCGCAACGAAACCGTCGAGCCGATCCAGCAATCCGCCATGACCGGGAATGATGTGGCTCGAATCCTTGACGTCGAAACGGCGCTTGATCGCAGATTCGAACAGGTCGCCGAGTTGGGAAACAATCGACAGCACAGCGCCAAGCAGAAGGAGCGGAAGCATCGCGCCGAACCCGAGCCACGCGAATACCGCCGCGATCGCAAGGCCAAGCACCAATCCGCCAATCGCGCCCGCCCATGTCTTCTTGGGACTGACGCGCGGCCAGAGCTTCGGTCCGCCGATGCCTCGCCCGGCAAAGTAACCGCCAATATCGGTCACCCAGACGACCAGAAGTACGAACATCAGCGCGACAAAACCGAGGTCAGCGTCACGCCGGACCACAATCGAGGCGATCAGGGCTGCCGCCGCATAAACCAGTCCGCTGGCAACCCATCCGCGCTGGCCGCGTGCGGCAACAGCAGCGAGCGCAATGCCCACAGCCACGATCCCGAGCGCAAGGTCCGTCCGCCGCATCATCAGACAAATGCCCGCAATCGCCAGTGCGGCTATTCCGGCGACGACGGCAAATCGGTTGCCGGAGGCGCCAACGATCATCAACCATTCGAAATACAGCAACGCAGCGGCGGCGATCACGATGCAGGCCCATGGCCAGCCGCCGATCCAGACAATCGCAATCGTCAGCGGAGCCATGATCAGCGCCGCAACGACACGCATGAAGAGATTGCTCGAACCTTTCGCAGCCTCGGGTGTCGCTGGCGTATCGGGGCCCACGCCGCTCACGATCCCGTCTTTGCGACGTTTTTAGCGACCAGGCCGCCGAAGCGTCGCTCGCGGGTCGCGTATTCGGCAATCGCGCCTTCAAGCGCGGCCTTGTCGAAATCCGGCCAGTGAACCGGAACGAACACCAGTTCGCTGTAGGCAGCCTGCCACATCAGGAAATTCGACAGCCGCTGCTCACCGCTGGTGCGGATGATCAGGTCGGGATCTGGAATGTCCGAGGTGTCGAGATAACTGCCGAGCGCGTCGGTCGTGATCGTTGCCGGATCGCGCTTGCCCTCAGCGACTTCGCGCGCAAGGCGCTGCGCCGCATTGGCGATCTCCTGCCGTGATCCATAATTGAACGCAACGACGAGCGTCAGCCGTGTGTTGTTTCGCGTCAGTTCTTCAGCTTCGCTGAGAAGCGAGCAGATGTCGGATTCGAGTCCCTCACGCTCGCCGATCACGCGAACCCGCACGCCGTCGGCATGCAATGTCGCAAGATCGTTGCGGATGAAACGGCGAAGCAGTCCGAACAGATCGCCGATCTCGCTTGCAGGACGTGACCAGTTTTCCGAGCTGAAGGAGAAGATCGTGAGATAGGAAATCCCGAGTTCGTACGTCGCGCGCACCACCTTGCGGAGCGCATCGACGCCGCGGCGATGGCCTTCCGCGCGGGGCAGTCCCCTCGCCGCCGCCCAGCGCCCGTTGCCATCCATGATGATCGCGACATGCCGCGGCGCATCGGCACGACCCGAGTCCTCTGGCTTTGGCATGGCGCCGTTCGACATCGCGCGATCTCTTAAACCGTGAGAATTTCTTTTTCCTTGGTCGCAAGCGCCTTGTCGACGTCAGCGATGGCCGCATCGGTGGCCTTCTGAACTTCGTTCGAAAGGCGTTTCTCGTCGTCCTCGGAGATCTGGTGATCCTTCTCGAGTTTCTTGAGCACGTCGAGACCGTCGCGGCGCACGTGGCGTACCGCAACGCGCGCAGCCTCGGTGTACTTGTGCGCGACCTTCACGAGTTCCTTGCGGCGCTCTTCATTGAGTTCGGGAATGCGCAAACGAATGACCTGACCTTCGGTGGCCGGATTCAGACCGAGGTTCGAATTAACGATCGCTGTTTCGACAGCTTTCACCATCGACTTGTCCCACACCTGAACCGAGAGCAGACGCGGCTCTGGGACACTGACCGTCGCAACCTGATTGAGCGGCATGTGGCTGCCGTAAGCTTCGACCTGCACGGGCTCGACCATCGAGGCCGAAGCGCGGCCGGTGCGCAACCCGCCCAGTTCGTGCTTGAGCGCATTGATCGCGCCTTCCATCCGGCGCTTCAGATCGTTGATGTCGAAATTCCCGGCGACCATGCGATGGTACTCCCTTCAAGTCCGATGCGGATCAACGTCTGGGCCGCATCTCGTATCTTATTGTTCAGGCTCAATTTTTCGGCTTAAGCGTCAGCAGAAGCGTAGCGCGTCAACCGGAGACGATGGTGCTCTTGCCCTTGCCGCTCAGCACGGCACCGATCGACTCCGGCTCCGCGATCGAGAACACAATGATAGGCAACGACGTCTCGCGGGCAAGCGCGAAGGCCGTCGCATCCATCACCTTATAGCCACCTTCAACCGCCTGCGAATGGCTCAGCCGTTCAAATCGCTTGGCGGATTTGTCCTTCTTCGGATCGGCGCTGTAAACCCCGTCCACGTTGGTGGCCTTGAGAACCGCCTGCGCGCCGATCTCGGCCGCGCGCAAAACCGCAGTGGTGTCGGTGGTGAAGTACGGATTGCCGGTGCCGCCGGCGAGCACCACGATGCGGCCCTCGGCGAGATACCGGTGAGCCGCGCTGCGCGTGAACAGTTCGCAGACCTGCGGCATGACGAAAGCCGACAGCACGCGCGCCGACTGACCCTTGCGCTCAAGCGCCGATTCCAGCGCGAGACAGTTCATGATGGTGGCAAGCATGCCCATCGTGTCGCCGGTGGTGCGGGACACACCGCGGGACGAGACCTCGACGCCGCGGAAGATGTTACCGCCGCCGACGACGACAGCGATCTCAACGCCAAGTTCACGGGCCTTGATGAGGTCGCCGGCGATCCGGTCGATGGTGGGCTGGTGAATACCGAAGGACTGGTCCCCGGCGAGATACTCGCCGGACACCTTGATCACGACACGTCGATAAGCCGGTTCACCCATGCGATCGCTCACTCTTTCGAATTGAGCGCATTCCGGAGCAAACAATCGGCGTTGCTCAATGCGCTCGGAGTCCGACCGGCTCGCGCGAAGTCTCGTTACCCCTGACCTGCAGCGGCGGCGACTTCAGCGGCGAAATCGGATTCCTGCTTCTCGATTCCCTCGCCCAGAGCATAGCGCACAAAGCCGGTCACCTTGATAGGTGCGCCGACTTTGCCCTCAGCATCCTTCACAGCCTGCGCCACGGACTTGGCGTTGTCGTGAATGAACGCCTGCTCCAGCAAGGTCACTTCCTTGTAGTAGGTCTTCAGACCCGATTCGACGATCTTGGCGATCATCGCGTCCGGCTTGCCCTGCTGACGGTACTTGTCAGCCATGACGTCCTTCTCGCGGCGCACAACCTCGGGATCGAGGCTTGCGGCATCGAGCGCCTGCGGATTGGCGGCGGCGACATGCATCGCGATCTGACGGCCGAGAGTCGCCAGTTCATCTTTCGCGCCGGTCGATTCGAGCGCAACGAGCACGCCCATCTTGCCGAGGCCGTCGAACACGGCATTGTGGATGTAGCTCGCGATGACGCCATCGCTGACCGAAAGCTCGGCCGCGCGGCGCAGCGTCATATTCTCACCAATGGTGGCGATTGCATCGGCGATCGCACGCTCGACGGTGATGTCGCCAACCTTGGCGGCCTTGATCTTCTCGACATCGGTGCCGGCCTTGAGCGCGACCTGACCGACCATCTTCACGAGGCCCTGGAACTGTTCGTTGCGCGCGACGAAGTCGGTCTCGGAGTTGACCTCGACGACGACGCCCTTAGTGCCGGCGGTGATGGCAGCGATCAGACCTTCCGCCGCGACGCGGCCGGCCTTCTTGGCGGCCTTCGAAAGGCCCTTCTTGCGCAGCCAGTCGATGGCGGCTTCCATGTCGCCGCTGGTCTCATTGAGCGCCTGCTTGCAGTCCATCATGCCTACGCCGGTCTTCTCGCGCAGATCCTTGACCATCGCTGCAGTGATCGTTGCCATCGTGGGATGTCCTTTGCCTGTGCGGGCCGCGCGGCGCAGCGTGAGCTGGCAAGCCGGATTCGACGCGCAGGATTTACATACAAGTTTGCGCGTATTCTGGTCGCTGAACCAATACGCGCCGTCGGGGGAAGTCGCGGCCGGATGAACCGGCCGCGCGATACCTTGTGAGGCTTATTCCGCTTCCGCGGTCAGCGCCTTGGACTGGGCGACCCAGCCGTCAGCACGCGCCGGAAGACCGACTTCTTCGCCGATCTTGTGGGCGGTGTCGTGATCGAGTTCAGCAAGCTGCCAGTAGTGGAAGATGCCGAGGTCGTTGAACTTCTTCTCGATCGCGCCGGACACGCCGGTGAGCTTCTTGAGGTCGTCGGCAACGCCGCGCGGACCGGCAAGACCCTGGAAGCCTTCCGACTTCGCAGGAGCGACAGCTTCCGGCGTCGGATTGGCCATTGCGCCGATATCGATGCCTGCGCCGCCCTGTGCACGCGAAATGCCGTCGATCACCGCTCGCGCGATGAGATCGCAGTACAGCGAAATCGCACGGCCGGCGTCGTCGTTGCCGGGAACGACATACGAGATGCCCTTCGGATCGCAGTTGGTATCGACGATCGCCGCCACCGGAATGTTCAGGCGGTTGGCTTCCGCAATCGCGATGTCTTCCTTGTTGGTGTCGATCACGAAGATCAGGTCGGGCAAGCCGCCCATGTCCTTGATGCCGCCGAGCGAGCGGTCGAGCTTGTCGCGCTCGCGCGTCAGCGTCAGACGCTCTTTCTTGGTGTACTGATGGCCTTCGCCCGAACCCAGCATCTCGTCGAGCTGACGCAGACGCTTGATCGAACCGGACACGGTCTTCCAGTTGGTCAGCGTGCCGCCGAGCCAGCGCGAATTGACGAAGTACTGCGCGGAGCGCTTCGCGGCTTCCGCCACGCCGTCCTGTGCCTGACGCTTGGTGCCGACGAACAGCACGCGGCCGCCCTTGGCGACGGTGTCGCTGACAGCCTGCAGCGCGCGATGAAGCAGCGGCACGGTCTGCGCGAGATCGATGATGTGAATGTTGTTGCGGGCACCGAAGATGTAATCCGCCATTTTCGGATTCCATCGGTGAGACTGGTGACCAAAGTGCACGCCAGCTTCCAATAGCTGACGCATAGAGAATTCAGGTAACGCCATAGTTGTGTTCTCCGGTTGGTTCCTCCGGAAGCGTGTGAGCAAGACAAGCCAACGACAAAAGTCACGAATGACAAAAGTACTTGGCCCGGTTGCCACCGGACGGCTGTTTAGAGCCATGCTTCCGTGTGAGATGCGCGGCTTATACCCACGCCACCCTAGTTAAGCAAGCAAATCCGGCCGATTTTACGGTCCCCGCCGCGCCAATCCGGCGCGGGCCGGTCGCCGTTTGGACGTCAGCCCGGCGGCTGCGGTGCCGGTCTCGCCGCTGGTGCCGGCCGCGGCGGAGGAGCCGCCCGTGGCGGTGGCGCCGCCGGTCGGGGCGCCATCTGAGGCCTTGGCGCCATTTGGGGCCGTGGAGGTGGAGCCGCCGGCCGCTGGAACTGCGGCTGTGGACGCGGCGCCATCTGAGGTCGCGGCGGCGGCGCGGCGGGCCGCTGGAACTGCGGCTGTGGCCTCGGGGCCACCTGCGGACGCTGAGGCGGTGCAGCCGGCCGCTGGACCTGAGGCCGTTGGATCTGCGGCTGAGGTCGCGGAGCGGCGTCAGGCCGTGGCACAGCCGTCGGTCGCTGAGGCCGTTCCGGACGGCCGGGTCTTGCCGCCGGCCCAGACGGCGCAGCAGTCCCCGGCTGCACGGAGGGCGACGCAGAATCGGGCCGTCCGCCGGGTCTCCGGTCTGGCCTCCCCGGACGCCCATCTTGAGGACGTCCATCTTGACCTGGCTGCGGTCCGGTCAGACCGGGAGCCGGCAAGGTGCTCGGCAGCGGGCGGGCTCCCGGTCTGGGCTGTCCATCCGGTCCTGCAGCTGGAGTTTGCCCCGGCAGCACATTGTCCGGCCGAAGATTACCCGGCTGGACGCCGCCGGGCTGCTGACCCTGCCCCGGTCGTCCCAATCCCGGCGTTCCCGGACGGCCACCACCGGCGGCGATTGGAAGAACGCCCGGCGGAGCCGTCACCTTGCCCTGACGGATAAGGTTCGCCCTGCGCGTGGCCGATGGCGGCAAGGCCGGCGCGAACGCGGGACGAGTTATCGCCGCGCCGCCCGGTCCGGCACCCGGTCGTCCCGGCCTGAACTCACCGCCGGGTCCTCCGGGCCGAACAACGCCCTCCGCCGGACGCCGGTTGATGATGGTGTTGATGACATTCGTATTGTGGATGTTCGTGAACAGGAAACGGTTCACCGGCGGCCGCACATAGATCGGCGGCCGGATGAAGATCGGGATCGGAATGAAGATCGGCTGCGGCAGATAGTAGACATCGTCGTAGTAATATGGCGGATCGAGCACGATGAAATCCGGCGGCGGCGGCGGCAGGAAGAACACCGGCACCGGCGGCGGCGGCGCAAAGGCGAACACCGGATCGTCGAACATCAGGTAGGGACGATCGACGTATTCGTATTCGTATTCAGGCGGCGGCGGCACATCGTAAGCGTATTCGTCGAACGCCGGGGGCGGCTCAAGCGCTGCGGCGATATTGGCAAGCCGACGGCGCGCGTCCGCGGCGTGCGGCCCCTTCGGATAGCGCTTCAGATAGGACCAATAAGCCTGCTGCGTGTTCGCGCGATAGGTCTGCCGCCACGTGATGGCTTCGCGGCGCGCGGCGATGATCGCCCTCACCCGCTTCGCCATCGGATCGTCCGGATAGGCGGCAAGGAAAGCCTCGTAGTCGGCAATCGTGTCGCGTTCGAGCGCGGCGGTGTAGGCATCCTGCGCGCCGAAATCGCGAATGGGCTTCGAGCGCGCAGCGGCATCCTGGTTGGCCTGCAGCGGCGGGGCATCCGGCGCGCGGTCGAAGAACACAAAGTCCCCTTCAAGCTTTTGTGCGTCCCATGGCACCTGCGCTCCTTTGGTCACGTCGTTGACGCGCAACTTGGTGCGGTTGAAAACTTCAGGAAGCGAAATGCCGCCGGTGCGGATCATTTCCGCAAGCGCCTGCGCGTAAGGACCGTAGTTGCCGGTCGGATTCGGCGCGATTGTTCCGGGCGCGGCGTTGAACGCAATCAGGCCTTTCGGCTCTGGCTCGATCAGCGCAAGACCGCCCGCAAGCGGCTGGCCCTCCTTTGCGAACGGATGATTGTACGCAGCATCGACCACGACAATGTTGGCCTTCAGCGGCAGCGATGACAGTTGGCGGATGTAATCGCCGATCCGCAGACCTTCGACCGGGATATCTGTGTCGCGCGCCATCGAGGCATCGACCGGCACGAAGTAATTCTCACCCGCCAATTGCAGGCCGTAGCCCGCGAGATAGATCATCGCGACCGTATCCGGTCCGGCCTTTTGCGCTTTCTGGATGAAGTCGCGGAAGGTTTGCCGCAGCGTCTCGCCATCGAGATCGCGCGCGCCGACCACATCGAACCCTGCTGCCTGCAATGTCTGGGCAATCAGGCCCGCATCGTTGGCAGCGGTCGCCAGCGGCGAGCCCTGATAGTTGCCGTTGCCGATGACCAGCGCGATACGGCTTTGCTGACCTTGCGGAGGCCGTGGTGTCTGTGCCTGAACCGGGACGGTTGCGGCAGCGAAAACCAGCACGGCCGCGACGTTCAAGAACCTGATCATCCCGCGCATCAAACGTGCCTCCGTTCAGCCGATCCTGCCCAGTGGATGTCAGACCACCTGAACATTGTTTGAACGAAAGATAGTCGGAATAAGGCGGCAACCTCCCGGCGGTAAGCCGCTACACCGTCTGAACGTCCACCACGCCAGCGACCGCCTTGATCGCACCGGCGATCTGGGGCGAGACCTTGAACCGGCCGGGCAGCTTCAGTTCCACCTCGGTTTCGAGGTCGAGCATCATGACCAGGGTGACTTCGCCGTCACCGGCCGCCGGCCCCGCAGACCTGACCGCCTGGATTTTATTGCTGGCAGACGCGGCCTGATGACCTTCCAGGCGCTTGGAGATCGACTCCAGCGGCTTGTCGTCGCGCACGAAGATGCGCAGTCCCTTCTGGGTTTTGGCGGCAGCATCGTCGAGCGGTTCCGCATGAAGGATCCGGGCGCGCACGTCCTCGCCCTGCAACTCCGCGCCGATCTGCATGAGTACGGCCGTTCCAGGCTCCAGCACGTCGCGATACTGCGCAAGCCCTTCCGAGAACAGCACGGCCTCGAAGTGACCAGTCGGGTCTGACAGGCCGATGATGCCCATCTTGTTGCCCGTCTTGGTGCGGCGCTCCATCCGCGACACCACCGTCGCAGCAACACGTCCGGCGGTCGCGCCGGTCTTCACCGCGCGGGAGAACTCGCTCCACGACTGCACGCGCAGGCGTTTCAGCGCCGTCGCATAATCGTCCAGCGGGTGCCCCGACAGGAAGAAGCCAATGGCGTCGTATTCGCGGCGCAGACGGTCGGCCGGCAGCCAGGGTTCGACATTCGGAAGCACGATGCTCGGCGCATCCGCCATGCCGCCGAACATGTCGTTCTGACCCGACGTCGTGGCTTCATGGCCGCGCTGGCAGGCAGCGACGATGGCATCGGCTCCTGCAAATACCCGTGCGCGGTTTGAATCGATGGTGTCGAACGCACCGGCCGCGGCGAGACTTTCAACCACACGCTTGTTGATGGCGCGCGGATTCACCCGCGACGCGAAATCGGCCAGTGATGTGAAAGCTTTGTCGCCGCGCGCTTCGACGAGAAGATCGACAGCCTGCCCGCCGACACCCTTTAGTGCAGCGAGCGCGTAATAAATCGTTTGATCCCTGACCTCGAACGTCGCGCCCGAGCGATTGACCGACGGCGGTTCGACTTTGAAACCGAGCCGCTGCGTCTCGGCGCGGAATTCCGACAGCTTGTCGGTGTTGTTCATATCCAGGGTCATCGACGCGGCGATGAACTCCACCGGATAGTGCGCCTTCATATACGCGGTCTGGTAGGACACCAGCGCATAGGCCGCCGCATGGCTCTTGTTGAAGCCGTAGTCGGCGAATTTCGCGAGCAGTTCGAAGATGGTTTCCGCCTGCCCTTTCGGCACGCCGTTCTTCACGGAACCAGCGACGAAACCGGCGCGCTGCTTGTCCATTTCCGCGCGGATCTTCTTGCCCATTGCGCGGCGCAGCAGGTCGGCGTCGCCGAGCGAGTAGCCCGCCATCACCTGCGCGATCTGCATCACCTGTTCCTGATAGATGATGACGCCGAAGGTTTCCTTGAGGATCGGCTCCAGCATCGGATGCAGGTATTCGGGCTCCTCGTCGCCGTGCTTGCGTGCGCAGTACGTCGGAATGTTCGCCATCGGGCCCGGACGATACAGCGCGACCAGCGCAATGATGTCCTCGAAACGGTCGGGGCGCATGTCGACCAGCGCACGCCGCATGCCCTGACTTTCAACCTGGAAGACGCCAACCACTTCGCCGCGCGCCAGCATCTCGTAACTCTGCTTGTCGTCGAGCGGC
>Ga0233436_1002068_pt1 | contig 15014 bp, 14 predicted proteins | sample SI_122_August201_2_FD_182723 | JGI IMG/M metagenome (GOLD analysis project Ga0233436, IMG submission 182723) | Seawater microbial communities from Saanich Inlet, British Columbia, Canada - SI_122_August2016_150_MG | ecosystem: Environmental > Aquatic > Marine > Inlet | place: Canada: British... | reverse complement strand
ATTGGTGATGTGCGAGATGTTAATCGACTAAAAGATGCAATGCATGGAATTGATGTAGTAATTCACGGGGCTGCATTAAAGCACGTTCCTATTGCTGAATATAATCCGATGGAGTGTATTAAAACTAATATACATGGTGCAGAAAATGTGATTCAAGCAGCAATAGCAAATAATGTTGAAAAAGTTATAGCTCTATCAACTGATAAGGCAGCAAACCCAATTAATCTTTATGGCGCTACAAAGCTTGCATCAGATAAGCTTTTTGTGGCGGCTAATAATATTACGGGGGGTAAAACAAAATTCTCAGTTGTGAGGTATGGAAATGTTGCGGGTTCACGAGGGTCTGTCATTCCTCTGTTTAATAAATTAATTAGTGAAGGGGAAAAGTTTTTACCTATAACAAATAAAGAAATGACACGTTTTTGGATTACTTTGCAAGAAGGTGTTGATTTTGTTTTAAGGTCAATGGAGAGAATGCTTGGCGGTGAGATTTTTATACCTAAAATACCATCTGTAAAGATTGTTGATCTTGCTGAAGCTATGGCACCGGAATTACCAATTAAAATTATAGGCATACGACCAGGTGAAAAATTACATGAAATTATGTGCCCAGCAGATGATTCACATCTAACAATTCAATTTAATGATTCTTATGTTATTAGCCCAAGTATTGATTTTTATTCAAGAGTTGAAGACTTTACTGTAAATGGACTAGGTGAGCATGGAGAATTTGTCACCAATGGTTTTGAATATAACTCTGCTACAAATAATCATTTTTTAAGTGTTGATGAGATTAATAATTTTAACAATAGACCATGATGGAAAAATTTTTTGGCTCGGTCAGAAATGCATATTATGTAAAGTTATTTAATAATAAATTCTATAAAAAAAACTAAAGATATTTACATCTTAATGCCAATGTGCGCTATATCCAATTGATCTGATAAGATTTTATAACTTAATGAAAATGTGCAATCATTTATAACAAAAATGAAAACAATACCATACATCCAAATATATGAAAAAATGTACCTTATTAGGGCATTTGAGCTTCGTTTACTCGAACTGTTTTCAAAAGGAAAATTGTTTGGTACAACTCATACATATGTTGGCCAGGAGTCTGTCGCTGTATCAGTAATTTCTCATTTGCATACATCTGATACTGTATTCAGCAATCACCGCTGTCATGGACATTATCTAGCAAAAGAAGATGATCCCGAGGGTTTGCTTGCTGAAATAATGGGCAGACAAGGTGGTGTATGCTCTGGTAGAGGAGGAAGTCAACACCTATGTAGGAATAATTTTTTTTCAAATGGCATACAAGGAGGGTTTTTGCCTAACGCACTTGGTATGGCATTTGCGGAAAAGTACAATAATACTGAGAATATTGTAGTTGCATTTATAGGGGATGGAACAATGGGTGAAGGATTAGTTTACGAAACATTGAATCTAGCATCACTTTGGCAAGTTCCACTATTGATAGTGGTTGAGAATAATAAATATGCACAAACAACCCCAATTGAGCATAACCTTGCAGGTTCTATAATCGAACGAGGTAGGGCGTTTAATATAGAAACAAGCGAAATAGAAAGCAATGATATTTCTGATATTTATAATAAATTTGAAACTTTAATTAACAAGGTCAGAACCAGTAAAAAACCGCACATGGAGATAGTTCACACTTACAGATTAAGTGCCCACAGTAAAGGTGATGATTTTCGGGATAAGGATGAGATAGAACATTGGAGAAAAAAAGACCCATTAGTGCATATTCGTAAGATTATTTCAGATAATGACGCAATAGAAATAGAGGATAAGGTTAATGTCAGATTAAAGTCTGTAGAAGATAAAGTAAATAAAATGCCATATTCAACAATAAAGTTGGAGACTTGATGATGTTGTACTTAGAATCTATAAACAAGTCATTGCACAATCTTATGTCTCTTGATAAGAGTGTAATCTTAATTGGTGAAGATTTACTTGATCCCTATGGCGGTGCTTTTAAGGTTAGCAAAGGACTTTCAACAGATTTCCCAGAACAAGTAATTTCAACACCTATTAGTGAGCAAGCAATTGTAGGGTCTGCTATAGGTATGGCCATGAAAGGAATGAAACCAGTTGTTGAGATTATGTTTGGAGACTTTCTTACATTATGTTTTGATCAAATTATTAATCATGCAACAAAATATCATTGGATGTTTAATGAGCAGATAACAGTGCCTATTGTTATACGTACCCCAATGGGGGGTGGGCGTGGTTACGGCCCTACTCATAGTCAAACATTAGAGAGTATGTTGATGTCAGTACCTGGATTAAAGATTGTTGCACCATCAATTTTTCATAATCCTGGAAAAATGTTAGAGCAGTGTGTGGTAAATGAAAAACACCCATGTCTTTTTATTGAGAATAAGCGACTATATCCAAAAGAATTAATACATGGCGATAAGTACGATAATTTTGATGTTATCAGAACACAAGGATTGAGTTCATTTGAAAATATACTATTGAGTTTATACCCAGAAGAGAGGGCTGACGTTCTTATTATAACGTATGGAGGAATGGTCGAGTTAGCCGCAGAGTGCACCTATGAAGTATTTATGGATGAAGAAATATTAGTAAATATATTGGCTCTTGGTGCAGTACGCCCTCTTGCTGAAGATTATATAATTGAGCAGGCTAAAATTGTTGGGCGCGTACTTGTGCTTGAGGAAGGGCATAGGATAGGTGGCTGGGGTGCAGAGGTGTCCAGTATTCTTCATGAAAATATTTTTTCTTCATTGTACAAACCAGTAGTTAGATTGGGCGCAGAAGATTGCCCTATACCATCTGCTATGCCAATAGAAAGCGAAGTGTTACCAACTATAAAAAAATTAAAAAAATTAATCATGACATTGGTAGCATAAGATAACCTTTTGTGTTATGGATTGAACTATTTTAAAGGAGTATTTATGAAATTTAAAATGTCTAAGCAATCAAAAAAGCATGGGCGTATGGTAAGTTATGTATATCGTTTAGTTTATCGGCTAAACCCTAGTTTTGAAAGGTATGAAAAGCTTGTAGAGGGGGGGCATGTATTAAGGCCTCATTATGCATATGCACTAGTTTCAACAGCTAAAGAAGCTGTTAAATTAGGGTATAGAAAAATAAGTATACTTGAATTTGGATGTGCAGGCGGTTCAGGGCTAGTTGATTTAGAATACATTGGAAATCAGATATCTGAAGTTCTAAAAATAGAATTTGAGATTTATGGTTTTGATGCTGGGACTGGCCTCCCTCAATCTAATGATTACAGAGATTGCTTATATATGTGGAGCGCAGGAGAATATAGTATGGACCGTGTAAAGTTAGAAAAATATCTAAATACTACACGCCTTATTATTGGCGATACTAAAGATACAGTTCCTGAATTTATTAAAGAGAAGGCCCATGCTACAATTGGAGCTGTTTTTATTGATGTAGATTATTACACATCAACTAAAAGTTGTTTGAATATTTTTAATTATAGTGATAATAATTATTTACCTAGAGTGTTTGTTTATCTTGATGATACACTCCTTACATCAGAAAGTACTGGTGAGTTATTAGCAGTTAATGAATATAATGAATATAATGAATATAATAAAAATATTTCAGTTGATACTTTATTGGCAGAAAAAATGTCACTAAAGTGGAGGAACTGGATTTATTTAGGAAAAAAATTCTATCATTGGCATAACTTTAACCATAAGGAGTATTCAACCCCTATAATTGGGAATGATAAAGAGTTAAAATTATAGGACAAGAATATAAAAAACATTATAGGGAACTTAAAGAGTTTTTTGAATGTACGCAGTAAAATAGATACATAGTTTGTAATGTACAAATTTTTTGGAAGTTACTGAAGGGGGTTTCGTACGTTAATATTATATTTATTACTTAAAAAGGTTTGCATTTATGACAATTGATACAATGTCCAAAAAGATTAAACAAGAATTATACGACTTAGCTGATACATATGCTGTATTGCCTGACGATATAGGTAATGATGATGTAATTCCTGACTTAGGTATCCTTGACTCTCAAGGAATAATATCATTTATAGTTTGGATTGAAAGTGAGTTTGATGTAATAATTCCCACTGATGAGGTGAACTTGGATAATCTAGGTACTATTAATTGCATAATAGATTATATTGCTAAAAAGAGTAATGAAATCAAATAGAGAGCATTCAATAATAAAAGTCAATCATCAAGACATAGTATTGCGCCAATTAATTGTAGATGATATAGGAGATGACTATGTTTCATGGTTGAATGATCCTGTTACTATTAAGTATCTTGAGATTAGACATAAGACACCAATATCAAGAGACAATGTATCTGAATTTGTTAGTAACTGTCTTACTAATCATCGCCCTCACTGGGGAATCTTTGTTAATAATAATCATGTTGGAAATATATCTTGTGCGGAGGTTAATAACAGGTATAAGTGGTTCGATATATCCAATATAATTGGCGATAAAGCGTTTACAGGATCTAATTTAGCTAAGTTTTCTTTAGCTGGGGCCCTGACATTTATGTTTGATTATGGGTATAACAAAGCAACTGCCGGCACATATTCAGTGAATATGTCTGGTATAACGTTACTAACAAATCTTGGCTTTAAGCGATGTTGCACATCAAGATCTTCCGTAATATACAATAATAAATTTATTGATACTATGCAGTATGATCTAATGAAAAAAGATTGGGATGAGAGAAGTATAAAACCGCCTAAAATTAAAGTCATACCCCCTCCATGGATGGCCGGTAAAAATCTATGATTACAGCTATAAATGTTCCACATATTGATACAAATAGTCAGAGTGTATCGGTAGTTAGCGTTGAAGCTTGTGTAGGAGATAGAGTCGACAAGGGTCAGGAGGTTTGTGTTCTCGAGACAATGAAGACTACTGTATCTATTGAATCAGAGGTTGATGGATATATTAGAATTGTGTTGGCAAAAGCAGGAGATGAGATTAAATATGATAGACCAATCATAGTAATATCAAGTACCGAATCAGAATATATAAATGAAAAAGAATATACAAAACCTAAAGAGAATTCTACTGATATCAAAATAACAAAAAAAGCACTCCTACTAGCAGAAAAAAATAATATTGACATTGGGTTGATATCACCCTCCGGAGATCTGATTAGATCGAATGACATTTTGCTGGCGATGAATAGAAGTGAAAATTTTATTAAAAGGGAGTTGACAAATATAGAAAAAGGATCATTAGATTCTTTATCTTTTCATAAGCGACATGTTGTAACAGCATATCTGGAAAGGGTTATAGATTTTAAAGATGTTGTTGTTTTCGCAAACAAATTTCAGAAAGACAATGGTTTAATTTTCAACCCATTTTTTTCCATTCTGACATGGGTATTTGTAAAAACTGTATGTAAATTTAACACTATAAATTCATATTATAACGATAGTAATTCTGAAGTTGTAATTTCAAAAAAAGTGAATCTTGGAATAACCATGGATGTTTCCGGTGACTTGTTTCTTCCTGTTTTACACAATGCTTCAGATCTTAATTTGAAAGATTTTATTAATGAAGTTTATTACATGCAGAAAATGTTATACAAAAGAGAATTAAATAACGATCAATTGCATGGTGCTTCAATATGTATTTCGAGTTTGGCAGCTTTTAATATCTCAAAACATGTTCCGATAATAGCGCCAAATACTAGTTTTATGCTAGCGTTATCAGACTTTTTGCCATTTACTAGTGCCAATTCAGATAAATTTTCTGTTGTTGGGTGTTCTTATGATCACCGTATACATAACGGCGTTCAAATTTCGAAAGTGTTAAGATATTTTGAAAATCAATTGCAAAATTTAACTTCTTCTTAGTTATGATTTGTGTTTATAAATTACTTAATTGGCATTAGGTTTATAAATATTTCTTTAATCATATGTAGCAAGATATTGACGTGCCAATAAAAAATAAATTTAACAACATTAGTGGTTTGAATAAATATAATAATTTATTCTGTGACAGCAAGGAGGCGCTAGAATGGCTGTATAAGAATGGACTTTCAAGATGTGCACTAGTCAGAACAAGTTCCCCAACTTTGCTATTTGATATAGACAAATATAATGTAGAACACGTTGAAAAGCGTTGGACAGTAGATGAGTTAAAAACTTATCAAACTAGTATGAATGAATTTATAAAAAGTATATATCAGGCAGCGATTACCGTTGATGGCATTACTCATGAAATTGCTCTTGCAATTTCCCTATCGGTGTTAAATTTCCATAAAACTATATACAAGGCATCATGTTTGACAGAATCTGATTTATTTGAGCCAAGAATTATTGTTCAAGTTCATAATAATACTAACAATGGTTGGAATAATATAAATTCTCCATGGGCAAGCCTCCTATTAAAAAATAAAAAAGCAAAGATTGTAAATTATGAATTAAAACATGATGAGTCGGATGCCTTATCAGCACAAAATTTATCTTGGTTAAAGCGTTATCGAATTGCAGGAATTGAGACAATTCTTTTTCGAGCTGTAACTGCATTATTCAAGTATATTCCAGATTGTTTTACAAATAGAAAAGTTATAGTTCCTAGCGAGAATGAGCTAGTGATTGAAACAGCAGCAAGTCTTATTTTGAAGGGAGTGGTGCCAATAAACATTGATTCTTTGGCTGTAGATAAGAGTTTAAATGAGAGTTTTTCAATAGCGCCAGTCTGGTCTAAAATACAACCTATTGTGAATAATAGATTACAAAAATTTGTTATAAATGAATTAATAGAAAGATGCGAGAATATGTTGTTTACTGAAGTATCTGAGGCGCTTAATAGAATTGAATCATGGAAATTTAAACTTGACCCTTATTTCAAGAGTAAAAATGATACTAATAAAATAGTAGTTTTGTCCAATACTTTAGTAAAAGAAAAAGGAATTGCAATAGCCGAATGTTGTCGCAAATACAAGATACCTGTAATTTCCGCACAACATGGTGTAACTTATGAGATATGTGCTACCCATGATGAAATGAGTGTTGTTCATGAAATCAATCTTGCAGATAGATTGCTTGTATATAATGGTGAGGCAAAATTTTATGCTGAGAGTTCCGGCTTTAATTATGGTAAAGCATATATTGTTGGAATGTCATCTAGACATAGACGTGTACAGGTCGAAAAATCAATTAACCATAATTTTCTATCACCTATTGTTTTTGTGTCTACTAATCTATATAAGGGGAACCTTGGTTTACTTTCGACATGGGAAACCGACTTTGATCGTGCAAAGAAGGAATGTAAATTAATAGATTTTGTTTTTTCTAAGTTGCCACATACAGTTCATTATAAGCCTTACCCAGAGGAAAACAGGAGATATTCCGATCCAGATCCTGTATTAAAATTAGTAAAATCCTATAACAATATCAAGCTTTATGATACAAAGATTGATATGAGATATTTATTAAAACAACATAGAGTTTTTGTTACGACTTGCGCTACAAGTACACTTTCTTGGTTGATTATGTCTGGAAATCCGGTGGTCTTTATAAATGCCAAGAATAATATGCCGCTAATGCTAGATGCGCATAAATATTTTTCTAAAGGGTTGTTTTTATTTGATGATGATGATGGATTTTATGAAAATATTAAGAAATTTCTTTCTCAACCAATTGAGATTATCGAAAAACAGTGGGAAAAGAAAGAAAAAGATCGTGCGTTAATGATTAAACGTTTTTTAAGCTCATTTCCATCAGAGGCAGGTCATCGAGCTGCAGATATGATTTATAGTGACTATTTGAAATAACAACAACAAGGCTCTAATTTTGAAAATTGCAATTCTTCAGGCACGTGTATCATCTAGTCGACTACCTAGAAAAGTCCTTAAGATTTTAAAAGGAAAACCGATGCTCTTGCATCAAATAGAAAGGGTGGCTCAATCAAAGCGTATCGATCAGCTATATGTTGCAACTAGTAACTTAGCAGAGGATGATGAAATCGAGGACTTATGTAACCAAAATGGAATTAATTGTTTCCGAGGAAGTTTGAGTGATGTACTTGATAGGTATTATCAACTATCTTCCATTTTACAACCTTCTCATATTGTTAGATTGACTGGGGATTGTCCATTGATTGACCATAAGATAATTGATAATGTTATAGATTTTCATATTAAAGGCAATTATGATTATACTTCTAATGCACAACCTCCTACATTTCCAGATGGAATGGATGTTGAGGTTATGCGTTATGGAGTCCTTAAGCAAGCTTGGAGTGATGCAAAACTTAAGTCTCAAAGAGAACACGTAACATTATATATATATCAGAAAATGAAAAATATAAAAATTGGTCGATATACTTCATTGATTGATTATTCTAATATGAGATGGACTGTAGACGAGTTGAATGATTTTAGATTTGTAGAAAGGGTGTACGATGAACTGTATGATACCAATCATCTATTCGATATGGATTCTATCATAGATCTTATTAGTAATAATCCTGATATTATGAAGATAAACCAAGGAATTAATAGAAATGAAGGTCTAAAAAAATCTTTAAAAAACGATAAAGTGTATACTATCTCACGGTAAGAGTTAATAATGGAATTTTCTAATGTTTGAACGGTTTGGTAAATCATCAGAAGCACTGATGAATTTAAAGCAGGATTTTTTTAATGATAATGATAATTTACTTAAGAAATCTAAGGAAATTAATAATATTTATATTTCACAACCAAGAAGAGATAGGTGTAAAAATTGTGACTACCCAATAAAAAATTGGAGTTTTACTAAGCAAAAAGTAGAATATAGTGTGTGCGAACAATGTGGACATTTGAATGGTCTGCATCAAGATACCAGTAAGTTTTGTGAAGCAGTATATACTGACGATGGCGGAACAGGCTATGCAGAGAATTATAATTCAAAAGACATAGAGGAATATAATTACAGGGTTAGCAACATATATTTGCCAAAGGCAGAGTTTTTATGTGACTCATTAAGGCATATCGGAGAGGTTAGTGAAAATTTATCATATTCAGATTTTGGAGCTGGCGCGGGTTTTTTTGTAAATGCATTGTTAAAAACTGGAAATCCAAATGTAACAGGATATGAAGTATCAGAAGCGCAAGTGTCATTAGGAAAAGGGGTAGGAAATCTTAAAAACCTTGTTGTGCATTCAATGAAAGAAATAGTTGATCTTGCAGCTTCAGTTAATACAGAAGTAGTATCAATGATTGGAGTTTTAGAGCACTTACAAAACCCTAGAGAAGTGTTAAATGCTTTACGAAATAATTCAAATGTGCATTATTTTTATTTATCCGTCCCATTATTTAGCCCATGTGTTTTTTTTGAGATGGTCTTTCCGACAATTATGCAGAGGCATTTAACATCCGGGCATACGCATTTGTACACAGAAAGTTCACTAGAGTGGATGGCAAATGAATATGACCTTGAGCCAGTCTCCGCATGGTGGTTTGGGACAGATATGGTAGACCTTTATCGCAATATTGAAGTGCGCATGAAGCAACAGAAAGAAACAAAAAGTATGGCAGACTATTGGTCAAAAATTATGATCCCGTTAATTGATTCAATGCAAAGTGCTATTGATGAAAAGCACCTTTCATCAGAAGTACATATGTTATATAAATTCAAAGGAAGGTGAAAAAAGTTCTTATAACAGGCGCAGCTGGAATGCTTGCACCATATCTAATTCATTCTGCACAAAAGTCAAATGTAGTTGTTACAACAGCACGAAAAAATGGAGATGTAGCATGCAATCTTTCTGATGAAAAATCAGTAAAGAAGATGTTAAAAGAAGTAGACCCAGATTGGGTCATACATGCAGCCGCTTTGAGCAGTGTGGAGCTGTGTGAAGAAAACCCGGAGTTGGCAGATCAGTCAAATAGAGTAAATACAGAAAATATTGCTAGAAATTTAAAGAAGCACACAAGGCTTGTTTTTATTTCAACGGATCAAGTCTATCCCGATTTACCAGGTCCTCATATTGAGCAAGATGTAGGCCCTGTAAATATGTATGGACGTACAAAGCTATCTGGAGAGCAGGCAGCGTTAAAACACCATGAAACACTAGTTATTCGAACAAATATGTTTGGTAAATCATTAACAAAGGGTAGAACGAGTATTGATGATTTTGTTGTAAATAGTTTAAAAAATGGAGACAAGATTACACTTTTTTCTGATATTTCTTTTTCACCACTACATATGAGAACAATTTCTAATATTATTATGGAAATGTTGCAAAAGGAAATTTTAGGGGTTTTTAATATAGGCTGTCGTGATGGGATGTCAAAATCTGATTTTGGTTTAGCAATAGCAAAGAAAAGAGGGTTATCTGTTGAAACAGTAAAAATAGGTGAATCGGACAGTATAAAAGGTAGGGTTCAAAGACCGCATGATATGAGGTTAGATGTTAGTCGATTAGAGAATGTGTTGCATTTAAAAATGCCGACATTGTTAGAAGAAATAGCAAAACTATGAAAGATAATCAGATTCAAATAAATGGTCGTAATATAGGTATTGGACACCCAACTTACTTTATAGCAGACATTGCAGCAAATCATGATGGTGATATAGAGAGAGCAAAAGAACTTATTTACTTATGTGCTAAGGCTGGCGCAAACGCCGCTAAGTTTCAAAATTTTTCTGCTGACACTATAGTCTCAGATTATGGGTTTAAAAATATGGACAGTAAGGTTTCCCATCAGTCAAAATGGTCAAAAAGCGTGTATGAAATTTATGACGATGCTTCGTTACCAGTACAGTGGACGAAAGAGTTAAAAGAAACTTGCAATAATGCTGGAATTGATTATTTAACAGCGCCGTATGATATATCCATAGTAAATGAATTATCTAAATATGTTTGCGCCTGGAAACTAGGCTCTGGTGATATCACCTGGCATGAAAATATTGCAATACTAGCTCAAGATGGAAAGCCGTTGTTAATAGCAACAGGCGCTTCAAATATGTCTGATGTCGAAATGGCTATGGAAGTAGCCAATAGGTACACAAATGATATAGTATTAATGCAATGCAATACTAATTATACGGCCTCTTTGGAGAATTTTAAATTTATAGCCCTAAATGTTCTTAAGAGTTATAAGAAGAAATTTCCAAATGTAGTGCTTGGTCTGTCTGACCATACACCTGGTCATTCCACTGTATTGGGCGCTGTGACTCTTGGCGCAAGAGTAATTGAAAAACACTTTACTGACAATGTTAAACGTGATGGACCTGACCATAAGTTTTCTATGGATTTTGATTCTTGGAGTGCCATGGTGCATGCAACAAGAGAATTAGAATTAGCTTTAGGACCAGAAAAAAAAGAAATAATGGGAAATGAGCTTGGAACAGTTATAGTTCAGCGTCGTGGAATACGTGCAAAGCATCACATAAGTATTGGGGGTGTAATAAAGAAAAAGGACATTGAAGTGTTGCGACCATGTTCTCATGATTGCCTTCCTCCCTATATGATAAAAGATATTATTGGTCGTGTATCGACTCGAGATATAGAAGAAGGCGACTGTATAAAGTTAGCCGATCTAGAATGAAAATAGCGATTGTTATTCCTGCTTACAATGAATCAAAAACAATTGCAAAAGTAATTAGAGATGTAAAGTATGCTGGAACTGTAATTGTGGTTGATGATGCATCAACAGATTTAACTGGAGATATCGCATTAAAGGCGAAAGCTTTGGTTGTTAGCCATAAAATTAACTCTGGTTATGATGCAGCTATTCAAAGTGGATTTGAGAAGGCAGTGGAACTTGAAATGGATGTTGTGATTACATTTGATGCAGACGGTCAGCATAGAAGTACAGTTTTAGCTGAATTTGTACATAGTTTTGAATCTAGTGATGTTGATTTGGTGCTTGGAGCTAGATTTAGATCTGCACGCTTCTCTGAATTCATATTTAACATATATGGAAAAATAAGGTTTGGAACTGGTGATTTGTTATGCGGTTTAAAGGGTTATCGCCTTAGTTCTACATATTATAGATATGGTGCATTCAATACGTATAATTCTATAGGTACAGAGTTAGCATTATTTTGCTTGCGTAAACATTTATTTAAAACGGTAGTGTCTGTTCCAATTGATTCTCGACTTGGAAAGCCTCGTTTAGGATCAGTGGTAAAATCAAATATTTTAATTATGAGATCGTTAATTTTTGCGATTTGGGCAGATATCAGGGGCTTATGAATTTTATACAATCTAATGCTCTTTTTAAAAGAGCATTAAATGCCATACCCTCTCAAACCCAAACTTTTTCAAAAGGTTGGACTCAATACCCATTTGGGTCTTCACCAATATTTGCAAAAAAGGCCAAAGGTGGGTACGTTTGGGATGTAGATGGTAATAAATTTATAGATTGGCCTATGGCACTTGGTCCTTTATTACTTGGCCATAATTACCCAACAATAACTAACGCGATACGCAGACAGTTAGATAATGGAATTGCGTTCTCGTTACCAACCCAAGATGAATTGTTATTAGCTGAAAGATTAATACAATGGTTCCCCTATGCTGAACGTGTAAGATTCGGGAAAAATGGTTCAGATGCCACTACAGGCGCGGTTAGACTAGCAAGAGCATATACAGGAAATGATATTGTATTGTGTTGTGGATATCATGGGTGGCATGATTGGTTTATAGGGACAACAACTAGAAATATTGGTGTCCCGAAAAAAGTACAAGAGTTGACTATCCCCTTTGCATATAATGATTTAGAATCACTTGATAGTCTTTTAAAGAACAATTCTGGAAAAGTTGCAGCAATTATAATGGAGCCAATGGGGATTTGTTTTCCTGATGAAGGATATCTCGAATCTGTCCGAAATTTAGCAACACAGCACAAAGTTGTCCTAATTTTTGATGAATGTTGGACTGGATTTAGAATTCATTTGCAAGGAGCATATGGAAAGTTTAATGTTGAACCAGACATATCTTGTTTTGGAAAAGCATTGGGCAATGGTGTCCCTATTTCTGCTATTGTTGGAAAATCAGAAATTATGGATTGTTTGGATGAAGTATTTTTCTCATTTACATTTGGCGGTGATATGCTTGGCATTGTTGCCGCGAATGAGGTACTAACTACTTTAGAGAATGAACCAGTTCTCGAACATGTTCATATGCTGGGTGAAAATCTAATCAAAGGTATAAATAATTTACTTCTTAAATATGAATTATCAAGCAGAATTAGTCTATCTGGCTATCATGCAAGAAGTGTATTTAATTTTACAAATAATGGAGCAGAAGATTTATTACTTAAAAGTCTTTTTCAACAAGAGTCAATAAGTCAAGGCGTATTAGCGGCGGGATGGCATGCGCCAAGTTACTCCCATACGCAAAGTGATGTTGATAGAACACTAGAAGTTTATAATGATGTTTTTAATAGTTTAAGCCATTGGATAGATAATAATAATTTGAGTGATAACCTCCATGGACGAATTGTTCAGCCAGTTTTTAGGCGACCTTAACATTTATTATGATTAAGAAAGACCCCATCATAGAGCCAGTTTCAGGAAATAATCCATCAGATGGTTTTGACCCAATGTATCAATGGGCATGTGATCTTTTTCCAATATGTCGTTCCCTTACAGGCAAAGGCGTGAGGGAAACGTTGGCATACTTGCAGAAATTATTACCAGAAATGATTGTACATAGTGTTAAAAGTGGAGCACAAGCATATGATTGGACGATACCAAATGAGTGGAATATTCAAGATGCTTATATAGAAGATGAGAATGGCACTAAGATAGTTAAGTTTAAGAATCATAACCTTCATGTTGTTGGCTACTCAGAGCCAATTGACAAATGGATGTCATTAGAGGAGCTTGATAAACATCTTTACTCTCTTCCTGAAGAGCCTTATGCAATACCTTATATAACAGCATACTACAAACAAACATGGGGTTTTTGTTTGACTCATAACCAAAGAGAATCATTAATACCAGGTAATTACCATGTTGTGATTGATAGCTCTTTAAAGAAAGGTATTTTGAATTATGGTGAGTTAATAATAAAAGGAGAAACAGATGAAGAATTTTTTTTGAGTACTTATGTTTGTCATCCATCAATGGCAAATAATGAGTTGTCAGGTCCGGTTGTAACCGCCTCAATTGCAAGAAGTATAATGCTTAATAAAGACAATAATAAGTATTCTTATCGAATTGTTTTTTTACCTGAAACAATAGGATCGATCTACTACTTGAGCAAGCACTTGATCGAAATGAAGAAGAATGTAGTTTCTGGTTTTGTGGTTAGTTGTGTTGGGGATGAGCGCGCATATTCTATAATACATTCGCGCTATGGAAAGACGTTGTCGGATCGAGTATTGTCATATGTGCTTAAGGGTTATGATATATCGTATAAGAAATATAGTTTCTTAGAGAGAGGGAGTGATGAGAGACAATATTGCAGTCCAAATATAGATTTACCAGTTGTTGGGTTTTCTAGGAGTAAATATGCAACTTATCCGGAATACCATACTTCATTTGATGATTTATCGGTAATAACTCAAAAAGGCTTAGAACAAAGTTACAGTGTGCTGCTTGACTGTATAAAAATTATAGAGAAAAATCATTACTATATGTCAAATGTAAGTTGTGAACCACAACTTGGAAAGAGAGGCCTTTATCATGTTATTAGTACAGAGAGTACAGGTGTTTCTACAAGTAAATTAACTGCCGATAAAATTTTGGATTTTATTTCTTATTCAGATGGCAAAAATGACTTATTAGAAATTGCAAAAATAATTGATTGCAATATAAATGAAGCTATATTGATAGCGGATAAACTGTTAACACATCAGTTAATCGTAGATTGCAATACAAGAGATAAATAAATTAATAATTAATTGTTTTTGGAGTGATATAGTATTATGTCTATTGAAAAAATATTTTATAGAATTATTGTTAGTTCGTTAGGTGTCGAGCGTGATCAAATAAATGAAGAGACTGGTCCTGGAGATATTCCTCAATGGGATAGTTTAGGTCAT
>Ga0233436_1002058_pt1 | contig 15075 bp, 16 predicted proteins | sample SI_122_August201_2_FD_182723 | JGI IMG/M metagenome (GOLD analysis project Ga0233436, IMG submission 182723) | Seawater microbial communities from Saanich Inlet, British Columbia, Canada - SI_122_August2016_150_MG | ecosystem: Environmental > Aquatic > Marine > Inlet | place: Canada: British... | reverse complement strand
AAAATTGGTTAAGAGCAGATAGTAAATTTGCATTTTTAAATTGGTCTGTACTTGAGAGTAGTATAGTTGAAGGAAATATAAAAGATTATTTTTTACACTATTTCCCAAAAGATACTGACATCCCAAATATGAAACCAGATATTGTATTAATTGATAAAAAGAATGATGAAACAAATATAGTGATAATTGAAGTGAAGACTGTCGGTGCTAAAGTAAAAGGTAATATTGAAAATTATAAAGACTTAGTTGAAAAAATTAATCTAAAGCCAGGTTATACATGTGAATTATACTACCTTATGTCTTATGGTCATGAAGACTCTAAGTTACATGCCGATTGGTCGGTTTTAGATGAGTATGACATGAATATACTTCTATGGGAAGATTTGTTTATAAATATGGAAAAGTTGAAATGTCCATTAAGAGATTTTATTACACCTTTTGGAGATATGAAAAAGTGGAATAAGAAAATTAGTGAGTTTAAAGAAGGATAATTATGGCTAAAGATTTAATGTATACTTCATCAGTGGAAATAGCTAATATTAAAGAAGTAACTAAAACTTTTTTAGCAGGAGAGGTAGTCAATGTAGATGTTAGGTCAGCTAAGGTTGATGGTAAATTCATCGATAAATCTTTTGCCATAATAACCTTAGAAGACTCTCGTGGTAGTATAGAAATAATGATATATTCAGAGCATATTAAAAAGTTAGAGTTGATAAACTTAGAAGATAAGGTAGTCTTTGAAGTAGAAGTAATTCCTAAAGACGACTATCATCAAATAAAAGTAATAAACATACTAACACAAGATGAAATAAACTAGACGTTAAATGTCCATTCTATACTTTATACTTCTTTCATTAGGAGCATAACAATGGGAAAAAACAAAAGACTCTTTAAAGAAGCGAAGGCTATTGTATTGTCTAACAATAATTTTAATATAGCTTTTTTACAAAGAAATATGCAGATAGGTTACAATCGTGCATGGGATTTAATGGATGTTATTAAGAGGTCGCTAATAAATAAAGAGACTAGGTACTATAAAAGACTTGTTTCCAAAAACAAAAAAAAGCTTAGCCATGCTAAATAATAAATTAAAAATTGTTGTAGTTGGAATAGGTAGTGCCGGAAGTCAGATAGTATATCATTTACAAAAACTAAAACTTACAAATACGACTTTAGTAAACATTGCTCACAGCCAATAATCTCGGACAGCCAGCTGTAAAATCGTCGGACAGTTGTAAGTAAAGAATCTCTAAGTGCAAAATTATAACACAAGTGTCCGACTGAGTTTTATCTTTTAGTGATTTTCGACCTTAGTTTTCTCATTGATTCACCCTCTATTTCAACTCTATAAGATGAATGCACTACCCGGTCTAATATTGCATCAGCAACAGTATCATTATTCAAGTAGTCATACCACTGAGACACTGGTAGTTGTGAAGTGATAATCGTTGAATTTATCTCTGTTCTATCTTCAATAATTTCAAATAGATTTGTAGCATCATCAGTAGACATCTTTGATACCCCAAAGTCATCAAGTACAAGGAGCTGGAATCTAGAGTACTTCTTTAATAAGTTTGTATATGTACCATCTGCACGTGATATTTTTATCTCTTCAAGCAGTGTAGGTATACGAACATAGTAAACTTTAAATCCATCTAATATCGCTCTATTAGCAAGTGCTTGTGATGAGAAAGATTTACCTGTTCCAGTTTTTCCAGTAATGATAATGTTTTGATGATTGCGGATAAAGTCCATTGTTATTAGTGACTGAAAACTTTGCTTATCAATATTTCTTTTAGCGCTATAATCTATATCTTCAATAGATGCTTGTTTATCTTTGATTTTTGAGGCTCGAAGATTTCTACCTATTCGTTTATTTTGCAAAAATATATCCTGAGCTTCTAGGAGATTATAAAACCTCTCCTCAAAGCTAAGTTGATTATAGTTTGTATCTTCTATCTGCCTTAAATAGGCTTCTTTTAGCCCATCATATCCTAGATCATTTATCTTGTTTATCACTGTAGTTTGGTTCATTTGTATCATCCTGTTATTTATAGTAGTCTTTACCACGAATGTTTTCATGGTTATTGAGCACATTGTTAGTGACAATGTTATTTGAAACCTGTAGATAGAGTTTTTTATCAAGAATAGATTCTATTGATTTGACTCTTGAAGCATTTATTGAGAGTGCATATGCCAGTGCTAAATCAAGTTCAGTTTTTCCATAGATTTTTGCCTTGTTTAGAATAGCTATAATGCTTGTATATGCATTAGCTGGATAATCTGCAGTATCTAACCTTCTTTGCACAAACTCTCTTGTATGTTCACCTATTGTCATAGCCCAATTTAGTAATCTTCCTGGATTCATTCTTTCGTTTTGGTATTGGTGGTTGCGAGGCATATGCTCATCAAGTGTAGATTTTGCATTTACTCTACTGATTCTTGGGTGTGTTGCAACGAGCTTACTCTTGTAATATATCTCTACAAGTGCAGTAGAGTATTTAACTTCTACTTTTTCGCCAAGATATTTGAATGGTACTGAATAATAGCTATCAATCAATTTTACATGATAGGATAGATCTACTGTAGCTATTTTTATCTCTTTATAGATAAACCTATTTGCAGGAAGTGCTTGTAATTGAAGTTTTTCCTCTTCAAAGAGTTGATACCTGCTTGCTCCAAGGTGTCTGCTAACTTTTGAGTTGTATTTATCTAGTAGTGGAGCTATAGCTTGATTTATCTCATCAACACTAAAGAATGTTCTATTTCTAAATACTGCTAATATCCATCGCTGTATCCCTTGAACAGCTTGTTCAACAATCCCTTTATCTTGTGGTTTCTTTGGTCTCGCAGGTTCTACCGCACAATTGTAGTGGCGACACAGCTCTGCATAGCTCTCATTTACAACAATACCTTTTTTATTATTTGAGATAATTGCGCTTTTTAGATTATCAGGTACATTTATTTTAGGTACACCACCATAAAACTCATAAGCTAATATGTGTGATTTTATAAAGTACTCTTGTTTTTGGCTAGGTGTAGCATGTACAAATGCACAACCACTACCACCAAGCACTGTCACAAATATTTGAGCCTTGAGAGTTTCACCAGTAAGAGAATCATTATAGGAAACTATCAGTCCACTATAATCTATAAACATCTGATGACCTGGTATATATGTCTGTCTCATGGTAGGATCAACTTTTTTCTTAAACTTATGATATAGCTCTTTAAAAGTACTCAAGGCATATCCTTGCGGCTCTTCTTCTCTATATTCCATCCATAACAACTCAAATGTCACACCTTTTTTTGCTATCTCTTTGTGAATGTATTCAAAGTTTGGGAGTGCTCTACTTGTAGTTTTATCTGCTTTAGATTTCTCTGGAAATAGCTGTTTGTAAATTTCATCTTCATCTTGAGTAAGAAATTCATTTATTTCATTGTTTGTTATCTCAAATCTTTTACAGTAATCTGATACTGTTGAGCTTGGTACATCTACAGCTCTACTTATCTGCCTATATGATATTTCAGTTATAAATCTTAACTTCAATATATCCTTAATTTTTCTCATAGTAAGTTTCCCCATTTCACACCTCATTTTTTTATGAAGTGTAGTTAAATTTTAGAGGATTCTCTACTTAGTGTTTTTCAGCTGTTAATTTCGACAAAATGTCCGAAGGAAAACTAGCTAGCTGTCCGAGCAGTTTCCAGCTGAGTGTCCGACGAAAAGACAGCTGGGTGTCCGAGCGAGTCCAGCGTGAGCAGTAAACATTGAAAAATCTAGTTACTTACCATTGAAAATAGATGAAATAAAAACTCTTTTTCAAAGTTCAAGCATGGTCTTTTGTATCGCTGGTTTTGGAGGTAACACAGGAACTACAATAACTCCTATTATCTCCGAAATAGCTAAAGAATTTGGATTATTTACAATATCTATTGTAACAAAGCCATTTTTGTTCGAAGGCAACAAGAAGAACAATATTGTAAAATCTGGAATAATTAAACTAGACAGAAGTAGTGACTCAATAATAATTTTTGACAACAATAAGCTGTTACCTTTATTGGATGAAAACAGTACTTTAAAGGAAGCATTCAAGATGATTGATGTTGTTTTAGTTGAAAATATTATTGATAAGATAAAATTCTATACATCAATATGTAATAATTATTTATCACGAAATTTAGAAATATAAATTGATTGATAGAAAGAGTTTAATCTTATTTAATTGTTACATTGCAAAGAGTATGGAAGATATTAATAAAGCTGAGATAGCTTTGGATGTAAAAGAACGATTTCATTTATAATCTAATCACCGCTTCCTTTTTGAATGAGTATTAGCTAAATTCTCGTCAAATAGATGCTTTTATGATTTTGTTTTTGCTTCCTTTTATATCAAAAAATCTGTAGAATTTTATCATGAAAGTACTATATTATAGGAGTTTAGGTGTTGAATTTTCTACAACAGTTTAATGAAGAACCTAAAGAGATTTAGCCCCTTTATGAGTTCTTCTATCTAGCAGTAATTTTAGTTGCATATAAATATAATCCAAATTAAAATCATTAAACTGGAAATATTTGCTTGATATGTTAAGTACATCCACTATATAATCATCTATCATTAATCCTTTGAGCTTGTATTGCATAGCGATAGTGGCCTCCAATCTCTTCCAATGTTTGTGGGCACTATTCAGAGTCTTGTGTCTAGTTTCTTTTAGATACTTGTCATAAAGAATAACTTTTTTTATAGTGCTAGTATCTCCTTCTACATATTGAGGTTTGTTTATATAAAAACTCGTTTTCTCTATCAATGCATCGTTAAATGATGAAATATAATCTTTAAATAACCAGTAGTAGCTATTTAATGCATTCTGATTTATCTCAAGCTCATTTATTCCATCAAAGCAAATGTCCATATCTGATATTTTAAATCTATTAATAAACAAACTTAAAATTGAATAGGTATCAATGCTAATATACTTAGTGGGCTGTCTTAGACCAGTAAATATCACTTCACAGTAAAAGTCTTTTCTCTTCTTTCTATTTTTAGAAATTGATTGACTCTCAATATTATGCTTTATTAAGATATACCCACTTAAATTATTAGTGTTGCCTATCTCCACAAAACTAACATCATAGTCTCTACTCTGTTTGATTTCTTTAGTCTCAAAGTATTTATTGATGATGTAGTTTTTACTACTGTTTCTTATCTCTAAATTATGTGTACACAAAAACTTTTGAAGTGTTTTAGATGGTGGCATAAAGCGAATTGTATCTATACCGATACTGTTAATAAAGATAGTTAATCTTTGTTGTGAGTGCTAATATAATTATATATTAAGCGGAGAACATCAAATCACTTCATAATGATACTAATTAAAGCCCAGTACAATGGGAATAAAAAGTAGTTTTACACCATCTAAAAAAGATATCATCTATCTATCGTTTTTGTCGGAATATAATTAGAGATAAAATCACTGCTTTTTTGAAAATATGGCTTCATGAATAAGACATTTCTACATCAATGAAGAGTTGATTGACATCATCTATATCAAAAACTGTGACTCTTTGACTTATTTTTTTAGGTTTAAGTTTGCCTTCTTTCGCATATAGCCATACCGTACTCAATCCAATACCTAACAACTCTGCTAATTCTTTAGCACGATAATATCTCTTTTGTTTCATTCCTGAATTACTTGTATTACACATATATATACCTTACATAGTTCAACTATGAAGACTTAGGCCTAAGATTTAACATCAGTATTTAGATTTACTTGATGTTCTCCAACCGTCATTGGATTATTGAAGAGTATCAATCTTGAGTGTGATAGTAAAAAGTGAGTTCACTTTTTAAAAGGAGTTTTATTTTCGAATAGAGTGAGTTAAATCAATTCCAGCAGCTGTTTCGTAATTATAATGTTGTTTTATAAAATTATTCAAATTTGTTTTAATGCCAAAATAATCTCTTTCATCATTGTTATGATTAAATTTAATCTCTTGAAAGTAGTCGGAAATAATTGAATTAACTGTGTTGAAAATTTGTGTTTTCTTAATAGTCTTATCATCTACCTTTTCTTCTTTAAGAATAAGGTACATTTCATATAGAAAGTTTTCAAACACTTGCTGTACGGTATAGTGATTGTTCTTTAATGATAATTGTAGGGCTCTTAGATATTCAAATGTAATAAAACCATTAGGTGTTGAATATTTGTCTATTGTCTCCTTTGTAGAGACTACTTTATTAATATGCTTATCCACTTCTTGGTCAGTTTCCATAATGTACTGAATGACATCGTTTATCTTATTTTCAATATTTCCTTGATTATTTCTAGTTTTTAGCTCTCGAAAGTTGTCAGAATATTCATCAAAATAGTTTAGAGCTTTATGTGTTTTCGCCAAAAGATAAAATATGCTCTTTATACATTCATCATCTAAATTATATAAGACTTCAAAAGGGTTGTCATTATTAAGAATGATACCTTTAATAATATTCATCTTTATATGAGAGAGAAATTCTGGTTTTCCATTATAATATTCTTTATAAGTTTTGTCTTTTACCTCTCCATCCATGTAATCTTTTAGCATAGGAAAAGGTAAGTAAAAGTCATCAAGTTTTTCTAATCTTTTTATAAAATTACTTTTATCATTTACACCCATTTATTTTTGTAACTCCTCGAGATAATTGCTCCACCATTGCATAAGCTCAACTCTTTCATTAAGATATTTGGCTCTGTTGTAGGCTTGGGGTACTTTACCTCCAACTTTATGTGCAAGTTGAGTTTCTATTACATCATATTTAAATCCACTCTTTTCATGTGCCAATGTACTAAACATAGCTCTAACCCCATGAGGGGTAAATTCTGTTGTTGTATACCCCATTCTTCTTACTGCACCAAGTAGGGCACCATCGCTTAATGGTGTAGAGGTACTCTTCGTCGATGGAAATAGGTAAGGGCTGTCTCCAGAATATAATTTTATATCTTCTAGTAATGAAATAAGTGTATCAGGTAGAGGAACGATAAAATCATCTTTTGTTTTCATCTTCTTTGCAGGGATACACCATTGTTTTGATTTTATATTTATTTCACTCCAAAGTGCTAACCTTGCATTAGTAGGCCGTACAAAAGTATAAGTTAAAAATAAAAGTGCATATTTTGTTGAAGACTCACCACCATACTCTTTGATACTTGTAAGAAGGTTTCTAATCCCTTTATCATCTATGATAGTAGGATAATGCTCTTCTTTTGACTGACCTATTATTTCACTAATATCAATATCACTAGCAGGATTTCTTTGTGCAAGTCCATGTGCAACAGCCCATTTAAAAGTTTTTCCTATTGTTTGATAAACTTTTTGAGTAGAGTTTCTAACATCTCGTTCCATCATCTTCCTCAGAATAGATATAATATCTTGAGCGGTTACATCATCTATACTTTTATCTCCTATATATGGAAATGTGTCATTGACAAACCCTCTCATAGTTCCTTTATAATGAGGCTCACTAATATCCTCTTTTATTTTTTCTAATCTTTGCAGTGCTATGGCTTTAAATGTATTGAGATGCTGGGTATTTACTTTTGCTTGTATTACCTTTGCTTCCTTTTTTTTATCACTAGGGTTAATACCATTAGCAATATCAATTTTATGTATTTCTCTTAGTTCTCTAGCTTTTAAAAGAGAGATACTTGGATAAGCCCCTAAAGATAGTTTTTTTTCTTTATTATTAAATGAATATTTTAATTTCCAATGCTTGCCACCAGCTTTTGTTACTAAAAGATATAAGCCCCCACCATCAAATAACTTATAATCTATTTCTTTTGTTTTGGAGGTTTTAATTTTGGTGTCTGTAAGGGGTATAGTAGTTCTAGCCATAGTGCTTCCTCATAGTGATAGGGGCTTATTATTTGGTAGGTAAGGGCTTATTTTATAGTCAGCCCCTAAAAAAGCCCCTAAATAGTTGAGATTACTATAGCATATGTTGAATTAAGTTAGACTAATAAATTAGTGTGAGTTCGTATTTTAGGCTATTTTTAGAGTTATTTGGATGTTGTTAGATTGTTGGATGGATGGGGTAGAGGGATTCGAACCCCCGAATGCTTGCACCAAAAGCAAGTGCCTTACCGCTTGGCGATACCCCAACACTTATAGTTTATAAATTGGTTGCGGAAGCAGGATTTGAACCTGCGACCTTCGGGTTATGAGCCCGACGAGCTACCGAACTGCTCTATTCCGCGTTATTTAAACAAACATTAGTCTGTTTATGAGCCGAAATTATAGACAAAAACCTTTTTAATGTCAAGCATTTTAGGGATAAATTTTAAAAATTATCTGTGACCTAATTTTAATGAAAAATTCAATATAATAGACTAAAATATTTAAAAGAGAATTTATGACACCTATTAAAAGAGTACACCAAGCAATTGAAGAGATAAAAAAAGGGAATATGGTCATCATGATTGATGATGAAGATAGAGAGAACGAGGGTGACTTAGTCTATGCAGCTTCGTTTAGCTCACCACAGCATGTAAACTTTATGGCTATGCATGCTCGTGGTTTGATTTGTGTTGCTTTAAGTAAAAAAATTGCGACAAAGCTTGACTTAAACCCTATGGTAAGTTCAAACACTTCATCATATGAGACAGCTTTTACTGTTTCTGTTGATGCAAAAGATGCTTTAACTGGTATATCTGCAAGTGAGCGTAACGATACTATAAGAATTCTTGCAAATCCTATATCTAAGGCAGTAGAACTTGTTAAGCCTGGACATATCTTTCCTCTTATAGCTAAAGATGGTGGCACTCTTATTCGAACAGGTCATACAGAGGGTTCTGTGGATATTTGTCGTTTAGCTGGGCTCAGTGAAGCTGGAGTTATTTGTGAAATCATTAAAGAAGATGGGACAATGGCTCGTCGTGATGATTTAGATGTATTTGGCGAGAACCATAATCTTAAAACAGTTTTTATCTCAGACATAGTTGAGTACAGACTTGCAAATGAGTCACTTATAAACACAACAAAAGTTGAAGAAATAGAATTTTTTGGAGTAAAAGTAAATCAGCATACATTCCAAGATCATGATGAGATAGAACATACTGCCATAGAATTTTATTCAGCAGGAGAAGTGGCTAATGTTCGTGTTCATAACGTTATGCCAGATATAGACCTTTTGCTTAATCAAAATAAGTATAATAACCTTACAAGCTCAATAGAATACCTTAAGAAAAATAGTGGAATCTTAGTGTTTATCAACAAAACTCACCATCAAGATAATTCCGCTCCAAAAGAGTTTGGAATAGGTGCACAGATAATAAAGTCATTTGGTATAAAACAGATGAACCTTATTACCTCTATGAAACAGGGCGATTTAGTAGGATTAAGTGGGTTTGGTTTAGAAATAAAAGAGCTGATCGATATTTAGCTCCAAAATATTATAAATAAGAGAGATTATGAGAGATTTTTATACGAGAGTTAATGATGGTGAAAAGATCGGAATAGAGGTAGATGTAGATGTTAATGCATTTGGATACAGCAGTAACTATTCATGGTTACTGAGTATCTTCATAAAATTTGATTTAGAATCTGCAGTAGAAGAAGCTTATGAAGAATTTTTGGAGATAAAAGAGTCTTTAGTTATCTCTTTAGAACACGAAGATAAAGCAAAATACGTAGGGAGTAGACTTGTTGATGGATGGAGTGAATTATATTTTTATGCAAAAGATTCTAAGTCCTTAGACAAACTAGTGACAGAGGCTCTTAAAAGTACAAACTATGCATATGAAAGTAGTACTGTTAAAGATACTAAGTGGGATTTTCACTATAAAAATTTAGCACCAACTGAACTAGAGTTAGCTCATATACAGAGTGAAAAGATTATAAACCTTCTTTTAGAAGAAGAGGATGATTTAAGTGCTGTTCGAGAAGTAGAACATTATGTCTCTTTCGAACTTCCTACTCAAAAAAACAGATTTGTTAATACTTTTACACTTGAAGGTTTTGAGATTAAAGACGAGATAAGTAGTGAAGAGTTTGAACATGGGTTAGCATTAATAAAAGAACATAGTGTTTCATCAGAGGAAGTAGAAAAAGTTGTCATAGCATTATATGAAGCTGTTCAAAAAAATCAAGGTTTTTATGAAGGTTGGAGTACGGTTTTAGCCACGGAAGTAGATGTTTAAAATAGTTGGAGTTTTTAATTATCTCTTTGTGATATTTTTAAATGCTTTTACCGATTTAGGTCATAAAATAATCGTTCAAAATACGGTTTTTAAAGTTTATGATGGTAGCACTCAAATAGTATTGACGGCTATTGTAAATGCTCTTGTGCTTCTACCCTTTATATTGATTTTTTCTCCAACTGGATTTTTGTCAAATAAATTTGCTAAAAATAAAATAATGAAACACTCTTCAATGTTAGCCGTATTTATAACCATAGGGATAACCTATTCATACTATAATGGTTATTTTGTAATGGCGTTTGCAATGGCATTTTTACTTTCACTTCAGAGTGCTATATTTGGACCTGCAAAATATGGTTACATAAAAGAACTTGTGGGAATAAAGTTTATAAGTCAAGGAAATGCAGCAGTTCAAGCAGTAACTACCGTAGCAATACTTGGTGGGATAATCTTTTATACAGTTTTATTCGAAGGATTGTACTCCAAAGAATTAAGTAGCGAAGCAGACATTTTGAAAGCTGTTGCACCTATTGGAGGGATCCTTATAGTCTCTTCTTTATTTGAATGGTTTTTAGCAACTAAATTACCAAATAAAATGACTGAGCCTAGTAAAGCAACCTTTAATATGAGTAAATATTTAAAAGGTGATTATTTACGAAAAAATTTAAAAACGACAACTAGAAAAAAAGAGATATTTCAATCAATCATCGCATTGAGTCTATTTTGGTCTATATCTCAAGTGGTTTTAGCTGTTTTTGGGGAGTATGCAAAGAGGGAACTCCTCGTTACAAATACGATTTATATTCAAGGAGTTATGGCTCTAGCAGGTATAGGTATAGTGTTTGGTTCTATTATGGCGGCAAAATTCTCAAAATATTTTATAAATATGGGACTAGTTGGAATCGGAGCAGTAGGAATTACAACTCTCGTCTTTTTCATACCTTTGGTTCACTCGATGAATGTGATGGCTTTAATGTTTAGTCTATTTGGTATATTTTCTGGTTTTTTAATGGTTCCTCTCAATGCCCGTATTCAATTTTTAGCTCCTAATGCACATTTGGGAACGATATTAGCCGGGAATAATTTCATACAGTATGCGTTTATGATTTCCTTTTTGACATTAACTACGATTTTTGCATATTATGGAATGAATTCAGAGATACTTTTTTATCTAATGACTTTAGTGGGTGTTTATCTTTCTTATATTACAATTAAAAGATATTTTGTAGAAATATTTTGGGCAATAATGCAAATATTTTCAAGCCTAAGACATAAGTATAATTATATTGGTTTAGAAAATATACCACAAAGTGGAGCCGTACTGCTTTTAAGTAATCATGTAAGCTGGGTTGATTGGATAATTATACAGTTACCTATGAAACACCATATAAACTATATGATGGATAAAGATATATATAATTGGAAATTTTTTAATATGTTTTTTAAAAAAGGTGAAGTTATGCCACTTTCCGTAAAAGCTTCAAAAGACGCGTTTAAAGAGGCTACAAAGAGACTTCAAGCTGGAAAGATAGTTGGTTTATTCCCAGAGGGAAAAATAAGTTCAGACTCTACTCTAGGTAAGTTTTATAAAGGGTATGAGCTTATAGGTAAAGATTATGATGGGGTTATTGTTCCTGTATTTATCCAAGGAATGTATGGTAGTTTTTTCTCTAGAAATAAGGCAAACGAAGCAAAACCATTCTATAAACGGCGTCTTGTAAATGTTTACTTCTCAAGCCCTGTAAGTAAATACACTCAAGTTGATGAATTAAAAGAGATAATAAACTCAATGAAGGATAAATATGAAGCTAAATAAGCCAAAGCATAACTTATATCGTAATGGCGTTTATGCCTTAGAAGGTTTTATAGATGTTGTGAAAAATGAGACATCTTTTAAATGGCAACTAGTAAACTTAGTTGTTATGGGAAGTATTGCATGGAGTCTCCCTCTTAGTTTTGGGGAGTCTAGTATACTTTTTATTTCACTTTTTCTCCCGATATTAGCAGAGATAATGAACTCAGCGATAGAGCGAGTTGTAGATTTAGTGACTCAGGAATATCATATCTTAGCAAAGCAAGCAAAAGATGTAGGTGCGACTTTAGTTTTAATGAGTTTGATAGTAACAGTATTAATTTGGGCTAGTGTTTTAGCCATAGCATATAAGGTAGTATAAATGAAAACAACATTGATAATAGGTGCAGGTGGAGTAGGTAGTGTAGTAGTACATAAGTGTGTAATGAACGCAGATGTTTTTGGAAACATTGTTTTAGCAAGTAGAACTCTTAGTAAATGTGAAAAGGTAAAATCAGAACTTCCAAACGCGAAGATAGAAGTAAGACAACTAGATGCCGATAATACACCTGAAATAGTAAGTCTTATAAATGAGATAAACGCAGACATAGTTATAAATGTGGCACTTCCGTATCAAGACCTTACTATTATGGATGCTTGTATAGAAACTAAAACACCGTACCTTGATACGGCTAACTATGAACATCCAGATGAGGCTAAGTTTGAGTATAAGCTTCAGTGGGAAAGAGATGCCGCATTTAAAGAAGCTGGTGTAATGGCTCTTTTAGGAAGTGGTTTTGATCCGGGTGTTACGAATGTTTTTTGTGCTTATGCTCAAAAGCACCTTTTTGACACCATTGAAACTATTGATATTATGGATTGTAACGATGGTCACCACGGACATGCTTTTGCAACAAACTTTAACCCAGAAATAAACCTTCGCGAAGTATCTGCCAATGGAAAGTACTGGGAAGCTGGTCGTTGGTTTACTACAGAACCTATGCAAGTAAAAATGATGTGGGATTATCCAGAAGTTGGTGAGCGTAACTCATTTTTACTTTACCATGAAGAGATAGAATCACTTATAAAACATATAAAAGGTGTTCAACGTATACGTTTCTTTATGACTTTTGGTGATAGCTACTTAACTCACATGAAATGTTTACAAAACGTGGGAATGTTAGGCATAAAAGCAATCGAGCATAAAGGACAGAAAATAGTCCCAATAGAATTTTTAAAGACACTTCTTCCAGATCCTGCTTCTCTTGGTAAAAAAACATGGGGTAAGACAAACATAGGTGTTGTTTTTAATGGTATAAAAGACGGAGAGCGAAAGAAGATATACATTTACCAAGTAAGTGACCATGAAGAGTGCTATAAAGAAGTAAAATCTCAAGCAGTCTCATACACAACAGGAGTTCCAGCTATGATAGGTGCTAAACTAATGTTAGAGGGAAAATGGAATGGAACTGGTGTTTTCAATATGGAAGAGTTTGATCCCGATCCATTTATGCAAGAATTAAGTAGACAGGGATTACCTTGGCAGATAAAAGAGTTATAGATGACTTATGAGAGTATGATAAAAAATATAGATGATATGCCGCCACTTTCAGATATTGCAAAAGTAATGCAAAGCCTATATGCATTTGGTTCTGAGAATGTTGATATAAAGAAGCTAGTGAGAATGATAGAGTCAGATGTAATGTTGATGGCTAATATTTTAAAGATGATAAACTCTCCATATTATGGTTTTAAAAATAGAATATCTTCAGTCTCTCAGGCTGTAATACTATTTGGTGTTACAAAGATATATGCACTTGTTATACACTTTGCCATGAGTAACCAGTTAAAGGCTGATACTGACATATATGGCTTCAATAATGCTCAATTTAATGAGATGTGTATTTTACAAAGTTCTTTGATGATGCAGTGGTATGCAAAAGTTGATTTAAGAGATACTCATGTCTTAACAGCTCTCGCTCTAATAATGGAATCAGGTAAACTAATAGTCTCAAAAGAGCTTAATGCAAGTGATTATCTTGAGGTTTATAGAGAAGGTTTTTTAGCTTGTACAAACATACAAGAGTTTGAAGAGGAGTTTTTAGCAACTACGTCCTACTACCTTAGTGCTCTTTTATTTGAACATTGGCATTTGGAACCTATTTATACTGAGATTTTAAAAGAGCTAGATGGTAAAACATATAAAGATGATGTAGAGCAAACGAGTACAGTAGTTAAGCAGTATGCTAATGCTATTGATGTAATAAGAACTGCCATTAATTTAAAAGAAGTTTTAACGGAAGAATCTATTAAAAAAGCAACTCAAAAAGTTAATGATATGGGACTTAATGGTGAAAGATTTATGGTTGTGGCAAAAAGAATTAGAAAAAAGTATGACGAACAATAAATACTTGGAAACACCATACTATGTATGTGAAGAAGAACTTTTAGAAAAAAACCTTCGTATTTTAGATGATGTGCAAAAATGCAGCGGAGCAAAAGTAATAGTTGCTCTTAAGGGTTTTGCAATGTGGAGTACATTTGGACTAGTTTCTAAGTACCTCAATGGGTGTACGGCAAGTGGACTTTATGAAGCAAAACTAGCAAGAGAAGAGTTTTGTAAACATAACCCGAATGCAGAAGTTCATACTTATTCTCCTGCATTTAAAGCAAATGAGATAGAAGAAATAGCAAAAATATCCGATCACATAATCTTTAATTCCCCAAACCAGTTAAACAGATTTCTTTTAAAAGTCAAAGAAATTAATCCAAAAATTCATACATCTTTACGAATAAATCCTGAAGTTTCTTTATCTCCAGTTGATATGTATAATCCTTGTGGTGTTTACTCGCGTTTAGGAACAACTTTAGCAAATATAGATGAAGAATCCCTAAAACAGGTGGATGGACTAAACTTTCATGCCTTATGTGAACAGGATGTTAGTGCTTTAGAAGAGGTTTTAGCAAGTTTTGAAGCTAATTTTTCAAAATATTTCACTAATTTAAAGTATATTAACTTTGGAGGTGGTCATCATATCACTAAAAAAGGCTATGATGTAGAGAAACTTATTTGGATAATCAAAGAATTTAAGAAAAAATATGATGTT
>Ga0233436_1002039_pt1 | contig 15185 bp, 17 predicted proteins | sample SI_122_August201_2_FD_182723 | JGI IMG/M metagenome (GOLD analysis project Ga0233436, IMG submission 182723) | Seawater microbial communities from Saanich Inlet, British Columbia, Canada - SI_122_August2016_150_MG | ecosystem: Environmental > Aquatic > Marine > Inlet | place: Canada: British... | reverse complement strand
ATTGCAAGTAAAGAAGCTGCTGCAATTTACAATATGCCCATTATTACTAAAAATATTGCAAATAACCCCAACAACTATACCAGATTTCTAATATTATCTAAAGATGAATCTTTAGAAACGGAAAATGATAAAACTTCAATTATTTTTTCAATAAAACATGAACCAGGTTCACTGTATAGAATCATAGAAAATTTTAATAAAAATAATATTAACTTAACAAAAATAGAATCAAGACCCACAAAATCCAACACGTGGGAATATAATTTCCATGTAGATTTTGAAGGTCATCAAAAAAACAACAACATTTCAGAAATGTTAGATAAAATTAAAAAAGACACACTTTTTATGAAAATTCTGGGATCTTATCCATCTGTAAAATTAGGCTAGAAGCCTTTTGGTTTACGTAATGTAAAACCTAAACTAAATCCCAAGATAACCACTCCAGATGTAATCACCATAAAATCAAATGTAATTCCAAAAGGATCAGGTGTCTGATTGGTATTAGCTATAATTTCTAATTCACTGGCACCCGTATTTTGAATTACAATTATTGTTTGACCATCTTCAGCATGGGTCCAATCTAAAACTAATTCTTTTTTGTAAGAAGTGTTTGGCATGTTTAAGCCATCGCCAGGACTGGTAAGTTTAAGATCAAATGAATCTCCGATAATTGCCATATATTGTGGTGCATCTCGCGGTGCAGGAATTGTAAAGAATTCGGAATCACCGGGAGATATAACAAAATTTTCATTCATAGAAATTGTTGGTGCTAAAGAATTAACTAATGCAAAAGCGCCCAGCCCAATTACAAGGCTGCCAACAACCAATCCAATAACAGTTCTTGCAGCTAACATAATAAAATGACTTTAGATACTGCTTAAAAAATTACCTACATCAAAGAAACATCATGAGGCTGACTTTCTGCAAATCCAGCTCTTGACATTTTTATAAATTCAGCATTTGTTTGCATTTGAGAAATTGTATGTGCACCACAATAGCTCAAACCAGAACGAACACCCCCAGTAAGTTGCTTTAGAATGTCTACAACAGATCCTTTGTATGGGACCATTGCTTCAACACCCTCTGCAACATAATCGTTAAGATCATCAAAAGACGTAGAACCGGTTTCTTTAGATTTTCTTCCAATAGAGGCTCCAAGAGAGGCCATTCCACGATATATTTTGAAACGCTTTCCATTCTTTGTTAATACGGTTCCAGGGGATTCATCAGTTCCTCCCAACATACTTCCAACCATAACAGTTGAGGCACCAGCTGCTAATGCTTTTGTAGCATCACCTGAAGTTCTAGTTCCACCATCAGAAATAATTGGAATACCATAATCCCGTCCTACTTTTGCACAATCCATTACTGCTGTTAGTTGAGGAACTCCTGAACCAGTAATTACTCTGGTTATACAAATGGAACCTGAACCAACACCAACTTTTACCGCATCAACTCCTGCTTTCATTAAATCTTCAGCACCTTGAGCAGTTGCAATATTTCCTGCAATTAATTCACAATTAGGGAATGCTTTTTTGATATGTTTTACAGTACTGATTGCATTTTCACTATGACCATGAGCAATATCAACAACTAGAGTATCAGCACCTGCTTCTAAAAGAGATTCACTTCTTTCTAAAAAGTCACCTTTAACCCCAACTGCGGCTCCAACAAGAGGGCGACCTTTACCATCTTTGGACGCATTTGGATAGGCAGCATTATTTGTTATGTCCTTGCTTGTAATCAAGCCTTTTACGAATCCAGATTCGTCAACTAAAGGTAGTTTTTCAATTCTATGTTTATGTAAAAGATCTTTTGCGTCATCAATAGATATGCCATATTTTGCAGTAACAACATCTTTAGTCATTACATCCTGAATAAGATCTTTAGAATTTGCAAATAACAAATCTCTTTCAGTAACAATACCAATTAACTTTGAGCTAGAATCAACGACCAATAATCCAGAAATATCTTTATCGTCAGCATAATCTAATGCAGTTTCAATTGTTTTATCAGCAGTTATAGAATAAGGGTTTTCAATCATTACGCTACCAGATCGTTTTACCTTAAGAACTTCATTTGCTTGTTCTTGAATTGTTAAAAATCTGTGAATTATTCCAATGCCTCCCGCACGTGCAATTGCTACAGCCATGGATGATTCAGTAACAGTATCCATATTGGCACTCACAAAAGGGATGTTTAGAGAAATGTTTCTAGATAATTGAGTTGTTAGACTAGTTTGACTTCTACTTGTTATATCAGAATATTTGGGTACGAGAAGAACGTCGTCAAATGTTAATCCTTCTTTCAATTCCAATGAAACCTTGTTGTAAAAGTAAAATATTGATTATAAGCCTTGTGTTATTTTGATAGTTTTGAAGCAATTGTAATAGCGTCTCTAGTAGCCATTACATTATGAGTACGAATAAGATCGGCTCCATTTAAAACAGATATTGCTTCAGCAGTGATAGATCCAAACAATCGATCAGAAGGATTCTCTTTTTCTAAAATATTACCAATAATGGATTTATTTGAAACGGATATCAAAATAGGATAATTCATTTTAATAGAATTTAGATTTTTAATTACAGATAGATCTCTTTCAACCCAATCAGTTTTAATTTTTGTAAAAAATTCACCTTTCCCTGTTTTTCTAAAAAAACCAATTGCAGGATCTAGTACAATTTTTTTATCAGAAATGTTAGATTTTTTAGCAATTTTTAAGCTATCTCGAAAAAGTTTTTTTGTTGAATTTATAGCACTTCCAGATATGGTTTTAGAATCATATGCACATAAAATTAATGAAGGCTGAAATTTAGAAATTACATCCTTCATTTGTACATCATATTTTAATCCTGAAATATCATTGATTATTTCAACATCATGCTCTAAAGCATTTTTAGCTACACTAGATCTACATGTGTCGACAGATATTGGAAGATTAGTATTATCTTGAATAATTTTTACAGCGTTAAGAATTCTTGTAGATTCTACTTTTTCAGATACACTAGTAGACAAATATGGGGCAGTGGACATTCCCCCTACATCAATAAAGTCTGCACCGTCATTTTCCATTTGAATTACTGTATTTTTGATTTTCATACGAGTAGTATTGATTGATTTTTTGTAAAATGATTCTGGGCTAGTATTCAAGATACCTACAATTCGTACAGGATTACTCCCACCAACAGAAATATTTGCAATTTTTGCCATATAGTTTATCAAAACCTCATACAATTTGAGTGATATGATGATTGTAGGTTGGGAAAAAAGATATTTTTCTATTTTAAAGAAATTAAATTATAGTGAGCAAAAAGATAAGGAATCAGCTTTAATTTTAGATTCAATTTTAAAAAAAACAGATAATGTTAGAAAATTAAAAACGATAATTCAAGATAAAACAGTTTTAGTAATAGGTTCAGGGCCGTCGTTAGGAATTGCTATTCCAAAATTAAAAAAATTAGAAAAAAATATAAAAATTGCAGCTGACAGTTCATTAAAACCACTAATAGATAATGGAATTTTTCCAGACATAGTTGTAACAGATTTAGATGGAGATGAGGATGCAATTAAAAAAATATCAAAGACAAAGTCAATATTAGTAGTACATGCGCATGGAGACAATATAGAAAAATTGCAAATGGTAAAAAAAATGAAAAATTGTATTGGAACAACTCAAACGAATCCATTTAATAAAATTCAAAATTTTGGAGGTTTTACTGATGGAGATAGGGGTGTTTTTTTAGCAAGTCATTTTGATGCCAAAAAAATTATTTTATTTGGAATGGATTTTGGAAATCAAATTGGTAAATTTTCTAATACAAAAAAATCAGATAGAGAGACTAAATTAAAAAAATTACAAATAGGAAGAGATCTTTTAATTTGGCTATCAACAATTACTAAATCAGAATTATTTACCACATCAAAACCAATTGAAGGGTTTAGAAAAATATCATACAAAGAAGTAGATAACATAATTACCTAGAATGCATTTAATACCCATTACAAATTTATTAAATTATGAAATTTTCAGAAGAGCAAGTAAAAAAAATAGTTGCTTTGAGAGAAAATATGCTTCGGCAAATAGACAAAGATCAGGAAGGCATAGAAATGTTGGAAAAAAACATACTAGTATTAGATGAATTTCTAAAAGGATCTAGTTTCACAAAAGCATCTCAATTAAAAACAGAAATTGAGCCTGAGATGATAAAAAATGAGGAGGAGTCAAAACCAGTGGAGGAGTCAATTCCCATTAAAAGAGGGAGTGATGGAAAAACAATTGCTAATGCATATGTTACACCAGATCAAGTTTCAATAATTTTAGATGAACAAATTATGATTAATGTAGATACTCCACCTTTCAAATCATTCTTTTTAGATAGAATTATTGGAGAAATGATAAAGAAAGATTCTGTCGAAGTACAAAATGGAAAAATCCAGAAGGAATCAATAATAGATTACATTATAAATAAAAATGGAGTAGACATCAGAGAGATTATAATTAAGAATTATAGACAAAAAGAAAGAGTGACAGAATTAATCAATACGGCAGGATGGTCATTAACAAGAATGTTGGAAAATATTAGTAAGTGATTATATGGATAAAATTTTAGTTTTAGACTTTGGTTCTCAATACAGTCATTTAATTTGTAGAAGAATTAGAGAATTCTCTGTTTTTGCAGAACTAGTACCATATGATATTACTTATGAAGAAATACAAAAACACAATCCAAAAGGAATAATTTTTTCTGGAGGACCATCTAGTGTGTATAATTCAGAAGCTCCAGTTCCAGAAAATAAAATTTTTAACATGGATTTACCGTTATTAGGAATTTGCTATGGACACCAATTAATTGTAGAAGAATTTGGAGGTAAAGTAAAAAGAGCAAACAAAGAATATGGTTCATCAATTTTAACAATAGATAACGATAGTGACTTACTAAACGGAGTAGGTAAATCAGTTAGAGCATGGATGAGTCACGGTGATGAGGCTGAAGAAATTCCATCAGGATTTAAAATAATAGGCCATACAGAAGGTGCAAAAGCTGCAGCAATTGCATCAGATGAAAAATCAGTTTATGGAATTCAATTCCATCCAGAAGTAGTACACACAGAACAAGGTACACAAATTCTCAAAAATTTTGTACTAAAAGTATGTGGTGCAAAACAAGATTGGACAATGAAAGGTTTTATCGATACAGCAGTAGAAAAAATTTCAAAAATCGAAGGAAATGTCCTCTGCGGAGTTAGCGGAGGAATAGACTCCACAGTTGTAGCATTACTTATTGATAAAGCAATTGGAGATAGACTCAAGTGTGTTTTTGTAGATAATGGTTTGTTACGATTAAACGAAGAAAAAGAAGTGGAAGAGATGTTTAAAGAGAATTTTAAAGTTAATTTTACAGCAGTTAATGCTGGAGAACAATTTCTTGCAAAATTAAAAGGAGTGGAAGATCCAGAAGCAAAAAGAAAAATTGTCGGTGAAGAGTTTATTCATGTTTTTACCAAGTTTGCTGAAAAAGAAGGTCCTTTCAAATGGTTAGCACAAGGAACATTGTATCCAGATATAATTGAAAGTGGGGTTTCAAAAGGTCCAGCAGCTATGATAAAATCTCACCATAATGTAGGAGGATTACCAGATTGGCTTAATTTAGAAATTTTAGAGCCATTAAGAGAACTATACAAAGATGAAGTTAGAGAAATTGCTAAAATTTTAGGTGTGCCTGAAAAACTGTTCATGAGACATCCATTTCCAGGTCCAGGATTATCAGTTAGAATAATTGGCGAAGTCACCCCAACAAAATTAGAAATTTCAAAAGTAGCAAGTAAAATTGTTGAAGATGAATTAATGGAATCTGGTTTTTATACAAAAGTTTGGCAAGCCTATGCAGCAGTAGGCGATGATAAAGCAGTAGGAGTGGTTGGAGATGAGAGAAGATATGGAAACATAGTTATGATTAGAGTTGTGGATTCTATTGACGCAATGACTGCAGATTGGACAAGACTTCCACATGAAGTATTAGAAAAAATGAGTAATAGAATTACAAATGAAATTGAAGATGTAACTTGGGTAACATATACAATTTCGAGTAAACCTCCTGCAACCATTGAACCACAATAGTGAAAAATTATGAATTATCAAAAAATCTGTGATCAAATACTAGAATCTAATGAAAAAATCAGATATGCAGCTGTTTATGATTATGGGGAACTTGTTGACAAAATTAGGCCGGGAATAACATCTCATCTAAGTAGAGAAGAAACGGAAGCATCACTGTCACAAGCAATCTACAGATGGTCAACAAGGAAAAAAACTGCAGATAAAATTGGAACTCCACTTTATGCATTAGCAAAATATGAAAAAATCTATAGAATTACAATACCTATTGGGGGCGCAGGGTTAATTCTGATAACTACAGAATTAGATGCAGATGTTAATAAAATTGTAGATAAATGTCTTGAAATTAGAGACGAACATGTTAAAAATTTATGATTGATATGAATTTCCATGTCTTTGATACGTATGTTAAATCAAACGATGGGCATACAATGCATTTTGATGTAATTACAGACAAAAATGATTCTACGATTGCAATTTCTTTTGCAAAAGAATGGTTAGAATCAATTGGTGAAAAAAATGCAAAAGTAAGTACAGAGGAATGTAAATTCTGTCATTCAGAATCAGTTGCAGAAGATATCGAAATAGAAATTATGACGAATGGGTATTTTATTGTAAAAATGGAAGGATGTCCAAAATAATCAACATAATAGTGCAGCACCAAATACACCCGAAGAATCACCAAGATTATTTTTCAATATTGGCGTCTCAATTATATCTGAAAATACTTTTGAATAAACGGAGTCCTTACCTTCAGTGTATAAGAAATCAACATTAGATAAACCTCCACCAAGTATTATTGCATCAGGATCTAAAATGTCAATTACATTTGCAAGACCATAACCCAAGTTTTCTAAAAATTCATCTTTCCATTTTTTCCCTATATGAGTATCAAAATTACTAATAATTTCAGGCATAGATTGAGTTAATCCAGTTAACTGGTTCCAGCGTTTTTCCAAAGAAGGTCCGCTGATGTATGTTTCCACACATCCAGATTTACCACAATAGCAGGAATTTCCATTGTAATGTAAAGTATGATGTCCCCATTCGCCTGCAATATTGTTTCTACCAGAATGAAGAATACCATTAATTGAAATTCCCCCACCGACACCAGTTCCCATTATCACACCAAAAACTAAATCAAATCCAACACCTGCCCCCATTTGAGATTCAGCAATTGTAAAACAATTGGCATCGTTTTCAATGGAAATATTTTTTTTCAATTTATTTTCTAAATCTATTTTTAGAGATTTACCAATTAAGCACTGAGTATTACTATTTTTAATTAATCCAGTTTGTTTTGAAATTGTCCCAGGACAACAAAGGCCCAAAGAAAAATCAGAAATATTTTGAGATACATCAAAAACTAAAGTTGCAATAGTGTCGATAATTTTATTGTAATTATTTTGAGGAGTAGGTACTCTTTTTCGTTCTAAAACGTTTAGATTTTCATCAAGAACAACGATCTCTGTCTTAGTACCACCTAAATCTACACCAATTTTGTACAACAATAATTTATGAAAGGTAGTATGATTAAGTTTTAACTAAGTTTATCCCATTGGGCCGCCGCCACCTGGACCACCAGATATAGCGATTACATCATCGATTCTAAGAATCATACATGCTGCCTCAGTTGCAGATTTTATAATTTGCTCTTTAACTACAATTGGCTCTAAAACATTAATTGCCATCATATCAGCGATTTTTGTATTTTTAGCATCAATTCCAGTCCATTTTTGACCTTGACTTTGTTTTGATCTTAAGGTAGCCATTGTGTCAATTGGATCCATTCCTGCATTTTCTGCAATAGTTAATGGTATTACCTCTAATGCTTCAGCATATTTTTTAATTGCAAGTTGTTCTCTTCCATCAAAATTATCAGCCCAAGTTTTGAGTTGTGATGCTGCAAATGATTCAGGAGCACCGCCACCGGCAACAATTTCAGGTTTTTCAATTACATCTTTTACTACCATTAAAGAATCATGAATAGAACGATCGACTTCATCAATTACTCTTTGAGTTCCTCCACGAATTAACATGGTAACAGATTGAGGATGCTTACATCCTTCAATGAAAACCCATTTATCAGATTCAACTTTCTTTTGATGAGCCAAATTAGCATGACCAAGATCATTTTCAGACAAATCATCCAAATTACTAATAACACGACCGTCTGTAGCTTTAGAAAGTTTTATCATATCACTTTCTTTAACACGACGAACTGCCATAATACCGTGCTTAGAAAGATAATGTTGCGCAATATCGTCGATTCCTTTTTGGCAAATCAAAACATTAGCACCGACATCATGTAATTTATCAACCATTGTTTTTAGCATTCTATTTTCCTCTTCTAAGAACATCTGCATTTGAGTTGGATCAGTAATTCTAATTTCTGCACTCATCTCTGTTTTTTCAATTTCTAGTGCAGAGTTAATTAGTGCAATTTTTGCAGTTTCTATTCTAGTAGGCATTCCACTATGAACAATTTCTTTATCTAAAACAATGCCTTGTATAATTTGTGTATCGTCAATTGAACCACCTGGTTTCTTTTCAACTTTAATATTTTCAAGATCAACAGAGTACTGGTCACCTTTTTTTGTTGCAATAGCAAGAATTGCATCAACTACAATTTTTGATAAATTAGTACTATCTTCAGAAATTAATTTGGATTGCATACTAGTTGAAGCAATTTTAAGAAGTGATGCTTTATCGTCAGGCTGAATTTTTTTAGATAATTGTGAATAGATTTCTAAAGTTTTTTCAGATGCGGCTTGGAAACCTTCAATGATGGTTGAAGAATGAACATCTTTTTTCAAGAGATCTTCTGCTCTAGCTAATAATGCCCCACCAAATACAACAGAAGAAGTTGTTCCATCGCCTACTTCATTATCAACAGTTTTAGAAATTTCAACAATCATTTTTGCTGCTGGGTGTTGAACATCAATTTCTTTAAGAATGGTAGCACCATCATTTGTAATCGTAACGTCGCCTAGGGAATCAACTAGCATTTTATCTAAACCACGAGGTCCAAGACTGCTTTTTACTAATTGGGCAACCAATTTTGCGGCTGCAATATTATTTTGTTGTGCATCCTTACCTTTTGTTTGTAATGCGCTCTCTTTGAGAACTAAAACTGGTCCATTAGGTCCTTGTTGAATTGATGCCATTTTGATTCATTTTCAAATGTCAAAATCCCCCTTTTTAACATTGCCTAATTAATTGGGGAGATATAAGATCGCTTTTTAACATCAACAATTCCACCTGCAAGGATTCTAACAGACGGTAAAGCTAAGAATGGTAAGAACAAAGGGATCAAATGAGGTCGAGTGAATTTACATCCTAAATCCACAATGGTGTTATTGATCTTTTCAAAATTAGATGAAACAGTTTCAAAAGAATCTGTTGAAATGATTCCTCCAAACTGTAAAGGAAGCGAAGCAAGTATTTTTCCAGATTTTACTACAACTAGTCCACCTTGATTTTTAATTAAATGGTTAGATGCTACGGCCATATCAGAATCATTTGAACCGAGTACAATCAAATTATTTTCATGAAAACTCCATGTCGAAGCAAACGCTCCAATATCAGCACCAAAATTTTCAAGAAATCCAATAGAATGGTTATTCGTTCCATGAATTCTATCAAATGCTGCAACTTTCCAAATATCAGAATCAAGGGATGCAGAAACATGTCCATCTTTGGAATAAAGTTCAGACGAACCTAATTTAGTAATTATTTCATTTTGCATAAAAATTGTATTTGCAACTACACTATTTTTCTTAGATTTAATAAGAAAATCACGTTCAGAGAATTTTTTTAATTTAACAGTTTTTTTAATCCATGGAGAAATAATATTTTTCTTCATCTTGGCAATAAAAACACCATTAGAAACTACAAGTTTACCTCCAACAAAAACATGTTTTGGCTTAAATGATTTTAAATTATCAAAAACTAGAATATCAGCTAATTTTCCAGGCGCAATCCCGCCAAGATCTTTTTCCATATTATAATAATCAAAATTATTCTTAGATGCCATCGTAACTGCATCTATAGGCTCTAAACCAAGTTTAATGGATTCACGTATACAATAATCAATATGGCCAAATTTAGAAATGTCTAACGGATCAAGACCATCAGAACAAAACATCAATCGATTAAGATATGTTCCATGTGACAATACACGTGGAATGATTTCCTTTAAATCACGACGTATAGAACCCTCTCTAATCATTATCCACATTCCAAGACGTAATCGTTCTAACACTTGATCAAAATTAATGGGCTCATGGCAAGAAAGTATTCCAGATGAAACATATGCGTTAAGTTTTTTATCACTTGCCCCAGCAGTATGTCCATTAATTATGCAATCACATTCCAGCATTGTTGAAAGTGACTTCATTGTTTTAGGTTCGCGTAAAATTACTTTAGTCCATGAAAAAACTTCGCCCATGCCAATTACATGTGGATGTTTAATTGCAGATTTCTCTTGAAAAGAAGTTAAAGATTTGGTATTGCTAAATTTTGCATCTACTGGAAGCCCTCCAGGAACTACTTGGAATATTCTAATCGGCAGATCTTCCCCTAGTTTAAGAAATTCTTGAAAACCTCTGTAACCGCCAATACTAACAACGTCAATAGGATCAGAAAACAGTGAGGTTACACCACAAAGAAGAGCTTGTTTTGCAAATTCGGAAGGTAGTACAAATTGATCAATGTGTAAATGAGGGTCAGCAAACCCAGGACTGACAAATTTATCTTTAATATCAATGATTTTTGTTTTTGAGCCTATCGTATGACTAGCGTCAGGACCGACATATGCAATACGATCGTCAATTATTGCGATCTGAATTTTTGGAATAATTTCTCTAGTGTAAACTGAAAGTAAATTGCAATTCTTTAGTATAAGATCAGATTTTTTGTCACCAAGTGCTACTGAATTCAGGGAGTTAATTGACTGTGCTAGGCTTGAATTCATAATTAACAATCAATTTTATGATTATTATAGGTTCAATGCTTAAATTACGGTTGAGAAGGTTTTGTTGATATGAACATTCCAAAAGTGATCAGAAAATTTTGTGCAAAATGTAATGCACATACTGAACAAAAAGTTGGAATTTATAAAGCTGGAAAAAGACGAGGCATGGCAGCAGGTGAACGTCGTCACGCTATACGCAAAAAAGGCTATGGTGGACAAAAATTCCCAAAACTTGCAAAACCAGCCAAAGTTACAAAGAAAGTTACGCCTATTATGACATGTACTGTATGTAAAAAGAAATACAATAAAAAAGGAGTTAGAATTAAGAAATTTGAGTTGGTAGCAGCATGAAGAAAGCACACATAGAAATTCCAAAGCCGTCAAGTAAGTTTCAAAAAGTTAATTGTGAAGAATGTGGCGAATTACAGGTAGTGTATTCTCATGCATCAACAGTAGTTTCATGTAATTCTTGTGGAAATACAATTTCAGAACCAACAGGTTCCAAAGCTAAAATAAATGGCAAAATTTCAGGTAGTGCCGAGTAATTCATAATCCTGCTTTGTGTTTAAATTAAGTGCAACACGTTTGTCATCGATTATAAGATAATTTTCGTCAATATTTTCAGATGAAGAAATTTTATTTGCGTTAACTAAAGAAATTCCAGTGTAATTGCATTTTTGATCGTCACAATGTATAGAATAATTTGACTCTAACCCAAGTTTTGCTAAAAAATTATTAGTTACAAGTATGCTTGTCCAAGTTTTTTCAGGATCATAACAATTAACAATTTGTTGTATGATTTCTTTATCTAATAATGGTAAGTCACCAGAAGTGACTAAAACAGAGTCATTAGTAGATTGAAGTACTAAACTCAAATCTTCAACATAACCAACTCCATCAGTATCAAAAATATCAATTTCATTTTGTTCTAACAATTTTTTTGTCATTGGAGAATTAGAACTAGTTAGCGCCAGTATTTTTGAAAAACATTTTGAATCATTTAAAGAATCAACTACATGAAGAATTATTGGTTTTTTATATTTGAGTAATAATTTTTCACCATCTAAATTCATACGCGTACCTTTGCCACCAGCCATAACCAAACCAATCATAGCGATACAAACACCATCAATGATGCTAAACGAGTTAATTCATTAGTCGAGCCAAGAACATCGCCAGTAATTCCACCAAAACTACGGTTGGACATTGCCAAAATTACCAATGTTACAACAATAGTCACACCAAGCATTACAAGTCCAGTAGTTTCACCAAGTAATGCAATAGGAATCATCATAATTATAAAAGATGCCATTAGTTTTTTCTTATCTTTCATAATTTTCATAAAAGGAGAGTTTGAGCCTAGGGATGCTGAATTTCCTAAACTAGATAATAGAACCATTGAGAATTTTGCCAAAATTTCACTAATTAAAATTGCCTTAAACAAATCAAATCCAGTTGTAAGTGAAATTGTAACAACTAATCCAATCAGATACAAAACAATTGCAACTACTCCTGCAGATCCCGTAGAAAGATCCTTCATGGCGTTAAGTTTTTTCTCTTTACTACCTTTTACCATAAGACCATCAGCAAAATCAGCTAACCCATCTGCATGATGAATTCCAGTTATAATTACAATTGATGTGACAACAAGAAAACTAACTATGATTGGATCCAAAAGAAAAGATAACCCAAAACCAAATGAACCAACTAAAATTCCAATAACAATTCCAACAATAGGGAACAGATACATGTATTTTGCAGTTTCATCTAATGTAGAATTTGATGATGATGGTAAGATTGTTAAAAAAGAAAAAATAGATCCAATTTCTTTAAACATAGAGCCACCATCCAGTAAAAGATAAAATCAAAATTATTGGAACTGTGATGATTCCAAAGAAAAGAATTGATGTTAGTTTCATAATCTTAATTGCAGATGAGACATGATATTTGGTAAGAGTAATTTCACCGTCACCCAATTTGTAATGATTAATTTTTTCAAATTTAGTTTCCAAAGCACCAGCTAGTGCTGCCATGGGATATCCAGCATTAGGACTTTCAGTTGTTTTACCATCCCTGACCATTACTTTGTAAGAATTTCTCCAATTATTTTGTAAAATAGCTGCTGAAACAATCATCATTAATCCTGTAAGTCGAGATGGAATATAATTTAAGATTGTGTCACAAGTAGCAGTAAACCACCCTAGATTTCTAAAAATATCATTTTTGTATCCAATCATGGAATCCGCTGTATTGATTACTCGATACACAAATGCTCCCCATAAACCAAAAAAAGCATAGTAAAACATCGGACCAGTAACACCATCAACAGTGTTCTCACTAATGCTTTCTAATACGCCTGAAATTACATGGTTTTTATCCAAATTTGTGGTATTTCTCTTTACAATCATGGACAGGTAATTTCTCGCCATATCTAGATCATCACTCTCCAAAGATTCCAATACGCTTGTTGCATGTTTTTCCATTCCACGAATAGCAATAGTTGTTTTAAGCAGTAATGCTCCAACAATTACAGAAACAATCAGTGAAACATGATCAATAGAAATTAAGGATATTCCAAAACTAAGACTTGATAATAATAAAACAACAATACTAGAAGTAATCAATATAATTAAAGTGCCTCCAATTTTTTCAAATATAGGATTTTGATGTTTTGCAATAGGGGTAAATTTTGCAATCAATGTTCCTATCCAAGCTGTTGGATGATATCGATTTTTTGGATCTCCAAACACTAAATCAATTAAAATTGCAAAACCAATAACAGATATAGATTCAAGAATCATTGTAACATTTTCTCAATTGAATTAACATCAATATTTGATTCAACAATTTTAGATAGTTTATTTAATTCACCATCAATTTTTGAAATATTTTTTTTACTCCAAGTGATATGTTTAGGTTTTGCATTAAGAGAATCCTCTTCAGGTAAATTTAATGGCATTAAGGGAATAGTTCCAAAAGTAGGAATTTTTGTAATATTTTTTAATTTTTTAAATCCAGGTTTTAACACATCAATATCACCACGAAATTTATTGAAAATAAATCCCTTGACAAGTTTTTGATATTTTTCATCAATCAAATTCATGGTTCCGACTAAACTTGCAAAAGATCCTCCTCTATCAATGTCAGTTACAAGTAAAACATCGGCGTTTGCTTTTTTAGCAATTTTCATATTTGCAATATCATATTTCTGTAAATTAATTTCTGCAGGAGAACCTGCACCCTCCATAATTACCAGATCAAAGTTTTTCTGTAAAGTTTTTAGAGATTTTGAGGCTATTTTCATCCCTTCAGTATTTACAAATTTTTCATAGTATTCTTGAGCATGCATTTTTTTGAAACGCTTACCGTTCAAATATACAATACTAGAATAATTTCCAACTGGTTTTAATAAAATAGGATTCAGATCAGGCGTGATATTACAACGTGCGCCAAAAGCTTGAATTGCCTGAGCACGAGAAATTTCAAAATCAGGCGTGATATAGGCAAAATTAGACATATTTTGAGATTTAAACGGGGCAACAGTGTATCCTTTATCGGAAAAAATTCTGCACAAGGCTGCAACTAATGTTGTTTTACCAGCACCAGAAGATGTTCCTTGAATCATTAATGATTTCATTTTATTTTCTCCAATGCGTTTACTAATTTTACATTATCTTTGTGAGATTTTATTGCAATTCGAATATAATGATTATCTAAGCCTCTAAAATTTTTACAATCACGAATTAGAAGATTATTTTTTAATAATTTTGTTTGTAACTTTGTAGAATCATATTTTGTTTTGATTAAAATAAAATTAGTGGATGAAGGCACACATTCAAATCCGTCTAAATTAGAAATTTTATCTTCTAAGTATTTTGATTCTTTTTGAATTATTATATTAGATTTTTTAAGATGTGTTAAATTTTTAATTACAGCATTTGCTGCATCCTGTGCTAATGAATTTACACTCCACGGAATTTTTATTTTTTGTAAAATTTGAATTATTTCTTTAGAACCACAAGCATACCCAATTCTCAATCCGGGTAAGCCAAATGATTTTGTTAAGGATCTTAAAATAAAAAGATTATCGTA
>Ga0233436_1002032_pt1 | contig 15243 bp, 15 predicted proteins | sample SI_122_August201_2_FD_182723 | JGI IMG/M metagenome (GOLD analysis project Ga0233436, IMG submission 182723) | Seawater microbial communities from Saanich Inlet, British Columbia, Canada - SI_122_August2016_150_MG | ecosystem: Environmental > Aquatic > Marine > Inlet | place: Canada: British... | reverse complement strand
GAGACCAGAATCAATATAACTGTACCCTTGGGGGGCAGATGTTATTACTTCCTGAAAATAAGGATGGAGCAATATCTCTTGCAAAAGAGTTAAAAGATGTTGGTGCTGATTACTTGGTAATTAAACCCTATACGCAGTCACAGTACGGGGTCTCTAGAGCGTATGAGGGGCTGCGATATGATGCCATGCAATATCTTGAAGAGGCACTGAGAGTCTATGAGACTGATGATTTTAAGATTATCTTCCGTGTCCATGCCATGAATAAACTGCATGAACAGAAGCAGCCCTACGATACCTGCTACTCTACCCCCAATTTTTGGGGATATATTATGGCTGATGGTAATGTCTATACCTGCCAGACTTTTGCTGGAGATGAGCGGTTCTGTATTGGCAATATCAATGAAGCAAGCTTTCAGGAGATCTGGGAAGGGGAGGAGAGGGGCAGACAGCTACAGTTCATGTTAAATGATCTGGATATCTCCGAGTGCCGCAAAAACTGTCGTATGGATGAGGTGAACCGCTATCTGTGGGTGCTTAAACATCCCGGTGCACATGTGAATTTTATCTGAGTATGAATAAAAAAATCGCCGTTATAGGGAGCAACTCCTTTTCTGGAGCGAGCTTTGTCAATATCACACTGAATAGCGGTTATTCAGTGATTGGTGTCAGTCGCTCAGCAGAACAGAACGATCTGTTCCTCCCCTATGGAAACCATCCCCAGCGTGCTGATCGGTTTAGTTTCCATCAACTCGATATCAATAATGACCTCGATTTAATCATTGAGCTGATGGAGACAGAGCGGCCTGAATATATCGTGAATTTTGCCGCTCAGGCGATGGTGGCGGAAAGTTGGCTCTATCCAGAACACTGGTTTATGACTAACACGGTCTCTACCACCCTGCTGTTCAATCGGCTCAAGGATCTAAGTTTTATCAAGAAGTATGTTCATGTGACCACTCCAGAGGTCTATGGAAGCTGCAGTGGCTACGTGAAGGAGGGGCAGCCGTTTAACCCCAGTACCCCCTATGCGGCATCGCGCGCAGCAGGAGATATGAGTCTGAAGACTTTTGTCGATAATTACGGATTTCCTGCAGTCTCTAGCCGTGCAGCTAATGTATATGGAGCGGGTCAGCAGCTCTATCGGATCATTCCTCGAACCATTCTCTATATCCGGCAGGGAAAGAAGCTACAGCTTCATGGTGGAGGCCATTCGGAGCGCTCCTTTATCCATATCAATGATGTGGCCGATGCCACATTGAAGTTGGCGGTTGAGGGTGAGGTGGGGGAGGTGTATCACATTGCTACCCAGTCGACGATCTCCATTAGGAACTTAGTCCAGTTGGTTTGTGATGAGATGGAGACAGAACTTGAAGAGGTGGTGGATATCGTGGATGATCGCCCCGGCAAAGATGCCGCCTATCTGCTCGATAGTACAAAGATCAGGGAGCAGCTGGGCTGGCGGGATGTGGTCACGCTGGAACAGGGGATTGATGAGGTGAGAGCATGGATAGATGCCAACCTTGCCCAGTTGGAACAACAGGTGGATCGCTATATCCATAAAATATAATGCTACAATTTCTTAAATAGTAGAAGTCTGAGAGATGCTTTGTTGATATTGCAGGTTTTTTATATGTGGCTCGGAATTATCGTTTTAATTTCCATGCGTAGGGTTTAAACCTTCGCCTTTAGGCGAACAGATTCATCTATGATACTCAAGGGCCTACTGAGGAGCGTGAGAGATGGAATATCGATATGGAAGTCATACGATCTACAACATAGAGTATCACTTTGTATGGGTAACAAAGTATCGTTACAAGGCATTGGTTGGAGAGGTTGGGTTAAGTGTTCGTCAACTGGTACGACAGACCTGCGAGGCGTTTGAGATAAGGATTTTGAGCGGTGTAGTGAGTAAAGACCATGTCCATATACTGGTAAGTGCTCCACCGAATATGGCGCCAAGTGAGATCATGAGGCGAATAAAGGGAAGGTCATCTAGTAAGCTGTTTGAAGAGTTTCCGCATCTAAAGAAGCGTTACTGGGGGAGGCATTTTTGGGCAAGAGGATACTTCTGTTCTACGGTAGGGCAGATGACAGAAGAGATGATAAAGGATTATTTGGCTCATCACTTTGAGCCTAGACAGGAAGATGGTTTTGAAGTTGAGCCAGAGTAAAACGCGTCGTTTAGCCGACGCGTATCCGGGACTTTTAGTCCCTCACGTTAACCCACCTACTTTAGTAGGTGGTTGTTGAGTTAAAATCCGTAAAATAAAATTAATAGGAGAGGTTTGGTGGGAAAGGAAATTGATCTATTGGCTAATTACCCAAAAGCAAAGCGCAATGTGGAGTCCAGAGGGCAAGAAAAAACGGATGAAGATCGGAAGATTGCAAGAGAATTTGGGGAAGAATTCTTTGATGGAGATAGAAAGCATGGGTATGGCGGATTCAGCTATAATCCTCGTTTCTGGGCACCTGTTGTGCCAGCTTTTGAAAAGCATTTTTTGCTATCGTCTGAGACTAGACTACTAGATGTAGGGTGTGCTAAAGGCTTTATGTTGCACGATATTGCTGCTGCAATTTCTGGAATTACTGTTACAGGTGTGGATATATCTGAATATGCAGTTAAGCATGCTATTGATAGTATGCTGCCAAATGTGCATGTTGCAGATGCTAGAGAACTACCATTCGAAGATAGCTCTTTTGATGTGGTAATATCTATTAATACAATTCACAACCTCGAAAAGGATGACTTAGCTCAAGCATTACTTGAGATTGAACGAGTCAGTCGTGGAAAGTCCTTTGTTACTGTCGATGCCTATAATACAGAGGAGGAGAGAGATAGAATGATGGCTTGGAATTTAACTGCAAAAACGATCATGTCATCAAAAGAGTGGATCTCTTTCTTTGATGAGGTGGGCTACAGCGGTGATTATTACTGGTTTGTTCCATAATAGTTGCACAAAGTGCTGTTTGTGCTGTATTCGCCAATGATGTAATAAAAAACAGTCTGACGTGTCTGTCAGGCTTTACTAGGATTTTCCTTGATATCATTGATGTAGCATCATAAAAAACAAATATGTATCATTTTTGAAGGTGATCTGGATGACCCAAGGTTACAGAACTTTAATTGTTGTACCTCCCCTTGTTCGGCCTGAGGCCTATAAGACTGATGACAGCCGCCCTGATTTTGAGGGGGTTCGACTGATTTCTCCTGTCGATCCAGTCAGTATTGCAGCTGTGCTGCATGATGCTGATATTGAAGTGAACATCTTTGATATGGGGTGTTGGAAAGATGGTCTTGAAGAGAGGTTGACCCGTGTGTTGTTTGATTTTTCTCCTCAAGTCGTAGTCCTGGTGCAATCTCTATTAACCTTTGCAACAGCACATGATTGGAATGGCGATAGCCTGTTTGGGCTGGCTCGCAAGCAATTACCAGAAGTTACTACTATTTTAACAGGAGCGTATGCCTGTAATAACCCTGGTGATGCAGTTAGTCAAGGTGTTTGTGATATCGAAATACGAGGGGAAGTTGATTTTGTTTTGCGTGACCTATTACTCAAGCTGGTTGAAGGTGGGGAGATAACAAGTTTACCAGGAGTAACGGCAAAGTTGGATCAGGGGAAAGTGGTTGTTTCGGGTACTATACCAACGGTCGATTGCGAGCAGTTACCATTGCCATACTATGATCTCTTTTCGCCGGAAGAGAGTTTGCAGTATGCTCGTTTGCTGGAAAAAGGGAAGATTCGCTATCCAGCACGTAGTTCATATTATCGTGATCTTTGTACCTCTCGAGGTTGTGTCTTGAATTGTAGTTTTTGTGGGGTTGGTTACTTGCGGGGAATGAATAACCGCTATCGACGAAAGTCACTGGATCAAGTGGTGGCTGAGATTGAGCAGGCATTTGAACAGGGCATTGAGGAAATACACTTTATTGATGACCTGTTTGTTAGTGATGAACAGCAAATTTACGACCTGTGCAATCGCTTGCAAAGAGATGGACTGAAGTTTCCATGGTTTGTTTCACAAGGAATGCCACTGTGGCCTCTAAGTTATGATGCGCTTTGTGCAATGGTTGAAACAGGAATGTATCGTTTGATTGCCCCATTTGAATCAGGTAGTGATACTGTGCTAAAACGGGTAGTCGGAAAGCTTGCATCGGTGAAGCATAACCAACGTGTGATTGAATGGTGTAATCGTTTGGGTTTGGAACTGATAGGAATGTATGTTGTAGGGATGCCAGGAGAAAGCAGGGACGATATTTTATCTACGATTGAATTTGCTGAACAACATCCGGAAATTGATTACAATGTTTTTTCTATTGCAACGCCACTCACTGGCACCAGAATGACACAAAGGCTTGAGAAAAAGGCGCAATTGAAGAATCAGGATAAGGTTAACAAAGTTGTAAAAAGGACTGTTGCCCTTTTTCGTACTGAGGAATTCAGTGAGCTGGAGTTAAGCCTGATTCGAACCTTTGAATGGGACAGGCTCAATTTTTCCACCAAGGATAGAAAGCAACGTTATGCTGACATGGTTGGGCTCAACCTTGAAGAGTTAGATCAGATGCGGGAACACTCTCAACAAGTATTCAGGCATTATTTTCCAGAGTATGACGGCCCTCTAACCTACAGAGCATTGTTACAGGTGGTGGAACAATATGAAAAGATGAAGCCTATGCTGGGGGAAAGATGAGAGAGCTTGCTATAGTAGGTGCTAATGGATTCATTGGGAGGAATATCAATAGCTACTTGGTCAGTAAAGGGCATACTCCTGTTTTGATCAGCCATATGGAAGGCTATGATTACCTGTTTGCATCGGAAGATGATATTGAGTTTCTGGTGACATCGCTTCCGAAGTCAGCACGTTATGTGCTAATCTGTACTGGGTACAGTAATATCGACGGCTGTTTACGAAACCCTGAAAAGGCTGAGCGGCTTAATTTTCAGTTGCCACTGCGTATTGCGCAATCGTGCTGGAGATCTGGTCGTACACCAATACTGATCTCATCTGATCTTGTTTTTGGTCATGGAGAGGGGCCTCGTCGCGAGGAGGAAGAGGTTGCTCCTACATCCCGTTATGGCTACTGGAAAGCGAGAGCCGAAGAGAGTTTTCTTGGGGCTGCTGGGCCTGCTATTGTGGTTCGTTTAACAAAAGTATATAGCCACCAGCAAGGTGATACCTCCCCAATTATAAACTGGATAGATGCATGGAAGCAAGGAACCACAGTACGATGTGTAACGGATCAGATGTTGCAGCCAACTCACGTGTCTGATATTGGCCGAGTTCTGGAAAAATTGATGGGCTGTAAGGCTGAAGGGTTATGGCATGTTGCAGGTGATGAGATGGACAGTAGATATGGGATGGCTTGTTATATTGCCGGGCTTGTTAGTGCATCAACTGAACTGATCGCGTCATGTCGGCTAGAAGATCTTGGTCTTATTGAGCTAAGGCCAAGCAATACTACGTTGGATAACAGTAAGGTCTGTCAACAGTTAGGCGTTAATTTCACCCCTCTCTCATCCTTTTTTTCTGTTGGGCATAGCTATTAATGAATGTTAAGTTAGAAAATTTACTTCCTGACCTGTGGCGACGAATGCAGTTAATAAGGATTACAGAAGAGACAATTGCAGAGCGATACAGCGATTGGGAGATGCGTTGCCCGGTTCATCTGTGTACTGGACAGGAATTTGCAGGAGCAGCAATGGGCGTGTTGCTTGATACTCATGACCAGATAGTGAGTGGACATCGTGCACATGGACACTATCTTGGAAAAGGAGGCGACCTTGATGCAATGATTGCTGAAATTCATGGTCGCGCTAGTGGTTGTTGTGGTGGTCGTGGTGGCTCTATGCACTTGATCGATGTCAATGCTGGTTTTATGGGAAGTACAGCGATTGTTGCCAACACAATTCCAGTGGGGGTCGGCCTTGCACTTGCTGCACAACTTCAAGCAAGTAAGCGAATAGTAACAGCGTTTTTTGGAGATGGTGCGACTGAAGAGGGAAGTTGGTATGAGTCACTGAGTTTTGCGGCGCTAAAAAAACTGCCTATTTTGTTTGTTTGTGAAAATAATCGCTATTCGGTTTACTCTTCATTACAAGAAAGGCAACCAGAAGATCGGTCGATTACACAGCTGGCTCAGGTGATTGGGGTTAAAAGTTCTGCTTGCGACAGCCGAAATATAGAGTCATCCTTAATGACCCTCAAGGAAGCTACGACTGCAGTGCGTCAGGGCGAAGGACCATATTTAGTAGAAGTAGCAACCTACCGTTGGAGAGAGCACTGTGGACCTAATTATGATGATGATTTAGGTTATCGTCCACTAGGAGAATTGGAAAAATGGCAGCAAGAAGATGGGCTTAATCTCCTTGCCAAGGAATTAAATAATCGTATGTTGTATTCGGTGGGTGAAATGACAGCCTGGAAAGATGAATGCAGGGAGCGTGTTGATTATTCTTTTTCCAGAGCATTGGCAGCACCAATGCCAGAGCTTTCTACTTTATCTAATCAGTTGTTTAGGGAAGAGGTATAGTATGAAATCTGGTGGCATGACTTTTGCCGAAGCAGTGCATGAAGGGCTTTACCAGGCAATGCTGGAAGACTCGTCAGTTATCTGTTATGGGCTTGGTGCAACAGATCCAAAAGGGGTTTTTGGTACTACCAGTGGTTTAGAGATGGAGTTTGGTTCACGGCGAGTGTTTGATATGCCAACTGCAGAGAATGCGATGACTGGTATTGCAATTGGTGCAGCTTTGGGAGGGTTGCGTCCCGTAATGATTCATCAAAGGCTAGACTTCTTTCTTCTAGCCATGGACCAGTTGGTTAATAATGCAGCAAAATGGCACTATATGTTTAATGGAATATGTAGTGTTCCGCTTACCATCCGGCTTATTATTGGGCGTGGTTGGGGACAAGGGCCAACCCATGCGCAGAATTTGCAGGCGTGGTTTGCACATATTCCTGGCCTAAAAGTAGTGATGCCCGCTTTTCCTGATGATGCATATGCTTTATTAAGAGCAAGCATCCAGGATCCTAACCCTGTTCTTTTTCTTGAAAATCGTTGGTTATACGGTTCTCGGAGTGTCGTTTCAGAATACACTCATACGTCATTGGGAAAAGCTAGGATTGTTCAAAAGGGAGACGCAGTTACCGTAGTTTCATACTCTTATTTGACATTGGAGGCTTTGAGGGCTGCGCAGGTTTTGGGCGATCAGGGAGTTTATATGGAGTTGATTGATCTGAGAACAGTTGCACCAATTGATTGGGAGTGTATTGCCAGTTCATTGCGAAGAACTGGGCGATTACTTGTTCTTGATACGGGGCACACCACAGGTTCAGTAGCGGCAGAAATTATTGCGAGGATAAGCACTAATGAGTTTGTGTATTTGAAAAAACCGCCATTGAGGATAGCGTTACCGGATGTTCCAGAACCGACAAGCAGGGGGCTTGTTAAAGGCTATTACCCTACAGCGTTAAATATTGCTGAAGGTTGCTTATCGTTGCTGGATACTGATGCAAGTGTTGACCTGTCAGAACTGTTTATCTCTGGAATGGTCGATACACCAGGGGAGTGGTTTAAAGGGCCGTTCTGATGATTTATCGTAATGGGTAATAATTAGTGTTTTTATTGATTGAGAGAATTTTATTATGGGTAATAAAGAGTTTGAGCTAGTCTCATTGCTTATAAAAGAGCTTCCAAAATATCCCGAGTCGCACTCAAGGGGAAGTGATTTTTATAATATGACATTTAATATTTTGCAGGAGTATGTAAGAAATAAATTTAGTGATGTAACTGTTGATAAAATATCTCTTGGAGGTTTTTCTGAAATTGTATTTCCTTATCATAGAATGGGAAATACAACATCACTTAATTTGTTTGAGTTGGATGAGTTGATCTTGTTCTCATACTATTATCATAGTAGGAATATTTATAAAAATGTACTAGACTTAGGAGCAAATATTGGATTGCACACGTATTTTTTGTCTAAATCAGGTTGTTCAGTTAAGGCTTATGAGCCAGATCCAGTGCATTTTGAATTGCTAAAAAAAACAGTAGATAGCAATAATCTTTCAAACGTTGAAACCGTTAATGCCGCAATATCAGATTTTTCTGGAGTTAAAAAATTCATTAGAGTTCTTGGCAATACAATGAGTAGCCATTTAAGTGGTTCGAAAGAGAATCCATATGGTGAGTTAGAAACGTTTGATGTTGAAGTTATAGATGTTAATACTATTGTAGGTTGGGCAGATTTTATAAAGATGGACATAGAGGGACAAGAGGGTAAGGTTGTTCCAGCAATAGATGTTAAACACTGGAAGAATTTAGATATGGTTCTTGAGGTTGGTACTGAGGAAAATGCATCACTAATATATAGCCATTTATTGGAGAATAGAGTTAACATGTTTTCTCAAAAAAGAGGCTGGAACAAGGTGGGGTGCTTAGAGGATATGCCGACTTCGTATAAGGAAGGTAGTCTTTTTATTACTTGTAAGGATGAGATGGTATGGCGGTAATTAATGCAGACTTGAGAAAGGAAATTGTTGATCTTGTTGTGAATGGAAGAGGTGGTCATATACCAAGCGCATTTTCAATAGTTGATATTATTAATTCAATATATGAAAATATTATCAATGTGTATCCGGATAATCCAGAATCTGGAGATAGAGATTATTTTATATTAAGTAAAGGACATGGGTGTGCTGCACTATATGCGGTACTGCATAAGAATGGTTTTTTGTCTGATGCTGATATGCTGCAATACAATAAATTTAATGGGATATTAGGTGGGCACCCAGATAGAACTCGAGTGCCCGGAGCAGAAGCATCGACTGGGTCGCTTGGGCATGGGTTACCATTCTCAGTTGGTATAGCTCTTGGATTAATGATTGACAGACAAGAAAATAAGGTAATTACTCTTGTAGGAGATGGTGAATGTCACGAGGGTACAATTTGGGAGTCAGCGCTCGTGGCGCAGAGTCTTAATCTTACTAACCTCTGTTGTATTGTTGATTACAATGGTTCTGCTGCACAAATATTACCACACCCATCTATTGCAGAGCAGTGGAGGGCATTTGGTTGGAGTGTGGTTGAGGTGAATGGGCATGATCCTGATGAAATAGAAACAGTTGTTAAGAAATTTTATGATGAAAAATATAATAAACCCTTGGCTGTAATTGCAAACACAGTCAAAGGATATGGTGTTGAATTTATGCAAGCGCATGGTCCGTGGCACTATAAAATACCTAGCGATAATGAATATAGATTAATTATGGAGGAGCTTTTTAAATGACTCCAGAAGATATGAAACAGGCATTTCCAAATGCAATAATGAATGTTGGGGATAATGATGAAAGAGTTGTAGTTCTAGTGGGAGATATAGGTCATTTCGCATTGAAGCCATTTGCAGAAAAATGTCCTGGACGCTATTACAATATAGGAATTTTAGAACCAACAATTGTAAGTATGGCCGCAGGGTTGTCTGCAAAGGGGTTTTATCCTGTTGTACATACAATTACTCCATTTATTACTGAAAGAAGTCTTGAGCAGGTTAAGTTGGACTTTTGCTACCAGGGGTTAGGCGGTAACTTGATTTGTGTTGGTAGCGCATTTGATTATAGTACATTAGGTAGTACTCATCATGCCTATAATGACATGGCAACCATCGGTTCAATACCTGGCACGGAGATAATATACCCAGCGTCACCTTTTGAGCTTGAAGAGTTGTTTAAACAAACATATAACAATGGTAATTTGACTTATATGAGGATGGCAAGACACCCTCATGGGGTTGAGTTCGATAAAATTGAGTTTGGTAAAGGTATAATGGTGCGTAAAGGAAGTGATATTACTTTAATTGCTACAGGACCACAATTGAAGACAGTCCTAGATGCTGCAGAACAGCTTGATAAAAATGGAGTTAATTCTGAAGTTCTATATTTTCATACTGTGAAGCCATTTGATAGTGATCTTGTCGTAGAAAGTGTATCAAAAACTAAGGCAGCCTTGGTTGTTGAAGAGCATATTAGTATTGGTGGATTAGAACACTATGTAAGAATGTCACTTAATAATAGATTTAAATATATTTTAAAAAGTTTATGCATTCCTCAGGAGTTTCTAAGGCATTATGGTACTTATGATGAGCATTGTGAGGCAATGGGATTTACAGTGGAAAACGTATGCTCATTATCGAATAAAATTCTCGTTGAGAAACTGTTATGAATAAAAGAATTATTGTTATTTCTGCTAATAGTGATATTGGATACAATATTTGCAAGGATTTACGAAAAGATGGGTGGGAAGTATATGGTACATATAGAAAAGAAATAAATCTGTCTAGTTTGAAAAAGCTTGGAGTAAAAATGTACAAGCTTGATATGTCTCAATCTGAGGCTGTTAAGATGGTTTCTACGAAGCTTCGTGATGAAATTGGTAGTTGGAATGTTCTTATTAACGCTACTGGTATGCAGTCACCAATTGGTAAGTTTGAAAAAGTCGATATTAATGCCTGGGTCGAGTCTGTTCATGTTAATTTTATTGAACAAGTAAGAGTGGTTCACTATTTGCTGCCAGTTGCCTCGAAAAATTCTTCTGTTATATTTTTTGCAGGAGGTGGAACTAATAATGCAGTAAAAAATTATTCAGCATATACAATTTCAAAGGTTGCATTAATTAAAACATGTGAAATATTAGATTTTGAAAATGAAGATGTTTCTTTTTCAATTATAGGCCCAGGGTGGGTGAAGACTAGAATTCATGATGAAACGCTAGGTGCCGGAGAGCAGCTTGCGGAAGAGAATTATCAAACTACTTTACAGCATTTTGACTCTGGTGAATTTACACCGATTGAAGATGTTCAGTCTTCAATTCGATGGGTTATGAGTCAGCCAAAATCAGTTGTTGGTGGGAGAAATTTTAGTACTGTATATGACGCATGGGGGGTTAAAGAATTAGAAGAAATGCTTGCTAATGATTTTGATATGTATAAACTTAGGCGTAATGGAAATGATCGTTTTATTAATAGTAAAAATAAGAACTGATTGTTTATGAATATTTAAAGGTATGATTTTTTTATTTTCTGAATGAATAACTTTCCGTGCCAGTTGTATTTTGATTTGCAGGGTGTAATTAGATAGGTTTTGTGGGGTTTATGGAATATCCAATTAGCAGTATTAGTCTTGAGTTGATATCTAAATGTAATCTTAAGTGTGTTCATTGCCGTTTGCAGTTGCATGATTATGAGGCTGCAAATAAAGTGATGAGTTATGATGATGTTATTAGTTTTATGGATGAAGTTAAGGATAGTAATAGAAGGGTTTCACTAACGTTGCAAGGTACTGGTGAAGCATCTTTGCATCCTAAAATGTTAAATATCATTAAGCAGGCAGCAGCCATGAACTTTAAGGTTGCGACAACCACTAATTTGCTCTCAAGAAAAAAAGAGGTATATTTAAGGTTTTTTGAGGTTGGTTTGGATCTAATGACAGTTTCAATTGATACGTTAAATAAAAGTGTTGTTGATTTAACTAGAGCGGGGACTTCAGTAGAGGTGCTAAAAGAAAACTTTTCATATCTAGTATCCAGATACCCTGATAAAATATATGTCCATTCAGTGGCGAGCGATTTAACGGTCCCACATTTTGATGAATTATATGAGTTTTTGAATAGCAATGGTTTAGTTAATTGGCGCTTTATATATTTAAATAACTGGGATGGCACGTATGGTATTTCTGATGAGTCTATAGAAGTTTTGAACGCTAAAGTAAAGGTCTGGAGTAAGGAGATGGAAATCAATGTTCCAGACAAAAATGCGTACTGTGAGCAGCCGTTTGGTGCTTTAAATGTAAACGCGCTGGGTTATATAATGCCTTGTCTCTACTATGAGGATCATAATATTGTCAATTTCGGCAATGTGTTTGAAGGTAATATTTCAGAACAATATAACTCGGATAAATTTAAACGGTTCAGGGCTGATGTACTTACAGGCAAAGCTGATATATGTAAAGTCTGCCAGATTTTTAAAAAACGATAGATTAAATTGAAGTGAATTATGTTTCTGCTTGCTTGCAGTGTATAGGGGAATTGTATGTTTTAGTGTGATTTTGATTAATGTCGTGCTACTGTATAGCAAGACAGTTTGCTGTGTAGGTTCTTATTGATACATTAGTAGTTCCATATCTAATATCAGGATATAAAATTGCTACTTGTTGATTCTGAGGCAAGTTAAATGCAAAAACATATGGGACTATTAATGCTTAAATTTCTAGATATTTAGGGTGATAATGAAAAAATTAGCATTGATATATCCTAACCAAAGATGGTTAAAAAATGATGTAAATACAACCTGGGACCTAAATCCTGTAACACTGTGCCAATTAGCGGCTATGGTAAAGCATATGGTTAATGTTTTTATTATAGATGCTCAGTTTTATGATTTATCAATAGGCGATTTTAGAAAAAAAATAGAAAACATAGGCCCAGATTATGTTGGAATTTCCGTTCTTTCTTCTGAATACGGCGAAACATTAGATATATCAGCCTCTATTATCAAAGATATTGACAAAGATGTTGTGGTCATTGCTGGTGGTATACACCCAACGATTGAGTACGAAGATGTTGCTTGGAATCCTGATGTTGATTACGTGGTGAGGGGGGAGGGTGAATATGTCTTAATCGATTTGCTGAGCTATTTAGATGGTAGTGGAATACTCCCTAAGGAAGGACTTGTATTTATAGATCCTAGTAATAACTTGGTGGTTCAGAATCAGGTAATTGTTAGTGATCTCTCTTCTCTTCCATTTCCAGATTACAGCTATGTGAACTTGCATGACTATCTTGTTAAGGGGCCTCGTCATGGCCCATTAAGGCCGCCTGAGCTTCCATACCTACGCGTTAACATCACAAGAGGTTGTCCGTTTGGTTGTAGCTTCTGTCAAGTGGAGAGTATTAATGGCAAAAAAGTACGTTATCGAGATCCTGTGGATGTGGTGGACTGGTTAATTTCAATCAGAGATGAATATGGAATTAAGTCTATTCTTTTTGACGATGATCAGCTGCTAGGAAAAAGATCTTACTTTACAAGATTGCTAGAATTAATTATTGAAAAAAACTTGAGTTTAAAGTTTATAATTAATGCGTTTGCAATATTTTTGGTTACAGATGAGCAGCTCAAGTTGCTTAATAGGGCTGGCTGTGTTGGTGTAAATGTTGCAATAGAAAGTGGTAGCGAAAGGGTACTAAAAGAAATTGTGATGAAGCCAGTTAAATTAGATCAGGCAATTTGTAAGATCAAAAAAATTAAAGAGTTTGGTATGTTTTGTATTGCTAATTTTATTATCGGATTTCCAGGAGAAAAGTGGTCTGAAATTCGTCAGACGATAAGCTATGCAGAAAATTGTGGAGCTGATTATGTGAAATTTTTTGCAGCGGTTCCTCTTAAAAGAACAAAGCTTTGGGATTTGATGGTAGATACTGATTCGTATGACGGAAATATAGAAAACTGGAGTGTTGAGTGGAGGTTTGGTCAGATAAGTTCAGACGAGTGGAGTTCTAAAGATGTTAGTATTTTGAGAGCCTATGAATGGGATAGAGTAAATTTTGGAACACCAGAAAAAAGGTTACGTATTGCAGAGTTGTGGGGAGTGAGTGAGGAGAGGCTAGATGTGATTAGGAAAAATACTCGTGATGCTGTAGTGTCGATGCTGAGGGGAGGTGAGTAGTTATGACCAAATTTGCGTGCTTTGCTAAGGCTGCAGTACTTACAAGTACGGGTAAACCTTTGGAAATTGTTGAGCTAGAAGTCCCTCCCCTTTCTAGAGGCCAAGTTCTGGTGAAAATTCTATACAGTGGTGTTTGTAGAAGCCAGGTAATGGAGGTGAGTGGTGCGAGAGGTCAAGACCCATGGCTGCCCCACCTTCTAGGTCATGAAGGTTCTGGAGTGGTTGTTTCAGTTGGTGTTGATGTAAATAAAGTTAAGCCAGGCGATGAGGTGATTCTTAGTTGGATTAAAGGTGATGGGCATGATGTTTCCGGTGCAAAATATGATGTTGAGGATCAAGTAATTAACTCTGGTGCTGTGACAACATTTTCGAATTATTCCGTTGTTTCAGAGAATAGAGTGTTTTTAAAGCCGGAGTCATTACCATTTGATCAAGCAGCGCTGTTTGGCTGCGCTCTACCAACTGGTGCAGGTATGGCTATGAATGAAATTAATATTTCTTCAAATGTATCGGTAGTTGTTCTTGGTCTTGGTGGAATCGGACTCTCTGCTTTGATGGCGCTTAAGTCGCTTGGTGTTAAAAATATAATAGCTGCAGATATCTCGGATGAGAAGCTAAAAACTGCAGGAGAGATTGGTGCAAATCATTTGGTAAACACTAATAGAACTGATCTTAAGGAATTTGTGTGCGAAGTTACTGAAGGAATAGGGGCTGAATATTGTATTGAATCTGCAGGAGCGAGCAAAACAATTGAGTTAGGATTCTCAGTAATACGTAAGAAAGAGGGGAAGCTATTGTTTGCCTCTCACCCACCGGAAGGAGATATGATTAGACTAAGTCCACATGAATTAATTAGTGGAAAAAATATTTCTGGTAGTTGGGGAGGGGGAAGTAAACTGGATGTGGACATACCTAGAATGCATGATCTTTTTAGGTCTGCAGGGATTACATTAAATTTTCTAATTACAAAACGATATAGATTGACGGAAATTAATGAAGCTTTATCTGATCTTGAACGTGGGCATGTCTATAGGCCAATTATTGTAATGGACCATAGTGATGATGATTTTATAAATATCGTAGATTGATTAAAATGAGATATAATAAAAAAGTTTTTGTCTCGGGGCATTTTAATGTTCTTCATCCAGGGCATTTACGTCTATTAAGATTTGCAAAAGAGTGCGGGGATCACCTGGTTGTTGCTGTAGTGAGTGATCGCATTGCAGGTAGATCTGCACATGTTTCAGAGCAGTTACGTCTTGATGGGGTCAATAGTAATAGTTGGATCGATGAAGCTGTTCTTATCGATGAGCCTGTTAATGTGGTGATCAATAGAATACGCCCAGATGTTGTCGTTAAGGGAAAAGAGCATCAAGAACGATATAATCCTGAAAAAGAAATTGTTGAATCATATGGTGGAAAGTTGCTCTTTAGCTCAGGTGAGTCGATTTTCTCTTCTCTTGATTTGCTTAGAAAAGAGTTTCATCAGTCTACAATGGATGACATAAGTATTCCATATGATTATCTTTC
>Ga0233436_1002025_pt1 | contig 15254 bp, 16 predicted proteins | sample SI_122_August201_2_FD_182723 | JGI IMG/M metagenome (GOLD analysis project Ga0233436, IMG submission 182723) | Seawater microbial communities from Saanich Inlet, British Columbia, Canada - SI_122_August2016_150_MG | ecosystem: Environmental > Aquatic > Marine > Inlet | place: Canada: British... | reverse complement strand
GGTAATTTTCTAATAGATATTCAAATGCTGCTAATATAGCTGTGCCATAATTATGTTTTTGAGTTTTCATTTACTTATACCTATGAATATACATATTTTAAAGTCGCATCAGCTGAAGGATACGGATCATTCATTGCCACTTTCCAAGCAATCTGTATTTCTTTATCAATTTTATTGCCTAACTCTAACTCCTGCTCTTCGGTCCAAATTTTAGACTTAATCATTGATTTAGATAAGCGCGCAATAGGGTCTCTTGCTTTCCAATTCTCAATATCATCAAGTGCCCTATCAACACCCACATCAACATCATCACGCCAATCAACATGCCCATACCATCGATAAGTCACCAATTCTATAAATCCAGGCCCTTTACCAGCGCGTATATCATCAATCAACTCTTTAGATGCTTTAACCACCGCAACCACATCATTTCCATCTACCAATTTATAAGGAATGTCATTAGCTATAGCAAATCTTGAAATCATATTACTTGGCTGCCTTAATGAAATATGCATATGACTAGCGAATAGATTATTTTCAATTACAAATAACATTGGTGCTTTTTGCATCTTTGCTAAATTAAACGATTCATGAACTACACCCTCTTCTACCGCCCCATCTCCAATATATACCACCCCTATATCATCTGTTTTTTGCATTTTAGCAGCCATTGCCGCTCCTACCGCTAAGGACACCGTACCAGCAACAATAGGCACTGAGCCATAAAAACCATTTGGCTGATCATATAAATGCATAGAACCTCCCATACCCTTTGAGAACCCTGTTTCCTTCCCTAGTACCTCAGCAAATAATCGATAAAAATCAGGATTTAATGCAAGCAGATGCGAGTGAGATCGGTGAGCGCCAAATACACGATCAGTTTTTTGCAAATTCTGGGAAACACCTACAGCAATCGCCTCTTGACCAGCACCAAGATGAACTGGACCACCAATCAGTCCATTCTTTCTTCCTAAGGCTAACTGGTGTTCAGTTTTTCTAATCAGAAGCATTGTGTTTAGCATGTCTTTCAATACATCAACATCTTGACTATTAATTAATATTGGATTATGGTAATTTTCAGGATTAGATAATCCTTTTAATTCATTTTTCATTTCTTAACCACCATCATTACAAATTTAAAGGCTGATTTTTTTATATTAAACTTAAGATCTATCCAGTTAGAAAGTCTAATAACCACCTGTTTGGATAATATTTTATTTAACAAAGGAACAAGCCAAGTTATAGAGGCAAAATACCTTATTTCTGCATGTCCAAATTTTTCAGTGTATTTATCAATTAAACTTATGGTTGGCATTCTTATAAGTGTACTTTTAGATCTATCTCCTCGAAGATAGCGCATATATCGGTTAAGTCGATAAATAGGGTTATTGTTAAGCGAATCTACTGCAATCATCACCCCCCCCTGCTTAAGAACTCTATAAATTTCATTCATAACTACAGTGTTATCTCCATAACTTAAGCTACCGGCACTACAAACCACATCAAAAATTTCATTTTCGAAAGGTAATTTTTCCATATCAGCAACTTCTGCAGAAAAATTTTCACATTTGGAAAACTTGTTATTCATAACTTCTACAGATTTTGGAGAGAGATCTATACTAATAATATTATAGTTCATATCAATCAAAAGGGGTGTATTCTCACCCATTCCTGCACCAATCTCCAGTAATTTAGCTTGCTTCCCCCTTTTTCCTTCTAAAGTCCTAAAATAATATTCATATGACAGCGCATTAAGATACGCAGGAGTTATATTAGAATAAACACCTTTATTGAGTAGTAATTTTGCCTTGATATTGTATCTATTTCTTTCGATATCTTTGTCAATCATTTTTTATTCTTACCTATTATTAGGACTTTATATAAAGTTTATTTTGCTCGGTTGTAATACGTATTAGTTATCTAGTACGCTTCTCAAAAAAAATATTAAAAACTGATAATCTTAAAATTTCTGAACAATTTCATTTTCGATCAAAATATCATGCCCAATTAGCGCATGCAGCTGTTCAAGATAATCTTGAAGTTGGTCTGTGTGGTGGCCATTATTAACTAATGTATTCATATCTTTATTAGAAAACGGCTGATTATCATAAGTAATACCAAAGCGCTTAACAGTAAAATCATTTAGCCACTTTCGATTATCGGGGGCTTCACGCCTAAAAATTTTCCATTTATAAAGCACAAGATAATAAACACTAGAAACAGTTTTATAATAAAAGTCTTTTTTTGCTAAGGCTCGATAAATGGAGCCAGAATATACACTACCTAAAGTTGGGTACATAAATTCTTGATATTTATGTCTTTTTGAATGCAATAAAGACATGCGATTATATATAGATAACAAGTCTCCAAAATTAGCTTTGAAACGCGCACAAAAAATAACTTCATTGATGTTTTTAGATCTGAAAATTGAACTGCGATGAGATAGTCTTAACTGCTCAAAAGAATAAGTCTTTAAAGCTCCATCAGGAAGTATGACGTCTACAGAATCAATAACATTTTTTATCTCATCTCCATATGCGCCAGCATTCATAAATATAGCAGCCCCTACCGTACCTGGGATACCCTCAAAACCTTCAAAACCTGTCACACTGTGAGAAAGTGCAAATCGCGAGAGTGCTGGCAAAAGTACACCGCATTCAGCGGTAATCAGACGAGAATCAGTGTCAAAATATAAAGAAGATATTTTTGTTGTAGAGATAAGAACGCTATAATTAATATCATCCAGGAACATGAGGTTGGATGTTTCGCCTACAACCTTAAAAGCAAGATCATGATCATTAATCCAATTAAAACAAAGCGAGAGTTGTTTTTGATTACTTGGAAAAATAATCAAATCAACATTGCCGCCAGTTTTAAAATATGAAAATTTAGAAAGCTCAACAGATGAAGAGAATTCAATAGCATTAGAAGACAGCCAACTAAAGAATATTTCAATTTTTTTACTCATAAGGTATTGATTTAGAGATAGTTAAAAGGGTAAAAATTAAGGTTTATTATAAACAATTCAACTAACCGATAAAATCTTGAATAATGTTTTTAACCTGGATGGTGCTGTTTTCTATACTCCATTTTTTTACAGCCCCAATATTATGATTACCTATTTTCTTACGAAGAATAGGATCATCTACTAGTTTGCGAATAGCTGAAGAAAATCCATTGATATCATTAGGGTCAAGAGAAAATCCAGTTACTCCATTTACTGAATAGTCTTTAATGCCTTGAATATTAGAAGTTACAATGGGCAACCCTGATGCCATTGCCTCTAAAGGAGCAATTCCAAGACCCTCTCTCTTAGATGGATGGGCAAAAATATCGGAAACTTTTAAAAGCTCAGGAATATCATAACGTAAACCAATAAATTTAACATTGTCACTAATATTAAGCTTCTTAGCAAGGTCTTCTAAGAATTTTAATCGATCACCAATTCCACAAATTACATATTTAATTTTAGGGTTATTAACTACAGAAATCGCTTCAATCATAACTTCGTGATTCTTTCGGGTCATCAACTCTCCGGCAGATAAAACTAATATATCATCAGGATTAACCCCAATCTCCTTGCGCTTTGAATTAACCTCTACTGAAACATTATGATACTTAGATAAGTCAAACCCTATACCATCAATATGGAGAACCGGATTGTGAAAATGCTTTTTTGTAAAAGCAAAATCTTCCCGATTAATCATAACCATCAGATCTGTCATATAAGAGCATAACTTTTCAACTGGATAATAAATCCAGTTCATAATAGGCGCCCCTTTAAAAAAGTGATAACCGTGTGCTAAATACAATACTTTTAGTCCATTTTTTCGAAATTTATTAGCAGCCAAACGAGTAATAACCCCCATAACAGGCTCATTAGTCCAAACTAAATCGTAACTACCAACTTCAATTATTGATTGAAGCTCTTTATATCCTTCTATATTGCCCTTTGAATACGGAGATCGCTCTGATGAGATATGAAAATATTTTGAATTTTCAGGCAATTGATCGCAAATAGTTTTTTTATAGTCTTCAGATTTATACTCATCTGCAGACGAACAAGCTACGTCTACATAATAATTATTATTTACCAAATATTTAACATGCGGAAGTAAAAATAGATACATCATAACGTCTGTTGATGATATTAAAATTCGTTTCATACTCGACATAGCTCCTTTGAATTAATTAAACAGCCCAAAACATCACATGGGCTTCTCTTTTCTATTATTATAGCAGTGTGCTATTTTTAGCACACACTCTACCAACGAAGGGTGTTATAAATTTCTACTTTTTTGCTTTCATATGTTTCTGGTACCAGATTAGCAACGCTATAAAAATTAAAATTGCCATACTAATTACTGATTCTTTATTAAAAATCTTCATTATCGATCCACGTGGCGATAACAATAGCGTCTCAATATAGAGCGCGCCAAGATAAAACATAATTATATTTTTATTTAATCTATTTATAAAATACTTAGCAAAATAAAGTACCATGGCAGTCAAAATAAAGATGATAACCATAGAGCCATCTGCAAATTCATAAAATTCAGCCCCCATAGCTGTGCCTATTGTAGAGCCATTATACAACTTATCAGGCTCTGTTATATATACCAAGTGCTGCGCTAAATAATTTTTATTTTGAATTCCCTCATACGTATAATTTGGAGCAAGAGAAAATATTCCTTGAATGTACCCAAATAAAAAAGGAATACTGTTGAAAAATTGGTCTTTAAGTTCAATTGTGTAGGCAATTACACCTATACTTCCAGAAGTTGAAATAATTGCATACAGTATCAAATTAAAAATCGATACATCGGTCAATACACTGCCAACCCCCCCTCCGAACCTAACTGCTCCAATCACAATTGATAACATAAACAAAATAATACCAATTGAAATCAGCTTCTTAAACTTTAATTGATTAAAAAAATGAGAGTAAATAAATATTACCGTTATTACTATTGCTATTGTTTCACCTCTAGCACCTGTGCCAGCTTGAATAAAAAAAGGAATCATAAATAGCGTAGCATATTTAATATACTCTTTATGGTTTCTGCTTTGAAATAGCATGGCATAACCAGATACTTTAAATAAAATATCTGCTAAAATTAAGACTCGAGAAGTTTCTAACTCGGTAGATTGTAAATGTATAACACCTATATATCCATATATTCCTGAATAATATACAAAAAGAAAATTTCTATAAACAACTAGCGCTAATAAAATAAAAAATATATATTTAATTATATTTCTAGACTTACTATTATGAATTATAGTTGTCAGTGAAAATTCAGATTTCTTATTTTTTTTGTCAAAATTCAGTATTCCAATTAGCCAGCCAACTGAAGAGCCTACAATCATCGAAATCAAAACCTGGTATGTTTCAGTTAGAGTTTTAGCTGAAACCACTGTTTTAATTCCATCGCTTATCATAATTCTATTACCTAATGGATAACTATACAAATCAAACAGTGAAAAAATGGGTATCGCAATATTAAAAAGAAACATCATGAACAGAAATATTTGATAAATATTAAATCCTTTATCAAGACATGACAAAGCTACACACTCTAAAAAAACTAAAACTAAAATATTTCTATATATGTCAGATGAAAAATCCGTTAAAAAAAATACAGGCATTAAAGACACAAAAATAGTCAACTGAAATAAAATTAAAAATATTATCAGTGATTTATTTAAGTATAAATTTTTCATATTTTATATTTGGAAAATTCAATTCTGAAACGAAAAAAAATACTCTAATTTAAAGATGTCAATTCAAGAGAATTGCTATATTCACTTTTCAATTCCAGATCTTTAAGAATTTCAAATAATTCATCTACACTTTCTGGTTGCATAACTTTTTTCGGATTACTATACATTGATTGTAGACTATCAATTAGATTATCAGCATTAAAAAAAACAAGGCCAGTTATCTTATGCAAAAAAATTACATAAGGCTCCTTTCCATATAATATTTTAGGTGTAAATGCCGCTGTTGAAAAGAAACTCATTAATATATGATCATTAGTTATAGAATTTTGACATTCCATCTCCCACATATTATGACATTCATCTAATTTACAAAATTTTTCATAATAATTCTTTTCAATTTTTTCAATTGGATGTATACGATAAGTAAAATTTACTCTTTTCAAACTTTTCATCGCACTATCGACAGTAAATTTACACCTCTCTTCAAGGTCTTTATCAGCACCTTTATGGTTTAACGTTAATGATTTCAAACCATAGTAAGGAGCTCCTAAATATACAAATTGGCTGGAGTTGTATAAGCTATTATTTCTATATTCAAATATACGATTATATATTGCATTGTTTTGGGGTTTATGCGCAGGTAGTTTAGTTATGTAATCTTTTTCGCCGCAAAACATATCTGGCTTATAAAGTAATTGCCCCTTTATATCTGCAAGTAAAAATCGACGTAAGAATGTTTTGTTTGCTAAACGAAAAAACAGTGATCTTCTTTTAATATCAAGCGTTCGACCTGTGTATGAACTTATCCCATCCTCCAAAAGGTATATATCAGAATTTTTATTAATTACGCTAAATAGCGTGGCATATAATTGACTTTGAGAGATAATAATGTTGTAGTGGTTTTTTTTTAGATGAATTGACCCGTTAGTCAAGCATAGTTTATGAAGGAAAAACCTTGGAAACACAAATAGAATAAGTAAAAAAATAGAGTTTATATTATTAATAAAAGGAAAGTCATAAACATTACCAAATATCTTACTTTCTTTCACTCTTTCAGATAATTTTTTTATATCGTCTGTTTGATGGAAAATTACAATGTCAGTATCGCCATTGTACTTTTCTGCATCATTTAATACAGCGTTAATTGAGTTTAAAATCGCATATTGAGTTGAACAAACAAACAAACACTTTTTATTTTTCACTAATAAATCCTTTTGTCATATGTTCGTATTTTTTTAGTTTATAAATTACCACTCTAAAAACCCCTGTCACATAGTCTGACACCTTTCTAAGCTTTCTATTGAGTGACAAAAAATACCTTGAACAATTGCAAGCTAATACTCCGCTAAGTGCACGCTGCGACTCTGTATATTGGCATATTGGCTCCTTATCTTTCTCATTCGAAGAAATTACACTCATTACATTAACCTGGGAATTAAAGTAATTCAAGTTTTGAACATATTTTTAATAATTTCAATACTTTTCTTTTTTTCCTTACATAGCTTTCTATTTACCTCTTCCCAGTCAATTTTTTTAGTTAATTCTAATTTCGAATCGGGGGTGTATATACACTCATTCAATTTAAATACATTTAACAGATTATAAATTCTAGTTGCTGCATCAGTTATACAGACATAGAATTTCTTATTATACAAAATTGAAAAAACACTGCCATGAAAAGAATCTGTCACAACAATTTCGGCATCACGTATTAAACCAATCCACTCTCTCGGTCCGGCAGTTAACTCTAGTTTTGTTTTTAAAAAGCCGCCAAGTGGGAACGGAATAGAGACAACTTTATACCCTGTAGAATGTGCTAATTTCCTAACAGTATTTATTAAAAAAGACGATACAGTGGTTTGATAAACTAAAATATATTTATCTTTTTTAACTGGTGGACATGCAACTGTATCCCACTCCTCTTTAGTCAATAGCATAGTGGGATCTAAAACTAAATTTGCAGGTTTATCTAATAATAATTCAATATTTTTGACGCCCGACTCCTCCCGCATATTAAAAACACAAAAATCTTTTAATAATTCTTTATATTTTGGCTTTAAGTCATTGGGTATACTTTCAAATCCAAAGCTAGCCCCATAACTCATTTTTTTCTCTGTAGATTTTACAAAATCAAAATAGTATGAAGGATCAAAATCTGTTATTGAATCATTCCAAACCTGGTCACTACCGGCTATAAAAGCACTATATTGATCTTCTAAAGCATGTAAATCACTCAAATTTAGCCTTGGTGTCATCTTAATATGAGTTCTAAACTCTGTAAACTTTGCTCTTCTGGGCATTCTAACTATAGAATACGCAATCCCTAAAAAAAAACGTATTACCCCCTTCCTTTTTAAGGCAGATAATCCGTATGGTATGCTCATATACTTGCATTGATAGTTTAATACTTCATTTTCAACACCAATTTTTATCAATGCTTTTTGTAAAGCATAAGATTGTAAAGTAGCTCCATAATTTTCAGAATTTTGAAACGTTAATGTAGCTGTTTTTTTAATATTTTTTGAATTCTGTAGGTAGTCCATTTTTACTATTTTCCTATTATTTTATCTCTATTCAATTTTTTGTATTATTTTATAAACTCTAAAGGTATTTTTTATACTAGATAACCCTTAAATTTTTTTATTAAAATAATTTTTTAAGATCTTTTCGAATTATATTCAATGGGTTAATTCCTTTTAATTGAATCCAAAATATATTTTTACTATCTTTACAAAATAAATTAGAAACAAATAAAGAAAGAAACTGAGTAACAGCTGTAGCTATTGCCGCACCAATAATTCCAAACTCTGGTATTAATAAGTAATTGAGTAGAATGTTAATAAATACCGCTATAATTTGAGATACCATCAACACTTTTGTATATCCAGTAATAGTAAAATGACTACTCCTAAGGACCGCATTGTATATAAAAAGAGCCCCCACAAGATGAATCATAAAAACATCTACACTTTTTGAATATTCATCGCTAAACAGGCTATCAAAAAAAACAGGAGCCACAATCAGAGAAATCACCGCTCCAAGAATAAACAACCATGTTGCTAATGAGGAAATGATTTGGTATTTTTCGTAGTACATATCTTGACTTTCCTTATACCACTCTAACATTCTTGGATATATTGACACTTGTATCGGTACAATTGCAATTATTACAACTGACATAATTTGAACAGATATTGAATAAATTCCAACTTGCTCCATATTCAACATGGAGCCAATCATAATCAGGTCAGTACGGGCATATATCATTGCTGCTGCTGCTGCAATCGCTAAAGGGATGCTCTCCCTTATAATAGAATAAATTAGCGTTTTCTCAATGATTAGAGTTATCACTTTTTCATAATATTTATGGAATTGATAAAATATTATAGATGTCTTGATTAGTGATGAAAACAACACTACATACACAATGGCTATAATTGAAAAATTTAAACTTACCGCAACTAGCTGCAATACCGCACTTGTTGCATTAGCTATATTTGAAGCTACAACAATATTTTTGGACTTTAAATGGTAGTCAAAATAACATTCAATTCCAAATACAAGATTAACAACAATATTATTAACCAATAACAATAAATATATTAAATTAAACTTTTGACTCTCATCTATTATCACTAATAAAATTATTCCTATTATTAATGATAATAAGCTTAAGACTACTTTGGCAATAACTGTGTTAAATAAAACACGTAACTCATCTCCTTTGCTGAAATTTTTTTTTACAACCTTTCCATCAACAAAAAGTACAATAACGCCAAATATAAGATTTAAACTTAATGCATATTGATAAAGTCCGTATTCAGATGGCCCATAATGATTTGCAACATTAATTAAAACCACTAAACTTACAAGAGCCAAAACCACTTTGTCAAAAATAAGCCATAAAAAATTATTAAAGACTTTTTTTGTATAGGTATTTAGCACATCTGTACATCAATAGTTAAAATCTGTAAAATTACCATGCTGTTCTGCCGCCATCTACTGGTACAATTGCACCATTAAGATAGCTGGAGGCATCAGACAACATCCACAGTAATGTACTCTGGTATTCATTAGAATTTGCCATTCTTCCCATTGGAATTCTAGCGTTCACTTCTTTTAAGAATTCCTCAGGTTGTCCATTTTCTACGCCACCTGGACACATTGCATTACAACGCACATTCTTGTTAGCCCAATAAGTGGCTAGATACCTTGTCAGCCCTATCAAACCTGTTTTTACCACTGAATAGGTAACGGGTTTTACATTTTGCCTATTATCATCAACACCATCTTTAGCGTACAGCCTCTGATCTGGTGCCATCAACCCCAAATCTGATGAAATATTAACAATTGAACCACCATTTGGATTTTTTGATATCTCAAAGCCATAATGCTTAGCACACAAAAATGAACCCGTTAAACCAACAGCAATATCATCATTCCAAACACTCAAAGAAAAATTCTCCAATCTGGAAAAATTAACTCCCTTATCATCTTCTACTTTTGGGTTGTTTGCTGCATTATTAACCAGTCCATCAATTTTTCCAAATTCTTTAATCACCTGTTTAACATTATTTTCAATTGCTTTTTCGTTAGTAATATCGATCGAAAAACCAACCGCATTCACTTTATATTTTTCATTTAACTCATTAGCAAAACTATCAACTATCTGCTGCGACAAATCCAACAATATTGGCGTACCACCATAACATGCCACAGCCTCAGCATGCTTTCTGCCTAATAATCCTGCAGCCCCTGTTATTATTACAATCTTTCCATTTAAATCAAATAAATTTTTCATTGCCTCTTTCTCATTTATTGCTTTTTTTATATGACAACTACTTTTCCAGTTTTTATCGAATCTTTAGCAGCTACACATACCTTAAGTAAATCTACACCATTTAAAATGGAGACCATTGGCTTTCCACCTACCTCTAGGCATGAAATAAAATGCTTTAACTCATCATTAAACATGTCATTTCTTTTAAATTCTGAAAATTTAAAACTCTCTTTAATTTTATTTTTTGAATTGAAAACATGAACAATATTTTCAAAATAATCCCATTTTACCGTTCCATATTCAAAAATAATATGGCAAAAACGCTCAGGAGGAGATTGTATAAAATCAACATGGCATCTTATAGAAACATCTCCGATAGGTGACGGAACTTTTAACATAATATCCGCAGAATCTTCTACATCAATCTCCAAATCAGTATAATGATTACCGATTGCGTAAACACTTTTTGGGAATCCAAACAACCACACAGCGTAGTCAATTTCATGACTTAACGCTAAAATAGCGCCACCACCCTGATTGTCTCTTGCCATATGAGTAAGACGATAATCTTCATAATCATGCATTCCTGGCAACCACTCACCAAAATGAGTATCTGCAGAAATAACATGCCCAAGCTCTTGATTTTTTATAATATCTCTTAACTTGATTACTGCCGGATGAAAACGCATTTGATAGCCTACAAAAGTAGTTAGCTTTTTGCTTTTTATTGTTTTTAATAACTGGTTTGTTCCTTTTAATGTGTTTCCTACCGGCTTTTCAATAAATATATTATGCCCACTATTGGCTATTTTTTGTGCATATTCAATATGAAAAGAAATAGGATTAGTAATAAATACCGCATCATAATCATTACCCAGAGCCTCTTCCAAACTGTAAATTGCATGAATATTATAATGAGATTCTAAATCTACATTATGCTCTACACTTAAGTCATCATTAATAAGCAGCCCTAATTTTCTTTTTCTATAAACATCTATTTCAACATTCGGGTCTATTTCTTTCAATAGACGAACATGTCTTTGCCCTATTGATCCCAGCCCACATATTAGAAATTTCATGATGGATTCCTTTTATTTTTTTCTGAAAAACTGATGGCCTTTATTCCATCATTCTTAGGCTTACCAGATAATATATTTTCAACTTGCTGAATTGATTCTTCATAATCAATATCTATAGATTCCTCTTCAATTAAAAAAGGGATGATATTTCTACCAGTTGTTGATTTTTTTTCCACGATTGTCATGTATTTAGTCACATCGACATAGCCATCTTGCCAATAGCATACTGGCAATAACTGTCTTGGCATATTGTACGGTTCATGGAATTCTACTTCAGACGCAATTGGTTCGAGTACCCCACTACGCGGGATTGTCCACATTTTAAAAGGGCTAAATTCAGAAATTCGCACTGATCTCAGTGAATCCATATCCGGATTGTCAATTAAAGTTTGAATTGCTTTGTCTACTGTTATTGGACTCCTAATTGGATTTGTTGGTCTTAAATTTACAATCAAGTCAGGAGTATAGTTCTCGTTCTCTTGCAACCAATCTATTGCATGTTGATGAAATTCAATATCTAGCGCATAGTCTCCAGATATTTCTTTAGGACGTAAAAACGGCACTTCAGCTCCATATTTTTTAGCAATATCTGCTATTTCTTTATTATCTGTAGTTACAATAACTCTATCAATCAAAACGGATTCCAAAGCTGTTTGGATAGCATAAGACAATAAAGGCTTACCACATAGTTTTCTAATATTTTTTCTTGGTACAGATTTTGACCCAGATCGCGCTGGTATTAATGCAATAATTTTCATTTACTACAAGTTGCAAGCAACATGGTTTCTTTAGAGAATCGTACAAATTTATTAATTGATTGTGGGAGTCTTACGTCTTGCACAGGCGCGTATGGAAATGGTATTTTAGCGAGCAACCTAACCATATAATCAAGCTTTGGCCTTCCCCATACGAATGGTAACTGCGTAAAATATACAACTTTAACATCTTTAAAGCCAGACATTAGTAGGGCGTCGCGCAAAGATGGTAAAGTAAAAGGAGTAACGTGAGTATGGTCTATATAAAAAGATGTTGAGCATGTATGGTTCCAGCTTGGCGTTAAAAATACAGCCTTTCCTCCACGCTCCAAAACTCTATACGATTCCTTCATTGTATGCAACGGATTATTCAAATGTTCAATAACTGATTTAGAATAAAGAAAAGAAAAGCTACCATCTTTAAAAGGGAACTTTTCATTTTCAAAATTTATAGTATCGACAAGGTGGGGGGAACAAAACTCTTTAGATGAGAGGGAGATATCCAAACCTCTAATTTTATACCCAAGACCATAAAACTCATGCATTAGGTCGCCTCTACCACAGCCCACATCTAACATAGACCCACTTCCATTTAAATGTAGCTCTTTTAAATATTTTGCCAATAATTTAGGATAGTCATTCTTTGGCTTTCTTTCTTCAGAATAAATAACTTCAAGGTATTCACCATTTTTATCTGTATTTTTTAAATTATCCATTTTTCAACTAATGTGCTGGCGAAGATTTGCAGCAATAGGAGCTTCTGCTTCAATCGTTTTCTTTATACCATCACCCATTGCAACTTCGATCTTTCTAACTGCGCCAATTAACTGTTTAAATCCTGACGGCTCTACGGATGCCGATTGATCTGAACCATACATAGACCTATCTAATGTAATATGTCTTTCAAGTGAGCTAATTTCCAAAGCTGCTGCTGCATAAGAAACTGCCAAACCCACTTCATGCCCACTATAGCCAACATCACAACCAAATTTTTCTCTTAGAGTTTTGATCATATTAAGATTGGCATCTTCATCTTTCATTGGATAAGTTGAAACTGCATGCATTAGTTCAAATGAGCAGTCTGCTTTACGAAAAATATCTACCGCAGTTTGAATATCGTCATAAGTTGTCATACCTGTTGAAATAAAAGTATGCTTACCTTCACTAGCAATTTCTTTTAGTAATTCGGTATGTACTATCATTGCTGAGGCAACTTTATTGTATTTTGAATTAAATTGGCGTAAGAATTTCTGTGAATTAATATCCCAAGCACTTGCAAACCACTCAAGCTCCTTAGATTTGCAATAATCTTCAATCTCTTGATATTGTTCCGCACTAAATTCTAAACCAGTTTTTTGCTCTCTTTGGGTTGTACCCCACTGACTCTCTCTTGGAGAGTTTAAAAATTCTTGAGTATAAACTTGATCTATATCTCGCTTTTGAAATTTAACACAATTTGCTCCAGAATCTGCAGCAACATCAATGAGTTTCTTACAAATACCCATATCACCATTATGGTTGATTCCAATCTCAGCAATAATCTTAATTGACATTTTCTCTCCTTAATAATTAATATAAAATTTTAATAAAGTCCAGATCAAGGACATCTTCTAACAACTCTCTCACTACACCCTCTCCGCCGCGTGTATTTAATACAATATTAGACAGCTCTTTTATCTTTATATGACTATCTATTGGGCAAGCAGAATAGCCACAAATTTTCATAACATGAAAATCATTCAAGTCATTGCCTACATACAAAATCCGACTAAGATCATATCCCTTGCTTTCTGATAGAGTTAAAAGTGTATCAGCCTTATTCTTAACTCCTTGTAATGCTTGAATTTTTAATTTTTTTGCACGCGCTGAAACAACTGGATTATTTTCTGTTGACAATATATATGATGGTTTTTCTAGTTTACGCAATACATCGAATGCCAATCCGTCTGCACGACTACAACTAACCCATTCTTTACCATCTTGATCCAAATGAACAAGATTATTTGTTAAAACACCATCAAAATCAAATATAAATGCATCGATATTATCTAGAGATATTTTCATGTTTATATTGTTATTAATCTTGTAAATTTAGATGTCCAGACTCAAGCAATTTATCCTCAATATATTCCATTAAAGCATGTCCAGCTGTAATATGTGCCTCTTGAATTCTACCTGTACCATTACTTGGAACAATAAATGCCTCATCACAATATTTTAACGCATTACCACCTTCACATCCTAAAAAACCAAATACTTTAATATTCATTTTTTTTGCAGCTTTCATTGCTAGTATTATATTTTCTGAATTTCCTGATGTGGTAATTCCAATCAGGCAGTCGCCCTCTCTTCCAAGAGCAGTTACCGTACGCTCGTAAAGTTTCTCATATCCAAAATCATTACCACAAGCTGTAATTGTAGATGTATCCTGTGCAAGAGCTATAGCTGCAATACCCTCTCTGTTATTCATCGGTCGAAGGCGTACCAACATTTCTGCTGCAAGGTGTTGTGCGTCAGCTGCAGACCCACCGTTTCCACACAGCATTATTTTTCCATTATTTTCAATACTGTGTGCTATCTCATCTCCCATAATTGCAATCGATGCAAAGCCTTTTTCTATACATGCTTCTTTTACAGAAATAGAATTTTTAAACAACTCTTCTATTTTTCTTGTACTAATGGTCATTAAGTTTCCTGCCTAATTTAAAATAATAATTGCTTTATGGATCAAATAGAATTATATAGGCTCTTAAAGTGATTATGCAGATCTTTACGCCTTATGTTAATATCTGATAATGGCTACTATCGATAATTAAAGATGCGCAGGCTTAATCTCGCACTTAATTGTCATACATATGAAACACCGATCTTATCCGCTACCACCATTAACTTTTTATCCATGGTTAATAATTGCGC
>Ga0233436_1002021_pt1 | contig 15290 bp, 14 predicted proteins | sample SI_122_August201_2_FD_182723 | JGI IMG/M metagenome (GOLD analysis project Ga0233436, IMG submission 182723) | Seawater microbial communities from Saanich Inlet, British Columbia, Canada - SI_122_August2016_150_MG | ecosystem: Environmental > Aquatic > Marine > Inlet | place: Canada: British... | reverse complement strand
CCACGGTGACAAGACAATTAATTGGAAAGATAGTTTTTTTGCAACATACAGAAGTGAAATGAATATACACAATCATTCATTTGATAATATAATAAATAACAAAAAATGGAATCTATGTAGTAGTGGGTGGAATGACAAAAATAAAACGTGGGTGGAATGTAGTCAAAAATGCAATAAACACGTAGTTGATAAAAATTACGCTGTTGGTTGGGAAACTAATTAATAATAAAAAGATAACATAACTAAGAAAAAAGAATATATAATATGTGACGAACATAAAAACTATCGATAACCTTGGCATAGGGTGAATGAAATTATGCTAGGAAACCTTTCTGATGTGAGAAGGTACTAACACTGGGCGATAGCAGTGGACTCAACAGACTACCCTTGGGAAGCCAAGGATGCTATAAATGTGGCGCACGCGAGAGCAGAGCGTACAAACATTTCTGTTGTTTTAATAGTTGAGTCGGAACGCCGACTAAGAGTATTTTTCTAAGAACCCTGGAAGAAATACTAGTTACCCAGAACCCGTTCGGTGACGAAAAAGTGACGTTGGTATTACACAACGATTAATTTCGTAATCCAACAGCACACGAGTATTTGCCATTATAGGTACCGTGTGTCGCGTGAACTTATTATAATAGAGGTGCGATAGCAGAACCCTCCTCCCTTCCCAAAGAAGTTATATATTAATGGTATATCCCCTCATTTCAGGACGAAGTTATATTCACCGTTGTCGTATATAGCGGTGAATATAACTTCTATTTCAGGACATGTTATTGTTTCGTGTGTGTTGATGAACAAGTTGCTCTAGAAAAAAATAACAATGAGCATTTAGAGAGCGGAGCGAACGGAAACGAGCGGAGCGAGTGGAATGTGAAATTGTAGGGTGTTGCGTTAGCAACCCCTAAGCGAGCGAAGCGAGGATGGATGATTTATAATAAAGAAAAAAATTTTAAGGAGAGATAGGCCAATCAGTGAATAATGCGTGTTGTATGTCATCTGCAACGAATTGATTAAATGATTTATGTTTCTCTTCAAGTTCTCCCTCTAATGGGGCGACCCGTTTAAATGCATCCTCTAATTGAGCCATATCCCTACATTCCATTGTAATTTGCCATTCAGGCATATCTGCAACACTTCTGAACCCCATTTTACAACGTGCAATTTTATAATCGACTAACTTATCTTCATCAACTAAATGGTTCAAGAATCCTTTCATGTTGTTAACCCAATCTAAGTCAGAAATGTCACCTTCTTTATTTGCCCAAATCATGTAATAGTCCATTTTTTAAAACTCCTTTATTTTGTAATTCCTAATAGGGAAATAATCATTAATTTCCCCTTCTCTGTGTAAATCTGCTGTGATGCAATGTAATCCCCCATCCCAAAAATATCTATGTCTAAAATTACATATATGTGGTGTTACATTGTGTCTTTCTAATGCACTGAATACTTCTTTGTTGTGATTGTTTACGATAACATTATGTTTATCTATCACCAACATATTTGTATCAAACACTGTTTCTTCCACATAACCAACCCAATGATGCAACCATGTTTCTACTAACTCTGTTAAGTTATTGTTAGTCTCCTCACCAGGAACCCACCATTTCCCTTGGTTCTTATTTTTCAGTTCCATGAATGGCTTTACTTTATACCATGATTGGTCAGGTAAGTAAACTACTTCCCAATCGGGAAACGTTTTACTGTAGTTTTGATAATCATCGATTGATATAATAAGACCAGGAACAACAGCAGTGAAGCATGAGTCAGCATGTGTAAACCCATCGTATAGGTTTAGACGGTATTTGTCTGATGTCATAAAGTGTTCGTGTATTTCTGATTTTTTATTGGATGGGAAATACAAATCTCTACCAATACGAGATACACTTGCATTATTTGCAGTAAACATTTCTGCACTAGTGTCACCCCATTGAATTATATCAGTTGGTATTCCGTGTTGTAATGCTGAATAGATACTGTTGCGTGCGCTGATGGATTTACTGTATTCAAAGTTATGTGTGATTGCATCCTTCAAATTGAAGTCATTATATAATTCATCCAATATATTGCTTGGTAATTTATGAATATCATCATAACTTTGGACATTATGAGTCCATGATTCATCTTTAACATCGTTGTACAATTTACCAATGTAATCATTAGATGAATTAAACTTCTCCATAAACACTTTATCGTATACACCAATATAATCTCTTGGTGTCATTGGTGGTATGTCATATGTGTTATATGCACTGTTGTAATATTCCTCGTGATTCCCACTAACTTTTGGGCGTAACACATCGACATTGAATTTATTAAGTAACTTTATAAGTTCTTGGTAATCCTCCTCTGTTTCTTGTGCAATCCTTTCCATTGCTGAACGAGCATTTGAATTAGTAATCCATGAGTAGAATTCTGGTGGGTATGACTTCCCAACCATGCATGTTTTGAGTGTGTCCCAATGTTGGTATACCGAATACATTTTTTTGTTCTTATTATTGTAAATGATATAATTAATTATATGAAAATAATATTCGACCATAAATTTGGTGCACAGGAAAAAACCCATATAGAACATTACACAGCAACATTGGTTGATGTCCGTGATGATGAAACTGATGATGCGTTATCACAGGGATGGTTAACTGATTTAAACTCAAATGGTGATTACCATTGGTATCAGTGTAGGAGTACTAGATGCAATTTGAATAAGTTTTCTTCCGAATCTAACTTCATCGACGTTGGCGAACGGGAATACATAAATGAGAACGGTATGTTTTATGCAATGAATCCATCACTCGACAATGACACTACTGAAAAGATATACAATCAATACTGTAAGTACAAAGGATTCAGTGATTTATTTCACCCAGAAGTAACAAATTGGCTCGATTGTGATTACAAAATGGTTTATTATGATAATCACAACCCTATTGCTTGGTCAAAAATGAGGATGTATACTGAGTATGCTATGGAAACAGTATTGTTTGTGTGGGATTATACGAATCCAAAGTTACGAGTTGGTATTAATAGTTTGATACATGAACTTCATTGGGCGAAGGGGAATAACTTTAAGTATGTTTACATGGGACCAGGTTATGAAAATGGAAGTATATATAAAGCAAACATTGATGGGTTTGAGTGGTGGACAGGTTCTGAATGGAGTACAAATACAGTTGAGTACATTAGGTTATGCAAGCGGGATAGTTCAACCACAACTATAGAGCAGTTAAGTAATTATTGATTGCGTTGAGGGAAATAATCTTTAATTTCCCCTTCTCTATCCAAGTCAGTGGTAATACAATGTAATCCCCCATCCCAAAAATACCGATGTCTAAAATTACATATATGTGGGGTAACTCCGTAGCGTTCTAATGCATCAAATACAACTTTGTTATAATTATTAACAATTACATTCTTTTCATCAATAACTAACATATTAACGTCGAATACTGTTTCCTCTACATAACCAACCCATTTGGATAACCAAGTATCAACCACATCAATTACATCATCGTTGTATTCTTCTCCGGGTATCCACCATTTTCCTTTATTCTTTCTTTTTAAGTCTAGAAATGGTTTAATTTTATCCCATGATTGGTCATGTAAGTAAACTACTTCCCATCCTGGAAGTGTGTTGTTGAAGTCTTTTATATCATTTAAACTAATAATCAAACCTGGTACAACAGGACAAAAAACCCCATCTAAGTGATAAAATTGATTAGTATTGTGTATTCTATAATCATTGTTAGCATTGATTAAATCATTTAAATTATCACATGCGTCACTCTGTGCTGTGATAATATCTTTTCCAATCCTAACGTTAAATGCAGTGGAAGTGTTTGCACCATTGTTGAGTTTAATTACATTGCAATCATCATTCACAGAAGTGAAAATATTTTCATAAAATGCATTATCTCCATTTGGTGTACTGGGCGTTAATATATTAAAATCATCTGAGTTAAAATTTAAATCATTGCCAAGTTTGGGTATGTGTTCCGCTGCATCAGCATATGTGAACACTTCGGGCAACCCATCTAGTTTGTGATTGGTGTAGAAATCCGAAATAGTTAACGCACTGTAAATCAGTGTGTTGCCGTACATTCCGAAATCATCACGAGGTGTCATTGGTGGTGGTACAAATGTATTATTGAATGTATCAAATAATAATTCCCTATCTGATGGTATATCAGGTCGTAACACATCGACATTGAATTTTTTTAGTAATTTAATTAATGATTGGAAATCTTCTTCTGTTTCCTGTGCAATACGCTCAAAGATAGTACGTGTTGTGGGGTTTTTAATCCATGAGTAGAATTCTGGTGGGTATGACTTCCCAACAATACATGTCTTCAAGGGGTCCCAATGTTGGTATACCGAATACATTAATTACTTCTTGGGTCTTTGCGTCCTCTAAATAATCCATGCATGTATTCATCTGCGTCTTTCCATGAATCGTAGTAGCCTGACTTATGTAGTTTAGCACTTGCTTCCTCCAACGCTTTAAGTGGGGCAATCAAACTATATGCGTACGTTCCTTGATTGCACAACACCCCATTAATCTTCTCTATTTCGTGTGGATGGTCAGGGAGCGATATTAAGTCGACGTGTGCTAAGTGTTCGTCGTTGCCTTTATAAACCATTTCATGGAACTCGTCCTTGTCACATGCATCAGGGTCGTAGACGTACATAAACACGTCGTATCCGTCGTTTCCATTCATTGCATGGGTAACTAAGTCTGTGTAAGGGTGAATTCCAATTCTAAATGTAATCTTATTTTTCATTCTCGCTTGTTTAGCAAATGGACATAAAGCAAATCCATCTAATTCTTTTCTAGGTTTCTCAACAAAATACTCTAACCAATCTTTTGTTTCATCTTCAACTTGTTGTAAGTTAATTTCCATTGTTTCTCCTAAAAGTAAGGTAGTCCTGATTTCTTAGTTGTTTCTAAGTTATCTTTAATAATCTTTGTAATAGATTCACGTTCGTCTGGACTTAGTGCCATTGCTTCGTTGTATGATAACCCACCACGCATGTTCCAACTAAGTCTTAATGCTTCGTCTTTAATGCCCTTAGTTTCTTTTTCCATCTTTTCAATCTCCTTAACGATTTCGTCAGGAGCCAAAACTAAGAGCCTTATCCGAAAAAATTGGACATATCCAAGGTAAATGGTTGCTCGTACTCATGTTCGCATTTCATACACTTAATCTTTAGTGGCTTAAGTTCCGAGTTACTTCTTAATGAAAGCACCTTGTCCTTAATGGACTCGAAGATACCTCTATCACATTCATGTAAGAATTCGTCAATCTGTTCTGCGTCTGATACTAATGTTTCGGGGGTTTTAATGTAATTGATACTCTTTCCCATTGTAGCGATTGTCATTTCTGAAATCTTTTTGAATGTCTTTGATAATAATTTAAGTTTTTCTTCTTCTGACATCTCCGCATCTTCTAGTACATTTGCAATTTGTTGTTCCTCGAACTGAACCAAACTACCTGCATTAATATCTTTGTATGATAGTGGTCTAATGTGAATTTCTAAATCACCTACGTTAATTGAACTATTGTACTCACCGACATCTAGTTGTTCGATAATAGTTCTTAAGTCAATTCCATATTCTGCTTCTTCTTCGCACTTAGGACACGTAGTTCCAATTTCTAACGTGTGCCCGTAACTTGCAATTCTAATAGCAGATAGAATAGTATCTAAATCAATACTTGGAATTACCCATGCGTTTTTGATATTTGGCATACAACTTTGAATCACTTCAATAATTGACGTACCATTAAATAGTGCATCAGGAGTTCTGTATGTAATTTCATCAACTGCTGTCATTGGGTAAACAGGTAGTTCGTTGTTCTCTGTCATTTCCAATGTGCCTTCTGGATAAAACTTACCTTTACTTGGTAATGTGATGTAAATGCTTGGTCTTCTAAAATAGTTACTAAGTGGATTATCTGACATATTATTTCTGCTATAAATACAATAAAATTTACAATATTTATAGAGTACAAGTGTATGGCAGATTTTAATACAGAAGATTTCAGAGGACTTACTGACTCAGCAAGGCAAGCCGCCATTGCAATGGAGAAAAATCGCAACGCGACAAATAGCGATACGGAATCAACAACGCATCATAAAAGAGAAACTGACAAGTCAAAAGACTCGATACGCGGACTTGGACATGTAGCAAGTTCTGTTTCTAGTGCGTTTAAGAGTGTAGCAAGTGGAACAGCGTCGTTCAGTACATTAGGGAATGTTTTAACTTCTGCTACTGGTGCAATAAAAGACTTCACAAAGTATACTGGTCCTCTTGGAAAAGCATTGGGGTTTACTGCGGACACTGCGGCACAAGGTGTCAGTATGATATTGGAGCAGTACGACACTACATTAAAAACATTTCAACGTTTAAGTGAATCAGGACTTGCTGGTGCCGATGGCATTGACACCTTGCGTCAGAATATGGTACGTGCAGGTGTTCCAATGGAAATGTTTGCTAATATGATATTAAAGAATACTGAGTCATTAGCAGGCCTAACAGGTTCGGCAGATAAATCAGCAAAACAATTCTCGCAAATGATGTCAACGATGCATAATGGTTTAGACCAACCGTTGCGTGATTTAGGATTCACTGCCGAAGAAATTGGAGAAACATTAGTTACATTCTCTAATTTACAACGTAGGTTAGGCAATGCACAAACAATGGACCAAGATAAGTTAACAAAGGGTGCAGTTAAGTTTGGTAAAGAGTTAGATTCAATTGCTAAATTAACAGGTCAAACAAGAACAGAACAGCAAAAAGCATTAGATGCCGCGATGCGTGAAGGCAGATACTTAGCATCACAACGAAAACTACAATCACAGGGTGATGTAGGTAAAAAAGCGGCGCACGAAATTGATAACCTTATGCTAGGGTTAACAAAAATATCCCCTGCTATGGCACAGGCAGTTAAGGATATGTCTGGTGGGTTTGTTAGCACAGACGCGGCTAAGCAAGCAATGATATCTACTGGTGGTGAAATTGGTAGAGTAATGGCACAAATGAAAGCAGGTAATATAGGATACGAGACTGCGATGCAATCATTACAGGATAGTTTTAAACGAACATTGCCTTCGATGGAATCTATAAATTTAGCAGTTGGTGATTCAACAGGCGCATTCATTCCACTGCATGAATCTGTTAACTTAGCAACGTTTGCAATGGGCGACTTCAAGAAAGCAATTGATGAAAATCGAAAAACACAAAAAGCACAAATAGAAGCAGGTAAAGGAACAACAACTAAAGAATTAGTTAACGCGCAAAAGCATCTATTAAGTTCAGCAGTTCATTTACAAGCAACCGCAGTATCATTTGATAAAGTGTCGGGTGGATTGGAAAGCGTAATGAAAGGGGTTGACAGCGTTAGTAAAGGCACGTATCGCAGAATCGGTACAATTGGGGATATTGAACGACCTAGTGCAACATCGTCACAAACAGATATAGATATTAGAGCAAATAAACAATTATTGGCAGATGCAGAGAACCGTAAGGGAAAAATAGAAAATATTTTAGGTGGTGTTGATTTATTCACGCATGGTAGGGATGAGTTGAACAAGGAATTAGCAGACTTAAATATTAAAATACCAGCATTGAATGCAACAATACTTACAGATGTAGATATACGAAGAAAAGAACAACTTAGTACAGGCAAAACCACATTGGGTAGATTGTTTAGACAATTATTACCTGAAGGTGGCATAATGGGTGATAAGAATTCTGTATTTGGTACTAGTGATTTTAACAGTCCACAAGCATTGAAGGATATATTAGAACAACGTTCTGGACTTAATGCAACGCACATTGTATCTCCCGAAGCACGAGGAAAGATAAAGGATTCGTGGAATAAAAATCCAGATTTGGATAGTAAGAAATTATGGGATGAATTAAAACCAATCTTTGACAAAATGAAAGAGAACGCAACTCAATCAAACAGCACATCAACGCTTGATAAAATAAAAGATGGTAAAATTGCTAGTGCATTGAGTTCACTTTCTGAATCCAATATGGAATCTAATAAAAAATTAGACAGTATTGTAACTGCACTAAATCAAGGTAATAGAAACACTAAAGATATTAAACAATTAACATCTGCGAATGGTTAATTCCTTTACTTAATTAAACAGCATAAATACAGCAACATTAATTAAAACAGGTTACCCATATGTCGTGGAAAAAGTATTTTAAAGTTGCTGACACATCAGGACAGTTTAGTCCAATAGGCAGTGGTGCAACAACGCCACAAGCAAGTAACTTCGCATTTAGAAACTACCAAAGTAAACTCCCCGAAGTTTACACAGGACATCCTAACCGTGTTGAACGTTACAATCAGTACGAAGCAATGGATATGGATAGTGAAGTGAATGCTTGTTTGGATATTATTTCTGAGTTCAGTACACAGGCAGATGACATTACTGATAGTCCATTTGATATCAAGTACAAAGACAAACCTACTGATAATGAAGTTAACATTCTTACAGAGCAATTAATGCAGTGGGTTAAGTTAAATCGATTTAATGAACGCTTATTCAAAATGTTCCGCAACACAATTAAGTACGGTGACCAAGTATTCATTAGAGACCCTGAAACATTTAAACTTATGTGGGTTGAATCTACTAAAGTATCACGTGTAATTGTTAATGAGAGTGATGGCAAAGAACCTGAGCAGTACGTTATACAGGATATCAATCCCAACTTCCAAAATCTAACAGTTGCGGCAAAGAATACAGACGACTTTTCAGTTAACCCTGCTAGAGGCGGATACACTGCACCAAACCAAGCACCTGTAAGTGGCGGAAACTTAAACAATAACGGCACTCGTTTTGCTAACTCAATGAAAGAGTCAGTAATTGATGCTAAGCATGTTGTGCATTTGAGTTTAACAGAAGGTCTTGATGTTACTTGGCCATTTGGTACTAGTATTTTGGAGAACATTTATAAAGTGTTTAAACAAAAAGAAATGCTAGAAGATGCTATTCTAATTTACAGAATTCAAAGAGCACCAGAACGCCGTGTATTCTATATTGATGTTGGTAATATGCCTAGTCACATGGCAATGAGTTTTGTAGAGCGTGTTAAGAATGAAATACACCAAAGACGTATCCCTACTCAAGGCGGTGGTGGTAACACAATGGATGCAACTTATAATCCATTGTGTATTGATTTGAATACTAGAATTCCATTGTTAGATGGTAGAACATTGTCACTAACTAATGTTATTGATGAACACAACGAGGGTAAGGAAAATTGGGTTTATAGTACCAATCCTGTAACAGGAAAGGTTGTTCCTGGTAAAGTTGCTTGGGCGGGTGAAACTAGGAAAGATGCTGAAGTTCTTAAATTGCACCTAGACAATGGTGAAACATTAACATGTACGCCAGACCATAAAATACCCGTACTCGGTAAAGGATTTGTGGAAGCGAAAGATTTAAGTATTGACGAAAGTTTAATTTCATTTGAAACTAACCACAGAACGGTGGATGACAGTACCAAAGGTATAAAATACGAAAGAGTATTTGACCATGAAATAAACGAATGGGTGTTCACGCATAGAATGGTTAAAGAAAACTGCGAATTAGATACATTTATTCATGAAGACAAATATAAAAATTACAATCATGTAGTTCATCACGTAGATTTCGATAGATTTAATAATAGTCCTAGTAATTTAATGCATATGAATAAAGGTGACCATATTAGATATCATGCTTCTAAATCTGTATGGAACACACATCCTGATACTGATTTAATTAAAGCAAAAATTTCTAAAACTGTAAAAGAACATTGGAAAAATAAATCACAGGAAGAAAGGGAACAATTTACGAAGGATTGTTCACAGTGGCATAAGGGAAATTGGACAAAACGCAAGTTAAATGTGAAGACTTATGAAAAATATTTACAAGCACAGTCTGTTAGGAGTAAGCAACGATTTATTGATAATCCAAAATCGTTAGAGAACTTCTTAAAAAGTGCAGAAGGTAAGCGAGTATCTTTTAATAATCAAGAATTTGTATGGACGCAACCAATGGTATCTAGACTCATTACAATAGTCAAGAAAAATGATACCAATAAAATTAATACTATAAAAATAGTTAATATGGATACTAAGTTCATGACGCTATTGAAGGATGCCAATAAACCATCAGGTAAGAAAGGGCAACTTTATAAAATCAATGTAGATAAATTCACAGATTCACAGTTAAAGCGTCTGTACCGACAACATAGTTTCAAAGGTTGGAAAGACCTTAAGAAAAAAGTACATGTTTATAATCACAAAATTGTAAAAATAGAATATCTCACTGAAACAATGGATACAGGGTGTTTAAATGTAGATAACGAGTACCATACGTTTGCAATTGAGTCAGGGATATTCATCAAAAACTCAACAAATGAAGATTTCTTCTTCCCACAAACTGCAGAAGGGCGTGGTTCTAAAGTAGATACATTACCCGGTGGAGAAAACTTAGGACAGATTGACGACTTGCGTTACTTTAATAATAAGTTAGCACGTGGTTTACGTGTGCCTAGTAGTTACTTACCTAGTGGCCCAGATGATAATTCATCCCCATTAACTGACGGAAGATTAGGAACAGCATTAATACAAGAATTTAGGTTTAACCAATATTGTAAGCGCATGCAAGCATCGTTGGCACGTGTACTTAATACTGAATTTAAACTTTACTTAGCATTCCGTGGATTTAATATTGATAGTAGTTTATTTGATGTTAAGTTCAATGAACCACAGAACTTTGCTAGTTATAGACAAAGTGAACTAGATGCAACCCGTGTTGGCACATTTGCTAACTTAGAACAGTACCCTTATCTTAGTAAGAGATTCTTATTGGAGCGTTACTTAGGCCTTTCCGAAGAAGAAATGGTTAAGAACGAAGAACAGTGGGAAGAAGAAAACGCTAAGGCGAAAGCAACGGATGTTGAAGGTTCTGACCTACGTGGCGTTGGCGTTATGCCTGGTGGATTTGAATCTGATATTGATACTATGGGAGAAATTGAAGGCATGGATGATATGGGTGGCGAAGATATGGATATGGGCGGTGAAGCAACAGGTGAACTAAACCCAATGGCATCCGAAGTACCACCGCAAGTATCGGGCGGTGATGTTGGTGGTGGATTAACATAAATAAGTACATGATATTAAACGAACTATTCAATAAAGCATTTCCTGGTTATCAGGATTTAGAAGATGACAACTCGCAAATCACTAAAGACGATTTACGAAAGACACGTCTTACTTTAAAACAAATCAATAAATTACGACAGATGAATGATATTCGTAATATTGAGAATGAAGAGAAACTTGGAAAGATTAAAAATATGTATTCTGCACCAATTGAAGAACCAATGGGTGGGGGATTTTAGATAAAAAAATCTATAAATCCCACAAAAACACACAAAAATCTTAAAAAAGGCACTATTACAGTGTCTTTTTTATTATGTGGTCTAAATACACACACGAATATGAATATTTTTAATTTTTTGGAGTAACCCATGAGTAACAAATTTGAAAAACTGATTGAATACGTCATTAATGACGAAGACCAAAAGGCATCTGACCTTTTCCATGATATTGTTGTAGGTAAATCACGTGAAATTTACGAAGGTTTAATGCAAGACGATATCGGTGGTGATACTGTTGATGATTTCATCGATGATGTTTCTGCTGACGAAGAAGGTGTTGATTTTGCAGATGATGCAGAAGAAACTGAAATGGACTTTGGTGGTGAAGTAGATGCTGAAGAGAATGAAGACGACCACGCTGAAATCGAAGACCGTGTTGTTGATTTGGAAGACAAACTTGACGAGTTGATGGCTGAGTTTGATGACCTTATCGGTGACGATACAGTTGATGCATCTGATGAAGATGAGATGGGTTCTGACATGGACTTCGAAGTTGATACAGATGACGAAGGTGAAGACTTTGGTGATTTAGACGCTGAAGAAGAATTATCCTTTGAAGACAAAGAGGAATTAGAAGAGGATGCTAAATTAGTAAATGCACCTAAACCAGTTACCTCAGAAGAAGGCAGTGTTAATACAACAAGTGCTAATGCAAATGATGCAGGTAAGAAATCTAAAACAGATGCAAAACCTGTTCAAACTAGTACAGCAACTGAAAAGGGACGCCCTGCACCAAAAGCAAAAGACTTAGGTGTTGATGGCCCAGAAGGTGGCGCAAAATTATCTAACGCACCCGCTCCTAAAAAAGGCGAGTAATTAAGTGTCTTTCTTACAGGAAAGTTTATCCTTTGATGCCGCTCAGATAGTTCTTGAGCGTGATGAAAAGGGTGATAAAAATCTTTTTATGAAAGGTCTTTGCATCCAAGGCGATGTAAAGAATGCTAATCAGCGTATCTACCCTGTTAATGAAATCAATAATGCTGTTAAGACATTAAAAGAGCAAATTGGTGGTGGATATTCTGTATTGGGTGAGTTAGACCACCCAGATGATTTAAAAATTAACCTAGACCGTGTAAGTCACGTCATCACTGATATGTGGATGGAAGGCGCAAACGGTTATGGTAAATTAAAGATATTACCTACTCCAATGGGAACACTAGTTGAGACCATGTTGGGAGCAGGAGTAAAGTTAGGTGTCTCGAGCCGAGGTAGCGGAAACGTTAACGAAAGCAACGGACATGTAAGTGATTTTGAAATAGTAACAGTTGACGTAGTAGCACAACCTAGTGCACCTGACGCTTATCCAACAGCCATCTATGAAGGTTTGTTGAATATGGAAGGTGGTTCTAAGTTGCTCGAAATGGCTTCTGATGCTAGAGAAAGTATCACAGCACAGAGGTTTTTGAAAAGTGGCATTTTGCAACTTATTAAAGACCTCAAATTATAGGAGATATTGATGCTAGATGCAATGAAACCCTTGCTTGACAGTGAACTTATCAACGAAGACACACGTATTGCAATCCAAGAAGAATGGGATGCAAAACTGACTGAGACTCGTGAAGAAGTACGCACTGAGTTGCGCGAAGAATTCGCTCAACGTTACGAGCACGACAAACAAACAATGGTAGAAGCACTAGACCGCATGGTATCCGAAAGTCTTGAAGTGGAAATTCAGGAAGTTGTTGCTGAGAAAGAACAACTTGCCGAAGACCGTGTTAAGTTCAACACTAAGATGACTGAAAATTCTAATAAATTTAATAAATTTATGGTTACTAAGTTAAGTGAAGAAATTAACGATTTAAGAAATGATAGACAACTCCAAACTGAAGGCATGGTTAAGTTAGAAAATTTTGTAGTTAAGGCTCTTGCAAGAGAGATTAACGAATTTGCACAAGATAAGAAAGAAGTTATTGAAACTAAAGTCAAACTTGTAGCAGAAGCAAAAACTAAACTTAATGCTCTTAAAACGAAGTTCGTTAAAGAGAATGCAAAGAAAGTTGGAAGTGTTATTACCAAGCGTCTAAACACTGAATTATCACAATTACATGAAGATGTTAAGGTTGCTCGTGAGAACAACTTCGGACGTCGTATTTTTGAAGCCTTTTCAACTGAATTTACAGGTACTCATTTAAATGAGAATGCTGTTATTCGTAAATTGAATGCTAAGATTACTGCACGTGATAGTAAGTTAGAAGAAGCCAAAGAAACAATCAAGAAAGCAAAAGTGCTTGTTGAATCAAAGAATGCTGAAGTTAAAACAATTAAAGAGTCTAATGTACGTGCTAAGACTATGGATGAACTGTTAAGTCCTCTACAAGAAGACAAAGCAACTGTCATGCAAAATTTACTTGAAAACGTTCAAACTTCAAGATTGCAACATACATTTGAAAAGTATTTACCAGCCGTTCTTTCTAATAAATCTGTAGGTTCAGATGTAAAAAGAAAGAAAGCACTAACTGAAAGTAAAACAACAGTTACTGGTAATAAAAAAGAAACAAAAGAACTGTACCAAGACAGCATCGACAACATTGTTGATATTAAGCGTCTAGCAGGTCTTTAATTAACTGATTTTTAGGAGAAAATAATGTCAGAACAATTAATCGAAAGTCGTTGGGTTGAAACCAAAGACGCCTTGTTAGAAGGTCTACAAGGTACAAAAAGAACAACTATGAGTGTAATCTTAGAGAATACTCGTAATCACTTAGCGGAATCTGCATCTGCAGGTGCAACAGCATCGGGTAACGTTGCTACACTTAACCGTGTAATCTTACCAGTAATTCGACGTGTTATGCCTACAGTAATTGCTAACGACTTAGTTGGTGTACAGCCAATGTCTGGTCCAGTTAGTCAGATTCATACATTGCGTGTACGTTATGGTACTACAATGAATGATACTAGTGCAGTAAACACCGATACTACAGCAGGCGACGAGGCTTTAAGTCCGTTTAAGATTGCTACAGCATACTCTGCTGGTACAGGTGCTACACAAGCGGCTTACACAGGTGGAACTACATCATCACTTGAAGGTGACGGCGGACGTAACATTAGTGTTCAGTTATTGAAACAAGCAGTTGAAGCAAAAACACGTAAGTTACAAGCACGTTGGACATTTGAAGCGGCACAAGATGCTAATTCAATGCACGGTATTGATGTTGAAGCAGAAATTATGGCGGCGTTAGCGCAAGAAATTACTTCTGAAATCGACCAAGAGATTTTACAATCACTTCGTTCTTTAGCAAACACTGAATTCACATTTGACCAAGCGGCAGTATCTGGTACTGCAACTTTCGTTGGTGATGAGCATGCAGCACTTGCTGTTATGATTAACAGAACTGCTAACTTAATCGCACAACGTACTCGTCGTGGCGCTGGTAACTGGGCTGTAACTAGTCCTCAATCATTAACAATCTTACAATCTGCAACTACGTCAGCATTTGCCCGTACTACAGAAGGCGCTTTTGAAGCACCTACAAATACTAAGTTTGTTGGTACATTGAATAGTGCAATGAAAGTATATGTTGATTCATATGCAGCAGATAGTACAGCGGTACTTGTTGGTTATAAAGGTTCTAGTGAATCTGATGCACCTTCATTCTACTGTCCGTATATCCCATTAATGAGTAGTGGTACAGTACTAGACCCTAGTACGTTTGAGCCAGTAGTTTCATTTATGACTCGCTACGGATATGTAGAGCTTACTAATACTGCATCATCATTCGGCAACGCCGGCGATTACCTGGGAGAAGTGGCTGTTTCTAACTTATCTTTTAGTTAAGTTATAGGCGCTACTTTACACAAGTAAGCAAGTAAGTATAAAAACCCACTGAAAGGT
>Ga0233436_1002008_pt1 | contig 15354 bp, 15 predicted proteins | sample SI_122_August201_2_FD_182723 | JGI IMG/M metagenome (GOLD analysis project Ga0233436, IMG submission 182723) | Seawater microbial communities from Saanich Inlet, British Columbia, Canada - SI_122_August2016_150_MG | ecosystem: Environmental > Aquatic > Marine > Inlet | place: Canada: British... | reverse complement strand
AATACATTGTATTGACCAGCACTCCAAAATGAATAAATATGTCCCAATCTAAAAAGTACCAATGTTTTTTTCATTTCCAATTATGAATCACTGCGTGAATCTCTAACCTCTTCTAAAAAAAAAGCCAATTCTTTAGATGTAGAATTTAATGAATAATGCTCAGCATTGATAATCGCATTTTTCTTTAACTTAGACAACCTTTCTGGGTTAACAATCAAATTTTCAATAATATTTTTAACATCTTCTATATGATTGTAAAATAACGAACTTGATTGAATTCTATAATCAGGTAAATATCCCGCAGGATAAATACATGGCTTCCCTTGTCTAACTGCATCTACAATAGCGCTAGTAAGCTCGCCACACGCATAATATGTTTCATACTTAATAGGGCTAATCAATATGTCGGAATTTTTTGTTTGTTTAACAAATTCCTCTTCAGGGACCCAATCATCATAAAATTTAACATCTATTCCTATTTTTAATAATTCTGTTATAGAATTTTTAACCTTGATTCCATAACTGTGTTGTTTTTGCCTGGTTAATAACACCAAACGAAATCTAGGGTGTAAATTCTCGTCAAGATTCAAGATTGCATCTAAAAGCCCGATATAATCTCTACTTTTTTCTTCAATACTTCCTGTTACAACAATATGAAATGTTTTATTCTGCTCTACATATTCAGGTGCGCTATATAATGAAAATGGAAGTTTGGCAATATTTCCTTTGTAGCCATTCTCTCTTGCATAATTAACAGCTTGTGGTGTATGGAATATCATATTATCTATACGTTTAACAATTCTTTGTAAGAAAAAATGCGAGTAATTGTAATACACTAAATCACGTATATTATTATGACCTATCAATTTATACTTTCTACCGAACCATTCTGATAGCCTTCCATTAGTAACAACTGTCATAACATTAGGTCGGAAAAAAAATAACTTTACTATAGCGAACCCTTGTAGTGTATTTAAAAACACAATATCGGTGCCATTACTATCAACAGTAGCTCGTAGTCTCCTTAAAAAATGGAAATCATTTTCACCCTTATTTGGTAGAATTATGCTTATATCGGACCCGTCTTTTTTAAAGTATTGTCTCAAATTACTTTTAATCGGCGCTGTGCATGCTACTGTAACTTCGATACCTAAGTCAAGCAGTATACGCGCCAAGGTCTCCACATAAACATGGTGGCCATAGATTTCAACAATGGTTGCTCTTTTTATTTTCAATTACTAACAATCTCTGGGGTTGGAACAGGCACAATAAATTTCCTTTTGCCTTCAACAAACTGTTTACTTTTTTTAAATACATCTAAAAAGTTCCAAGACAATAGTAGATAGTAATCTGGCTCTTCTACTTTGCTTTCGTCTACAACTTCAATATTAACTCCAGGAAAATACCTGCCTATCTTAGCCTTATTAACTTCTACAGAAACCGGAATTAAATTAGAGTCAATTTCACAATAGTTTAATAAAACCGTACCTTTTGCTGGAGCGCCATAAGCATATACCGTCTTTCCTTCATTGATCAGTTGATTTAAAAGCTTATTAAGACTAATTTTTACATCTTCCACTCGTTTAGAAAAGTTTTTATATGGGGTTATTGTGTCATATCCTAATGATTTCTCATATTGTATTTGCTTTACAACGTTATCAGAAATTTTCCTATGCGACAAGTGCCCAATATAGGCAATCATAGATCCTCCATGCACCTCTTCAAAATCTACATCAAATACTTCAAGATCATGCATATTAAGAAGATAATTTAAATTCTCAATACGGTAATACAATAGATGTTCATGATAAATAATATCAAACTCATTGCGCTCAATTAAATTCGGCAAATATGTGCCCTGGACAACAAACACTCCATTTTTGTCTAAAAGGAATTTTATACCTTTAACAATATCATGCAACTCTTCAACATGATAGAATACATTAGCGGCAGAAATAATATCTGCATAGCCCATATCTTCATATATTTCCTGCGCCACATCGTAATTAAAAAAGGATTTTTTTGTTGAAATACCTTCTTCAATAGCTATATTAGCAGCATTAGTGCATGGCTCTACACCCAATACATCCAATCCTTTATTTTTATATGTCTTGAGCAAGGTACCATCATTACTACCTATATCAACCACAAATTTAGCATCTGGAATATAGTTATTACAAACCCTGTCTGCTATTTTTTGAAAATGTTTTGGCATACTTGCATTAGAGCCTGATAAATAAGTATGATCTTTAAACATAATCTCTTTTGGTACTGTATATTGAACTTGAAATGTACTACATTTACCACAATAAACTGTGGAGAGCGGGTATTTTTCTACATTTTTTAATTCATCCTTTAAAACAAAATCATTACACCAGGGCTGCATACCTAAATCCAATGTTTCAATCAATTTCTCACTGCCACATATCCTACAATTACTAATTCGCATTTATTCACTCTCCAATTCAATACTATTTTTACCTATTAACAACAAAATATCTTTGTATACAATCGCCCTGCTAACGAATAAAGATCCAATATACACAACACATCCAATCACTACACCAAATACAAGACCTTCAATTGTATAAAAATCAAAGTTTAAAGACTTTATAAAGTACAAAGCCATAGCCATAATAAAACTAGAAAGTGCGATTTTTACTATCTTTATATTCAATAATTTAATTACATACTCTTTGTTAATTTGACTATATATTAAAACCATATACAAAAAATAACTACAGAATGTCGTCCACGCAGCAACATAAATATCATTAATAATGCTAAAAATTACAATATTAGCAATCAAATTTAATAGCCCTGCAACACTATTTGCCAGAAAGATGCTTTTTGTCTTCATATCCACAAAAAGAATACTGCTTAAAATCGATCCTACTCCATAAAAGAAAATTGCCATAGTTATGATGGGCAATAGCCCTGCCGCTGCCGCTGCTGTTTCTTTGTTTGTATACAATGACAATAGTGGATCCCCCAACATTATTACGCCAATCGTAAATGGAAATATAATCATACAAAAGATAAATAAAGCTGAATTTATCATTAGGGCAATTTTATCTTTCCCGCCCTTATCTTTAAGCTTAGACATTATGGGTGGGAGAACAATGCCTATGACCTTAGGCAGTAGAAGTGGTATCGAACTAACTGAATATGCAATCGTATAAAACGCTACAGAATCAAGATCCATATAACTAGCTATCACATAGCGGTCTGATACGCTTATAATTAACTCGAAAATAACCACAATCATAAGTGGAAACCCGTATTTTATATCTTTAATAAATGTATATTTTTTATACCAAGTGAGCTTAAAACTGACAGACTTAATTGATGGCAATAATAATGAAACAAAAACTACTGCCAGAGCAATTATCTGAGAAATAATTAGGGTGTTGATCGTAATGATCTCATCAAACCTGTACCATAAAACAATTATAATTAAAAAAATATATGGGTATAAAGTTGTAGATATATTGAATAAATTCACTTTGTGAGTATATCTAAATACATCCGTAGTCTGTGTGTACAAAATATAAAGTATTAAGTACAGAACAACAAGGTATTCATCAAAGTCAACGTCAACTCCAAGAAGGTGCTCCTCTATTATTGAAAATGATAAAAATGCAATAATACCCAATAAAATTGCGGATAAAATATTGAAGTAAAATTGCGGATAAAAAATATTTGCTCTCTCCTCCTTATTGTCAATACTTGGCAAAAATCTCTTTACCAAAAACCCAGTGCCAAGGCTAGAGACTCCAGTAAGAATTCCTAAAAAAGATACGATAATAACGTATGCACCATACACTTCAGTTCCAGACGTCTTGACTATAACTGGAATCAATAAGAATCCCGAAAAATAAATCAATACCTGGGCTACTAAGGTTGTTGTGTATTTCTTAAAGATACGCTAACCCTGACTTATTGTATTTGTCAAAATAATATCTACTGAATACTTGCCATAAATTCTGCCAATTTGAAATCGAGACTGCTGTCAATATCTATAGAGTCTTCTATATTCATTTTATAAGCAAAAATATTATCTTCCAAAAAAAAGCTTTTTTCTTTTTTTAGTTTGTCGAGTTTACAAATATAAATTGCACCATTAAGCCTATAATATTTATCTAAATCTTGACTTCTTGTCATTCTTTTAACTTCATCTTTAAAAAATGTACTCATACTACTATTTGGAGGTAGAGTGCTACTCCAGAGAGGGCTGTGCTCCATTTGACACACACTAACAACTGCATCTGCTTTTTTGGAAAAAAGGAGCTCTATCGAATCATCAATATGTGCTGCCGTCCTTAAAGGGCTGGTTGGTTGCAAAAGAATCACATAATCATACTGACTCATATTTGTTATAGTATTGATGGCATGCAAAACTGCATCAATTGGCGCGACTTTATCACCCGAAAACTCTGAAGGTCTGCGAATTATTTCTGCACCAGCATTGGTTGAAATTTCAAGTATCTCAGAATTATCACTTGTAACAACAACTTTATCTATATATTTACTTTTTATTCCAGCAATAATACTCCACACTATCAAAGGTTTACCCTTTAAATCAAGTATATTTTTTCTTGGGAGTCTTTTACTCCCCCCTCTTGCTGCAATAATTGCAATTATTTTTTTTTGTCCGTACATTTTAATCGGGCTTGTTAAGTAGTAAGTATTGTTTATTTCTAGTGTTTTATTAAAAATAGCCTTTTGAAGCGCCACCATCCAAGGGCAGTGCAACACCGTTCAAATATGAAGACTCTTCACTAGCTAGAAACAAAATTGTATTCGCAAATTCTTCTGGCGTGGAGATGTGACCAACAGGTATTGTTGCTGATAAACGGTCAACCGCTTCATCCATTGTCTCTCCAGTGTCTTTAATTTGGTTCTCAACTAAACTGTAAAAACGATCGGTTTTGCAGCCACCTGTAAGTACAGTATTCACTGTAATTCCATGTAAACCAACCTCCCTTGATAATGTTTTTGAAAATGCAGCCAAACCAGATCTAGTTACATTTGATAAAACCATTCCTTCAGCAGGCTCTCTTGATAAAGTTGAAGTTAAATATATAATTCTTCCCCATTGTTTAGAAATCATTTTTTCTACAATTAGCTTAGTTAATGCAATGGAGCTTAACAAATTACCCTTAACCGCTTCCTCCCAATCCTCCATATTAGTATCAATAATAGACTTGGGTGCCGGACCACCAGAATTATTAATAAAAATGTCGACGGAAGATGAAAATGTATCTTCAACATCTTTTATGAGTTGTTGTAATTGATCAAGTTGGCTTAAATCACACTGATAACCTTCTATTCTCCCACCCACTTCTTGGCTAATTTTTTTAACTGCATCATCCAGTGTTTCTTTATTTCTAGAACATATGGCAACCATAGCGCCACTCTTATAAAAATTTGAAGCGATAGCAAACCCGATTCCTTTCGAGGCGGCTGTCACCAATACCAATTTATTTTTAAAGTCATATTTAATCATTCTCTATCTACCCATTATTTTTTAAACCCAATTTTTCATTTTTTGCTTAACCCCATCACCAATTGATGTTTGGCAATTACGCATATTTTTAATAACTTTTTCAACTTGAGAAAAGGCAACAGCATGTTTATTATCAGGATAATTACAATCAATGTCATCACCTTTTACATAAAAAAAAGTAGCCACTGGTTTAAATGCGGTTGAAACATACATCGTATTCAACACATCACAGTGGTGCCCATATGCAATCGACAATTGATATTTATCCTTCATAATCTGTATGGCTTTTAAGTTGACATCGTTAACATTATTTGATAATTGAGTATGGATTAATTTAACTCTATCAGTTGGTAAATTGATTGAATCAACCAACTGATCAATTTGACTAAAATCACTCATTCCTGTCGACACATAGATTGATTCAGCTTTTGTTTCTAGCATTTTTTGAATTAAGCTTTCATTTAACATGTCTTTACTTAATACTTTATAAAAATCTACACCTATCGAATCAAACAAGTCTATTTTTCTATGATCATCAATAGCAATACCAATTTTCCCACCTTTGTCTTTAAAGGATATTAAAAAATCTATTAAATCAGAATCTAAAATCTTCAATGAATGATACCTTTCATCGTTATAAAACTCATCCGCTATTACCTGAACAGTAATAGCATCAACAGAGCCAACTAAACCCAAAAAATCATTTAATTTTGTTACATTTCCCAAATGATTTAGTCCAATTTCAGCAATCAACATTTAATTTTAACCTTGTAAAAAATATATACATCTATGTTTCAAACACCAAGTTTTAAATCGCTTGGATTTGTGGTATTTATCACCGTAATATGATGGGGTGCTATAGTAAATCAATACTTAGCCTTGTTATTTTTTAATAAACCCTTCATAATATACAGTATTTCTTTACAAATACTTTGAATCTCAATATTAGTTAATATAACTGACGTGGGTAAGCTTAATCCTTGAGATGAGATTAATTCACTATTATCCAAAGATAGTGATTTAACAACATTTTTAAAAGCAGGCATTAAATTCATAGGGTAAAAAAGAGGACGGGTTTCAATACCTAATAACGCCAATCTTTTCATTAAAGTATCCCGATCTACTTCTACACCATCTTTTATACAGAGGCTATATAGCCAATAGCTACTTTCACTTTCAATAGATATCTGCTGTTTAATGAAATAACTTGAAGAAAGGAGATATTGATCATATAGTTTAAAAATATTAATCCTTCTTTTTCTAAAATCGCTTAACTGCTCTAATTGTGCACAACCTATTGCCGCTTGTAAATTGGTTAATCTGTAGTTGTAACCGATATCGACGTGCCAATATCTTTTGCCTTTCAACATGCCGTGATCTCGCATTAATGATGCTTTTTCGTACACCTTTTTATCCCTTAAAACCAAGGCTCCTCCTTCACCACATGTAATTACTTTATTAGCAAAAAAAGAAAAAGCTGCAGCATGCCCAAAACTACCAACTGGCTGACCGTTAATTGTGGCCCCAAGTGCTTCAGCGCAGTCCTCAATAACAAATAAGTTAAACTTTTTTGCAATTTCCATAATTCCCACCATATCACATGGATTCCCATAAATATGGACCGGCATGATCGCTTTAGTCTTAGGTGTTATAGCTGCGCGTATTAATTCAGGTGAGATATTCCATGAATCTAAATCTACATCGATTAGGACAGGTGTAGCACCTGAATGGATAATGGAATTGACTGATGCGCCAAAAGTAAGATTAGGAACAATAACTTCATCCCCTATACCGATGTTTAACGAAACAAGTGCCAAATGCAAAGAAACAGTTCCATTACTTGTAGCTAAACAATAATCAACGTTGCACTGCTTCTGAAGCATTTCCTCAAATTTTAGAACATACTTTCCTTGTGAAGATATCCAATTTGTTTTAATACAATCGGTAACATACTCTAACTCATTTCCACCAAGCAATGGCTCCATTACCGGGAAGCTGCGTAACCTAAATATAGAGGCATAATCTACGACCACACCTTTACCATCCAACAGAGGTATTATTTTTATATCTTTTGATAGTTTTTTTTGAATTTCTTCCTCTGATACACCCACTTGCAAGGCAACAACTTCTTTATTACTATACTTTGCAATACAATCATTATTATTAGCGCCAGAAATAATCGCCCTACGTATATCACCATCCGATATTGATCCTAAAAGTCGACCTCTGTCTACTACAAAGACTATTCCTTGTGCATTCTTATCTAATAACTCCATACAAGCTAGAATATTTTGATTAGACTCGATACACAGATCTTGAATTTTTATCATATTAGTTTAAATGCGTCATAGTTAATTCTAATTGCTGTTTTAATACTTGTGCGCTAGCATTATAAATTTCAAGAGAATAATAATCTAAATCGAGATTAATATAAGGCCAAAACCAAGAATCATTGCTAATCACGTCATTACTATCTTCCAAACCTTGATTGTCACTAAAATGATAGGCTTTTACCGTTTCCTTAAAATTCATTAAATACCTTTCAGCCGAAAACCCTAATGTGTTAGCCGAAACTTTTAGATGAGCAACATCAATCAACAATCCAACATTATCATCAATTTTATTAATAATTTCTTCAGTCTCTTTCTGGTCAACCATTAATAGTGGGTTATCTTTAAATTCATGATAATTATTATATGAAAGCACATTGTTTTCAATCAAAAGCTCTATATCTTTATTAGCTGCATAGCGTGATAATTCGTTAACTCTTTTTATAAAAATGTGTTTACTTTCTTCTCTATCATTAATCTTTCGTTGATTAATTTTCTTTCCTAGCTCATTAACCACAGGGTCTATTAAATATCCAGCATGAAAACTGTAGTACTTAGATCCGACCAATGATGTTAAATCAATAACATATTTGGCATGTTTCATGCTTTTATTAACAATTTCATCATCTAAAGATGCTAAATTAAATACAAATGACTCTTTAGCAGGCGGAAAATAATTATGTAGAGTAACGTTGTATTCCTGGGATATATTTTTAAGTCTAGTTTCAATATCTGCAACAAAAACACCGCCAGATAATTCAAATGCATTTATCCCAACTTCGGATAAATGCTTAACCGTTTGATCAAATGACCAATGTCTATGCCCTCCAGTTGATACAAAAATCATTTTCTTACCATCCTTCCTGGATTCCCTACAAAAGTTGCGTTATTTTCATGGATACTTCTTATTACATTTGCTCCTGCACCTACGATAGTATTGTTCACTATGGAAACCTTGTCAATGACTGTGCTATTAGCACCAATAAACACTTCATCTCCAATATGAACAGCGCCGCAAAGAATCGAAGATAGCGAAACGTGGCAATGACTACCAATGACAGACTGATGTTCAACTGTAGCCGCAGAATTAATGATGTTATTAGAACCAATTTTTACCTCAGCACCGATAACTACATTAGGACCTATCACATTACCTATTCCCATTAATACCGATTCATCCACAATGGCTGATGAATGTATTATGCATGGTAGCTTGAAACCCAATCCAACCACCTCGGTATACAATTCTTTACGTATTGTATTGTCTCCTATCGCCAAAACCACTACTTTAAACCCTTGATTACGGAGCTGGGGCAAAGAACGACGACAACCAACAACAGGTGTATTCATAATCACTTCTTCTGAGTCAAAACTCTCTTCTAGATTGATTAAACCAGCTACTTTATAGTCATTACTATTTAAGATGGACAATATAAACCTAGCATGTCCTCCACAACCTATCAATAAAATTCCTTGATCTTTTTTACTCATTATGAAAAATCGCCATACTGAATCATTTCACCTTGCTTGAGAGTCCGAAGAGCTTTTGTACCAACAATTTTAGAGATTAAATCCGCACTCAGGCCTGTGCCCGGTCTTTTTAACGTGAGGTCGTCTTCACAAATCAGTGTATTTTTCGCAATATTTTTTGATACAAATAGACTCTTTCTAGAAACTAACCGCATCTGAACTTCTTCGTCTTGAACTTGCTTTACTGGACTTCCAAGGCTTATTTCGGCCATTCTTATAGCCTCAACTAAAGCTTTAAATTCTTCTGGTGTACTAGATGCCTTATGATCTGGGCCAATCATATCTTTGTCAAGGGTAAAATGTTTTTCTATCACCCTGGCACCTAACGCCACTGATATCACTGCTGGATAAACCCCCATAGCGTGGTCTGAATATCCAATTGGAACATGAAAAGAATGTTGGAGTGTTTGTATTACTTTTAAATTTAAACTATCAAACTTACATGGGTAGTTAGACACACAATGTAACAAAACTACGTTGTTGTTGTTGTTACGTCTATAGATATTAAGAACTGATTCAATTTCCCCTAATGTTGCCATACCAGTTGAGATAATTACATTCTTACCTGTACTCGCTAAGAACTCGTGCAAAGGAAGATCAACAATATCTGCCGATGCAGTTTTAAAGATATCAACTCCAAGTTTATCTAAAAAATGTGCACTTTCAATATCATATGGAGTGGAAATAAAATCAATATCAAGAGATTGGCAATAACTGATAATTGGTAAATGATCGTCCCTTTTAAACTCCAAACTTTTAATCATATCAAAATGACTTTCATCTTTATTTGTAGTTAGTTTTTGATACTCAACTTTGGGTGTTTTTCGGCTAACTAACGCTTCTGCTGTGAATGTTTGAAACTTAACAGCGTTTGCCCCAGCCTCTTTTGAAGCTTTGATCATTTTTTTTGCTGTTTCCACACAACCACCATGATTTACTCCAATTTCCGAAATTATGTAGCATTTGTCTAATGTCAGCATCACATCTCCGCTTTAAAATTAATAATTAGAGATATAACTTTATTAAGATCATCTTCACTTAAATTCTGATGAATTGGTAAATTTAATGTATTTTCAGCAGCATACTCTGTATTTGGAAAATCCAATGGATTGTTTCCAGAAAAATAATCAACCCTGCTTAATGGCCAATACCTAAAAGTTGTATATACGCCATGTTCTTTCAGATAGTGAGCTAACTTATTCCTTTCTTTAACCTGAATCCAATAAAAATAGTATGAATTTGTACAATCTTCAGCGAGTTTTGGTGGGCTATCTATCCAGTCAATAGAAGAAAAAGCGTCATCATAGGCTTCGTAAATTTCCTTTTTCCTATCAGTAAACTCTTGAAGTCTATCCATTTGCACCACACCCATTGCTGCAGTAACATTATTCATAATCGATCGACGACCTGGGCGATTAATTTGAACTTCCCACCATATGTCTTCGCCTTCTTTAGCTTTATCCATTCCGCTCGTTGACCTTTCTGGCAAACCTAAATAACACTGTTCTTTCGCTTTCCCCATTAAATCATCTGAGCGTAAATATATCATACCGCCATCACCAGTTACTACTGACTTCATCGCATCAAAGGACCATAAGCCCATATCACCCATGGTTCCGCACGCTATTCCCTTATAGAAACTTTGAACAGCACATGCGCTATCTTCAATGATATAAATGTTATGTTTTTTTGCAAGCTTAAGGATTCCATCCATATCACATGGATGTCCACCATAATGATTTAATATTATTGCTTTAGTATTATTGGTTATCTTGTCTGAAATAGTTTCAGCGGTTGCATTTAATGAGTTTTTATCTACATCACATAATACTAATTTTGCACCAGCATCAATTACTGCACTTCCTGCAGCAATAAAACTAATTGTGGGCACAATAACTTCATCCTCCTGCTGAAAATTAAATAACTTTGCTGCCAAAAATAACCCTTCTGTGCAAGAAGTAATTGCATAAAATTTATTTTTATCAGACCTTAGATTATCTGAAAATTTTCTCTCAAACTCCTGAACGACTTCTCCTCGTCCCAACCAATTTGATTCAAAAACTTTTTTAATTGCATTTATTTCTTGATGCCCAAGAGATGGTTGAAAAATATTTATCATAATTATTATAAAAACTTAAGAACTAAAAATTTCCTATATTCTACTCAGATGCAGCTAAACATCGCTTTTAATAAATTCACTAATTATCTTAGTAACATATTCTAAATCATCAATCTCTAACCCGTTGTGGCATCCCAATAAAACCCCATTTCTCATCACGTTATTCGCAACTGAAAAATCAGACCCAGATCCTCCATACTTCTGTCCATCCATTATCGGCTGTTTTATAATATTTCCAGTAAAAATTGTTCTAGTCTGTACACCTCTTTTTTCTAGAAACATCTGAAAATCCTTTCTTTTTCCTTCAAGCTTCCCTTTTAAAAGAACAGGAAATGCAAGCCAATTTATTTCAGCTTTTGATTCAGGAGAAAAGGTGTGAAAAATATCAAGATATTGACTAAAGAAATCCTTCATGTATTTAAAGTTTCTCTTTCTAATTGAAATATTACCCTCCAGTTTTTTGTATTGGACGAGTGCAAAAGCCGCTGACAGTTCCGAAGGAACTAAGTTATACCCAATGTCATCAAAAATATACTTATCATCATAATTAAATCCATCTAATTGAACAGATAGTCTTCTATCAATATCCTCCGTCTCACCATATTGAGAAGATCTCCTTCCCCAGCTTCTTAAAGATTTTGCTTTGTTAAGCATTTCTTCATCGTTAAAACAGGTCATGCCTCCCGTTCCAGCGCCTGTTATGATATGAGAAGCATAAAAGCTTGTTGTAGTTATATCAGAATATGGATTTCCTTTTTTGCCATTAAATTTATACCCGATAGTATCAGCAGAATCTTCAATTAACAGTAACTTATTGTTTTTAGCAATAGAACTTAATGCCTCCCAGTCAATTAGATTTCCAATAAGGTTTGGTATCATAATAGCTGAAGTATTCTCGTTTATAGAGCCCTCTATTTCTTCTAGTGAGGCCTGCAATGTCTCTAATTCAATATCCACAAAAACTGGTATCAGGCCACTTTGTATTAATGGTGCCACTGTAGTTGAAAATGTCAGGGCTGGAGTGATAACTTCAGATCCTTTTGGTAAATTGGCAGCTTGAATAGCTAATAAATTGGCTGATGACCCCGAATTAGACATTAACCCAAATTTTTTATTGTATTCTTTAGCAACAATCTTTTCAAACTCTATACATTTAGGGCCAGTAACCAATGCATGTCGCTGATTCTCAAGAACATCAACAACTGCATCAATCTCTTCTTGCCCATAATTTGCCTCTGCATAAAATACTCTTCTACTTTCCATTTATATTCTCCTATTAATTTTCAAAATATTCTGCGTTCTTGAATCGGACCCCAATATTATCTTTTTCAGAAATAATTAGCCCTGATTTTTGCGGCCAATCTATATTAATATCTTTGTCATTCCATCTTATACATCTCTCATTTTCAGGGGAGTACTTGCCTGTACAGCTATACAGCATAATCGCAGGATCAGCCATTGATAAAAATCCATGTGCAAAGCCAGGCGGTATCCAAATCATATGTTTAGACATGGAGTCAAGCATTACACTCTTATATTGTCCAAATGTTTTGGACTCTTTTCTTATGTCAACAACAACATCAAATACCTTTCCATTTACAACCGATATTAACTTTCCTTGCTCAGTATTAACTTGGTAGTGCAATCCTCTCAGAACCCCTAGATTAGAAGTTGAAATATATTCCAAACAGAAATCTAGTGACTCTATTCCCAGACACTCTTTTAATTGAGGATTATATCGTTCCGAAAGACTCCCCCTAATATCTTCATGAATACTTGGTTTGATAATGCACACAGCATCAAAATATTTATCTATCAGATTCATTTATTACTCAGCCGCATTAAATACTTACCGTATTGATTCTTCTTTAATGGCTCTGCAAGATTGATAAGCTGCTCTTTATTGATATATTCCATTTCAAAGGCAATTTCTTCAATACACGCTACTTTTAGGTCTTGTCTTCTTTCAATAATTTCAATAAAGGTAGATGCTTCTAACAAACTCTCATGTGTGCCAGTATCTAACCAAGCATACCCCCTTCCCATTAACTCAACAGTTAAGCGATCCTCATCAAGATACATTTGATTGATTGTAGTAATCTCCAATTCACCTCTATCAGATGGCACAACTTCAACTGCTTTTTTAACCACGTCATTTGGATAAAAATATAAGCCAGTTACTGCGTAATTACTTTTAGGTTTGGATGGTTTTTCTTCAATAGTAAGTGCTTTGCCAGTACTATCAAACTCAACCACACCATAACGCTCTGGATCATTAACATGATAGCCAAATACGGTTGCTTTGTTATTTTTTGCATTATTTACAGCTGATTCAAGCATTTCAGGGAGCCCATGTCCGTAGTAAATATTATCTCCTAGAATTAAACAAGCATCATCTGCACCAATAAAATCCCTGCCCAATATAAATGCTTGTGCGAGCCCATCTGGAGTAGGCTGTACAATGTATTCAAATTTCATTCCAATATCAGATCCGCTTCCGAGGAGTTGTTCAAATCTTGGTAGATCTTCAATTGTAGATATAATAAGCACCTCTCGTATGCCGGCAAGCATCAATACTGACAATGGATAATAAATCATTGGCTTATCGTAGATTGGCATTAGTTGCTTTGATACACCTTTGGTTAATGGATACAGGCGTGTGCCTGAACCACCTGCTAATATTATTCCCTTCATTGCTTGATTACTCCCAATCTTTCACCTTGGTAACTTCCATCCTTTACTCGATCACACCAAATATTATTATCTAAATACCACTGCACTGTTTTTCGAATACCTGTTGCAAAAGTTTCATCTGGTGCCCAACCTAGTTCTTTGTCGATCTTAGTAGCATCAATTGCATATCTGACGTCATGTCCAGCTCTATCGCCTACATAAGTAATAAGCTGTTCATATTGATCAACACCATCAAGTTTGCTTGGCACTAATTCATCCAAAATACTGCAAACAGTTTTCACGACTTCAATGTTCTGTAATTCATTATGTCCGCCAATATTATAGGTTTCACCAATCTCACCAGTAAGTGCAACATGTAGTAATGCTCTTGCATGGTCATCAACATACAGCCAATCGCGTATTTGCTTGCCATCACCATATATTGGCAATCCTTTGCCTTCTAAAGCATTGAGAATGATTAGGGGAATGAGCTTCTCAGGGAATTGATAAGGGCCGTAATTATTAGAGCAATTGGTAATTAGTGTAGGAAATTTAAAGGTGCGTTGCCAGGCACGTACCAAATGGTCAGAGCTTGCTTTTGCAGCAGAATAAGGTGAGCTAGGCGCATAAGGTGTATCTTCAGTAAATAGATCGTCTGTGCCTTCTAAATCACCATAGACTTCATCAGTAGATACATGGTGGAATCTAAAGCTATTTTTCTTATCACTATCTAGATTAGACCAATAATCTCTAGCCTCTTCTAGTAATACATAAGTACCAACAATGTTGGTTTGAATAAATTCACCGGGCCCGTCAATTGATCGATCAACGTGTGACTCAGCGGCTAGATGCATCACAACGTTTGGTTGATGTTCATTAAACACACGCTTAATCTCATTAGGATCACAAATATCAACCTGTTCGAATGTGTATCTTGAATTATTTTCAACTGACTCTAAAGACTCTAAATTTCCTGCATAGGTAAGTTTGTCAACGTTAACAATACTATGGCTAGTATTGTTAATAATGTGACGAATGACAGCTGAGCCTATAAAGCCTGCACCGCCGGTTATTAGTAGTTTTTTATTGCTCATTATATTCCTGATACAAATGCATTGTGATAGATAATGTCTGGGTTTTTCATAGAATTATTACTTTTACCTTGTTTTGGTCCGAAAAACTCTCAAGTTTCG
>Ga0233436_1002000_pt1 | contig 15395 bp, 19 predicted proteins | sample SI_122_August201_2_FD_182723 | JGI IMG/M metagenome (GOLD analysis project Ga0233436, IMG submission 182723) | Seawater microbial communities from Saanich Inlet, British Columbia, Canada - SI_122_August2016_150_MG | ecosystem: Environmental > Aquatic > Marine > Inlet | place: Canada: British... | reverse complement strand
AAAATAGCGAACGTTTGTATGATATGTTTATGGCAACAACAGAACGAACAGTAGCCGTAGCCTTAACATTAGGATATAAAAAGGGTGTTATTGATTATAAAGAATTTGTAGATGGAGGGTCTGCTACTATTCAGATGAGTTCTCAAGGTGTATTGCCAACGCAACAACCCTGGTTGAATGAAGTATGTCGTTCAAAGCGTATTTTAAAAAAAATAACAAGTCCAGTAATCCAAACAATGGATTTAATTGATAAATATATCAGAACTACATTGATGAAGAAATCCAAAAAAGTAAATGGATCATATTTATATGTGGAAAAGTCCCCCGAACATGGGGAACCCGAATTTTTATTGGAATATTATAAGAAATATGGTTTTAAAGAGTTTCTTTTAGGTAACAAAATAGACGAAGAATACTATTATATGAAGAAAACGTACGTAGGAAAATCACCATCTCTACGCAAAACGAAGGCAAAAAGTATGTCACCAAATAAAACGCGAAAATCCAAATCAATATCAAACGCATATAGCGTGTAAATAACATGTGTAAAATGCGGTAACATCGTCGAATATATTAGACCTGATATAAGTTATAACTCAATAGTGGTATTACTACGAGAAATGCCACTATCTTTATTTATTGGTGCGTGATGTAGCGCACATAGAATTTCATCGACACTTAAAGTATCTCTACCTGAACCATTTGATTCAGAACTACTACACATAAAGACGTGTATGCATATGCATGATATCATTCCAAAGAGTATGGCGAGTATAAATATTATGGCGATCAATAACACGTGGTCGGACATTTTATATTCGCCAGTGATTTACCGAGGGTTTTCAATTTTCAAATCATATGTCGCACGGTCCGTATTCAGAGGTTTACGTAAAGTATTTCAATAAGGATAGATAATAAGTTTCCATAAAACTGCGTGACGAAAAGTGATAGTATAGTAGGTAACCCAAGTTAAATCAACCGATATATTGAAATCCAATATTATCCAAAATGCCTTGTCGTGAATGTGGAAAATTCATGCATAATCGTTCCACATGTGAGGTTCGTGTAATGCGCGAAGCATTTTCAGTACTGAATGACGATCCGAATAGTATTTTGTCAGAACGCGAAGAAGTGAAACGTATAACAGTGTTACGTATAGTGATATTACTTAGACTAGTTCAATGTGAACGATTAGATCATATAGTCGTTTACAATGCACACAATACACTTGCGAAATACGTAAGAAATGCCGAAACCGGTGAAATTACATCATCTCGGTCGAATTTCGATGACCGAACTATATATCAAGAATTAATGCGTTCGCGACCTATATTAAAGGAAGAACTGGAAAAGTATAGAAATAATCCCACCACCTATACGTTATCCAGTATTCGCCCTGCGTCGGACTTTCAAAAAAGAGAAGAAGTACAGAGACTCAATGATGCGGTCGCGCGAGGGCGTATTATTATAGAACAACGTGAACGAGCAAGACGTGAACGCATTGAATTGCAAGAAAGACAACAAGCGATATTGGGACAAGGATTACCCCAGCCAGTGCCACCTAGACCGAACCGACCTCGAGTACAATTGTCCGAAAAACGCGAGAATGCGATTAAATCCGAATCGTGTCCGATATGTATGGATCCGATCGGAGAAACAGATAATATAGTGCTTCGGTGCGGGCACAATTTCTGTAGTACTTGCGTATTTAAACATACAATAACCTGTATTTCAAGGTGTACGGAATGTACTTGTCCTATATGTCGCGGTGCGTATATGACCGTGGAATGTATAAAGGATAGTATAAATAATAGAAACATGTAAAATATAACAAATAACCTTTTTAGTGAATGTCAAATATGTAAAAAATATCCCCAATGGAAGGGATATTTTTTATTTTTGTAAAAGTATGACGATGATATGGTCTAGTCATCATGGTATATTCTATATCCTTCTCTAGCCATTACAAGAACGAAGAAACCGATAATAAGGATAGTTTCGAGAACGACTGACATTATTGAATTCGTAATTTAAGTTGTGTTAATTAATACCGACCAAAAGGTTTTCAATTGTATCATATATTTTGATGTCAATGTTCTCAGTATATTATTAAAAAAGTGTAATTATAAACGATGAAATAAGTTTCGGAAAATTGAAAACGACAAGTGATATAGTAGGTAACCCAACTTAAATCAAACGATATATTAACATCCACCGTAAAATATGGAACTTCAAATCCAAATGTCGATCCGAATCCAATCATTGGTCCGCGGGTACAATGCTCGAAGATATATGAAGTGTCTTGTAGATAACGCGACATTTCAAATTATGAATAAATGGTTAGAAACATATAACCGTACGCTAATTGTCGTGAAGGAAGACAACGAAATATTATCAAAACCGAATGACATTTCATATCGCGTGTCTAGTATCGTCGCAAAACTAAGAATACATAAAAAAAATATTCGAAATGACAATTTTCCGTCTCATTTATCTGAAAACATAGCAAAATTCGCGATATTTAAAAAGTACAGCACAATGCCTTGGTGGGACACAGATAAAGGAGATCTTATAATAGTAAATATTGCCGGAGGGGGTGAGGTAATTAAACGTATAGAAGTAAAAGCATTCATGTCAGATGGACCATCTTCATTCGGTCCCACAGAAACATGGAACTGGTTATATTTTGTGGATGCCAAAGACACGTTAACCGGTTTCTTCAAAGTGTACGAAATAAAATGTTCTAATACAAGTGAAGAAATGAAGAACGTACGAATAAGCGGTTGTGTATTTGCACTAGATAATATTGATGAACTTCCAAAAGATCTAGATGATGATAAGAAATGGAAAACTCCCCAATTAAAAGAATTATGTGAGTCTAGAGGATTAAAATTAGGTGGTAGAAAATCGGATATAATACAAAGATTGAAAAATGAAGCACCCGGATCGGGTATTAGAGTGCCCGAAACATTTGGAGAAATCGCAAAAAAAAATCAACGAGGAAAATTAAGAGGTAGTTTCGAAAAAATATTCAAACCTCAATTAGGTGAGAATTGTAAATTAATATTTGACGGACATATATCAGAATTAAACCCTTTGTAATTTCAAATGTTCCATTTGAAGTTATACGCGGGTCAGATACCGGTAATGAAATGGAATTCGGACAACAAAGTTGTTCCTATTTTAATTTCCAACGGTTTAAATAACACAATTTAGTTTCTTTACAATCAAATCAACAACGGGAACTGAGACGGCATTTCCTGCTAATTTATATAATGAACCGTCGCAAATATCTGGAAGTTTATAATCACGTGGAAACCCCTGTAGGTTGAAACATTCCCGTGGGGTAAGTTTGCGAATCCCTTTTTTATCTTTTAATAACGGAACATTATGTCCGCCTCCGCCCATATTAGCAGTTAATGTCGGACATAATCCGCTTTTATTTTCGCGTACATAGAATCGTCGATATTGATATAATACATTATCGTAAATGGTTTTGGTGATGTTTTTTTCAATTTCCGGAAACACTTTAAATCGATCTGAATAATAGTACTTGTCGTCGACATTTTCTTCTAGTAATTCATGAATGTTCCCCTTTTCGACCCTATCAAAATCAAAGTTAAACAAATCGTGTTTTGCTTTGTCTCTGAAGCCGACAATATAAATCCTTTCACGGTGTTGTGGTATGGTAGTAATTGCACTAGTATCAAGTATGGCGGTTTTAATATGATAGCCGATATCTTTTAATTTTTGTTCGATAATATTGAATGTTTTGCCCTTGTCGTGTGACTTAAGATTTTTCACATTTTCCAAGATAATAATTTCGGGTGTGTGTTTTTGTAATATTTCAACAATTTTCCAAAATACATTAGACCGCGTATCGTCAAACCCCTTCTTATCGCCCGCGATACTGAAAGGTTGGCATGGAAAGCCTCCGCATAGAAGATTATGTGATGGTATATCGTCAACATTGATTTCATTTAGATCTTGAAGAGTAAATGTATGTTGAGGATGATTGAGTTCATAAATTTGTTTCGAACATTCCATCATGTCGTTTGTAAAGACACATTCGAATTTCGGATTCCGCTCAAGTGCCAATGAAAATGCTCCGGTTCCTGCGAATAAATCGATAAACTTAACTTTGCTGGTATTTTCCTTGCCTCCGACAGAGATCATATTTTCTACATTAGTAGAAGAGTCGCCTTTACAACAATCCGTTTTGCGTAGGCAATGTGAATCGAATCGAGATTTTTGAGAAAATTCCTTTCCACAACGGTTACAATTATATTTACCCATTTTGTTATTATATCATGCTCTAATATCTTTATATACAATCAATTTTATAAAGGATAAAACTGAACTAAAGACAAAAATATATATAATACAAATGTCACCCATAAGTATATTCGCAATCGTGGTCATAGTATTAGGATGTGTAGTTTGTTATAGTGAATGTATATCGGATATATGTGTTGATGATACAATGCCTATTGAACCGGTTGTAATGAATCCAGTGACAGAAATATAATAATATATTTCAATTGAAAAGCAATAGTGGTACGGTAATGTAAATAATGTTACAATAATGATTTGGCGTGTATTTCGTATTGAAAATAGATATTCATTTAGTCAACACATTCTAGTATCAAATGTGGAACAAATCGTTTGCGACAACATATAAAATGTATTATTATTTTATAGAATGGTGAAAAATAATAGTAACAAATCAATACCGGGTGGCGGTTGGCCGTGGTCCAATGACGAACCCGTATCAGAAGAACAATCAGAAGAACAATCAGAACAAGACAAAAATAAAGAAACACAGTTTCAATTTACACGACACTTATTAAGTTGCAATAATCTAGACGAAGGAAAATGGTATACTACGGGTAAAGATAATGAACCGGGTGGAACTATATACGGCATAACTGAAACAATCAAATATGCAAAAGTTAACGAGGCATATTTTAAATCCGAACATGTATATGTATCAAATTTATATAGAACATGGATTACAGCAGTGTTGTTATATGGAGTCAACTTAAGTCAAGATAAAAAATTACACTTATATGTGAGCCCTCATTTGAAAGAGTATCATGGAATTATTCAACGCGGTAATTTTCCAAAAGAAATTAATCATATGGCACATAAATTTCTTAAATTTTTGAATGCGTTGTTTAATATTAGTCCTGATGATATTAATAATCTACCAAATACTATAATTCTACATTTACCTCCTAAGCCTGACGATAACGAGAAACCCCCCAAACCCCAATCGATTACATACGAAAAAGAAAACACACAAATATATACCATGAATAAACCTTGTAATATAGTAGACACGTCTGGTCCCAATAGTGGTATTGAATTTACAGATACAGGAGTTTTAAACGATTTTATGAAATGGCATAATGGGGAAACTAATTATTACAATAGCCCAGTCCTAGTCCCAGTATATAAAAACGTTCATGTTGTGACACATTCTCATATTATGCGAACTTATTTGGCAGATTTCAAAATAGTTATAGATAAAGATGAACTGAAACTCGCCCAGACAGAAGAACAGAAAATCTATGATGACACATCGTATAAGAAGAGATTTATGAATAAATTTAAAAGTTTACACAAATTGAATAAAATCTTGGAAACGGGAGAATTCTCTATTGATTTCGATATAGACCTGCTTCAATATTACGGTTTTAAAAGTGACGCAGACCCCGGATCTATATATCCTATACGAAATTCAAATAGTTGGCATTTTAATACTAAAATAAACAACCCATTGCCCGAATCCACCACCATCGCTAGTGCAATAACCCACTTTGATTTAAAAGAAGGCGTACCGATAAAAAAAGACGATGCAAAAAAACTAGAGGAACGGGGAGATTCATTATGTGGAACACATGGAAGTGTGTCGGTACCAACCGGCAAGGATTGTACTGACCCAGTCACTCCCAGTGCCCTTGTCATTCATAGTGGTGGAAAAACGCGCAAAAAGCGTCGTCATAAAACAAAAAAGCGTATGAATAAATCCCGTAACGGACATAAAAAAACGCGTGTAAATAAATCGCGAAAGCGTAGTAAATAATAATTTGTTTTTAATTTTCAATAACTATATTGTTATTGATTTCCAATAACCATGCCATGGTTTGTATATTTTGGTTGTCTCTAGCGTTCTGATATGCTTGATTAAGAATCATAAGTCGCGTGCTGATATAAGTATCGAGTTGCTGAAATACAAGTTTGGTAAGTTGTAAATTGTCTTGTTTACAACTAGCAATAAAAGCAGAAGATATTTCGCATCTATTTTTTAAACTAGATAGATATGGTTCTTGATTAAAAAGCCATTCTACAACTGTAAATTGTCCCAACTCGCATGCTAATAATAGGGCTTCATTGGGTATGTAAGTATCTGCCATATAATCGTTTTCAATCTGATCACTATCGATATTCGAATCAATATTTCGAAGCCATTTTAATACGGGTGATGTATCTGAATCATTATTTCGATAGTTATAATAGGTAAGATAATATGCATAATTCATGTCAATCCGTTCGGTATTGGGTGTGTGTCCGAATGTATGAATAATAGTATTGAGGTTGCCTGCCATACATAGTTGATAAAAGGAACCAACAAGTATGTCGTTCATAGTGTTATTGTATACTCGGGGTACGTAGGTATGTATATGTTTCAATTTTACAGTAATCTGCCTGTAAAATTGTAATTTGTCAATGTTCTCAATGTTGATAAAAAAGAGAAGGAATAATAAAGTGAAAACAGTATATTCATTTTGTAAACTCTGGTATTCCCTGTATGACTTGTATATTTTGAGGAAGTTGTTCTGTTTGAATTAGATGTGCTATATCGGGGGCTATATATACGATATAGTCAATATCCCCGTTGCTAACCAAGCATTTTCCCGTCCATTTATCCAATTTCAAAACTTCATTCAATCCACGTATCCTTCCTTCAACGCCCAAATGTTCGTTGGGTCGTTTGCCTGGTTTACCATTGGTGTGTTTAATCCGCCATTCGCATGATAATGCGTTTCTATGATCTACAAATCCTGTAACCAATGCGTATATTTCCCACCCTCCTCCGCGTCCATGTGTATATACAGCGCCTCCCGAAATCTCTTCATTATGTTGTCGAAGACGTCGATATGGGTTGTTCGTGGAACCATTGTAGGTAAGATGTGCGTAACGTTGTTGTCGGTTACGAAGTATATAACAGTACCATTGTTGTGTAGGTTTCGTGATGGTACAATTGCTCGGGTCCATACTATAATTATATATAGAGTACGATATATATAGTTTTGTCGAGATATATTCATAGTAACTGATGAAAAATTGAATGGCGTTGAGAAAGAATAACATGTAACAGATAAGTGATAATGGATTATTCTGAAACAGTAACAAATATGAAGTCCTTCTGGAGTTCGTTGAATATCAGAACAATGTTTAATTATACAGTTGCAACGTTTGGTGTATATATGTGTTGGATAACATTGCATTACCTTTCAGTACATATGTATGTATATTGGTGTGTACCTGCTACATTGACCGGATTTATAATGTCAGCCTTTTTAGTTCCCGCCCCTCATTGTTACTCGTTGCGTTGGGCTATATACAATGGCGGAAACAGTATAATCGGTATGTGGTCGTTATTGGGTGCGTGGTTAATAGGTAAAATAAAAAAGGATTAATAATATGACGGTGAAATGGTGTATATTTATTGTATTTTTTATTTTTACATGAATAATGTTCGACCCTATATATCCCACATATTCTAGTTTATATTCAATAGATCGACACATGGTTTGTTCTGATTTTCCTTTTGTATAAGTTGACATGTCAAATAATCAATAGTAAGAAGTTTATTTTGTAAGGTATTTTCAAGTTGCGTCAATAATTTTTTTTGTTGGTCGACCACCTCTTTCATTTGTAACATTTCTACATAATAGTTTGCCTTGTTATTATTAAGAGATACAATCCATGTTTGATGTATCTTTGACTTAATATGCGATTGAAATTTAGTATGGGTTTCGTATACCTTATCTTTCCTGGCTCCACAAGAACAGTATATTCCATTGCGTATTGATGGAATTCTATCAATGTAGTTGCCATTGTCGTCAACCGATGGCGTGTAAATATCCGGTGTAGTTGCTATATCCATTTTATTTGAATAATATTGTAGTTACGTTATATTATGCCTAATCTAACAATTCAATTTTAATGATGCTGGATATGATGTAATTGAAAATTGAAAATATTAGTTGACATATTAAAAAAAATAGTGAATGAAATGAAGACGATAAATTTACACGAATATACGGAATTTGGAAAGGTGTGTGATATATGGAATAATAGTATTTCCGATAAGAATGGATTGTGTGAATTTGTAACGAATGTGATAATGAATATGAATCCATTTGATGAAAAGAATAACAATGGGTATGGCATCATGTTACCTGATTTATCCAATATATATACATTGGTTTCAAAATCGTGTTTCCCATTTGAAAAATTAAATTCAACAAATAAAAATACAATCGACATGTCTGTAGCAAAACAAAATTATGTGTTAGGTTATATATGGTTATGCCCGTGGAATGTAGAGAAGGAAGGATATATTCCGTGTCATTTTATAAATTACATAGATAGTAGAATATCTGGATTGAATATTGCGAAATATATGATGGATGAATATGAGAGTGCGGATGAAGAACATTATTTGTTCCCATATGAGATAGGATTAAGTGCTGATAAATATTGGAAAAAACATTTCATGAACGTATATAACATAGAAAGTAAGGCGGAATTACTCGTTGTGATGAGTGAGTACGGACTAATAGAGTCAGATCTAAAATGGGAAAATGTATTTGAAACGATGAAGTAGTATGTCTATAACTAGATGATTATAAAATTGAATACAATATAGGAAAAGAAGAAAAAGCAACAAGAACATATCATTGAATAATATGCATACTCGTAGTCAAACTCGTAATCAAACCCGTAGTCAAAATGCCCCTATCACTCGTAGTCAAACGCGTAGCCAAGGGTGCATTTCGAGAAACCCTAATAATTCTATTGATGTAGCAAATGTGCTAGTAGATTTATTAAATACAAAATATACTCATGCCGAAGAAATAGACAGACTGAATGGAATCATAAACAAACAAAGGCGCGATGTCGTGTATTGGATGCGAATGGCTGAGGATTGGGAAGAATTATATGAATATGCCGTGAATACAAGGAGATAAAAATAAAGACGAATAACTAAAAATACTATTATATTATATATTATTATACTAAATGAACGGTCATACATATATAACTGCAGACGAAACAACTATAAAACCAGTAGACAAGGATATAAATTCAGTAGACAAAGAAGTAAACGCCGTAGTAGATGATTTAAAATCGGTAGACAAGGAAGTAAATTCAATAGATAAAGATGTAAAATCGGATACACATAGTTTAGTAAAAAAAATAGAACATGAGCGTATTGCGAGCAATATATCAAAAGTGTCCTATATGTTGATAGTAATTTTGATTATAAGTGCCGGTTATGCGACTCCTCTTTTTTCATGTAGCATGCAACGTGCTTTAACTGGAAATATATATGCAAAGCATCTAGTCGGAATAGCGATATTGTTTGTATTTATTATGCAGGTAGGTGGATGGTCGTTTGATGATAAAGACGCAGAAAAGAATCCAACGGACTGGACGAATGGTAATTGTATTGATACAATACTATACAGTGTCGTAATTTACATAATATTTGTCCTATCGTCGAAGGCACGTATAGGTTGGAATATAGCATTTTTATCATTATTATTCGTTTTATATATAGTGAATACACAGCGTTCCTACTACTACAATCGTGAACGTATATCAGATGATACAAATGATAAGGTATTTGCGATAGAAAGGGTGATGTTATACGCATTGCCAGTGATTTTAAGTATAGGTGTTGGTGATTATTACATGTATAAAAAGAAGACTTTGGGTAAAGCATTTAATATACGTGATTTCTTCATTGGAACTGCTATATGCAAATCCATATAATGAATTAATTTTTGATAAATCTAAATTCAATGAATATTTTAGATTTATCGTCCTTAAATTAGGTAAATAAGAATGGCATATCAGGTTAAGTCTTCGATGATGTAAATAATGATTTAGTATTAGGTAACTTGTGACCGAACATAATCATATATATTAACGCACCTGCGGATATAAGTATGCTTCTATTTCCGGCTACAAATTGCGATTGACCTAATATATAAATCATAAATATATATAGAACAAATCCAATAATAATTGAATGAAACAACATTGTAAATCCGTTTTCCATTGGTATATGTATATATACAGGTGAAGATTAAAACCGATTATATTACTAAATGTCGTTGTTTGATAAGTGACCTGTTATCAAGTAATGAAAGTAGGTATCGAAAATACGTATATAGGCCATGAATATCGCGCCGTTCCCTGTATTGTGTATTCATGGTTTCTACGAATTCGGTAAATATTATATCATAATTACAATTGTCATCGTTCCACGTCCATTCTATTCGAATAATGTTACCATTTGCGTCTCGAAATTTGTCTTTTTCCCGGTACATCCCCATCTCATATAACATGTCTGCCTTTGTAGAAGTTAGAATTGTCACATGGTTAAAATAGGAGATGATTAGATGAAAGTCGTTATAATAATCTCGTAATTGGTCTAATATATCATACCAGTTATACTTTTCCATCCAATAATGTAATTTGACTTCATCCGATATAAATTTATAAATATATGGATGTAAATCCAGAGGTAGCGATCGAAGAATAGGGTCTGCGTTATGCGTGGCGACAATGGTTTGTAATCTCTGCATATTTGGTAATAAGTTATATATATGTATATGTAATATAAACAGTATCAATTTTTAGAGCAATATTTTAGAATGATATTTTACAACAAATAATATCTTGTTAAGATATATTCGGATCCATTCAATATATTATTTGTTGTGGAATGAGTGAAGATGATGACCGTATGTTAAGATATAATACCCAAATAATGGCAATATACAGCGATAGAGAGTTTCATCGTAAAAAAATGGAAGAATTAGAAGAGCAACGATTAAAGATAGTTCGTGCGAAACAAATGTATTGTCGGTTGTCAGGAGGGCATGAAATAATTACCCAAATAGAATCATGTATGTACGGTGAATCGTATAGAGTATGTAAGCGTTGTGAGTTAGATCTGAATTGAGGTTGATATAGAAAAATGACGGATTGTGATATCGGAATCATTAATCATATAAACAATGTATTTTATGTGATTGTGTAAGATACGTTTATGATGGTTTGTTATCAGTGATATGTTTGTCTGGGACAGATTCGCTATAAATAACAATTTGGTAGAATTCTTCAATTTCTTTTTGTTCCTTTTGTTGATTGATATATTCGGAACATGTACCACAATGGTCTTCATTTGCATAATGTGTTTTTAACATAGCATGTCGAGGTGAGTCTAAATTCCAACGTCCAAGTGGTGTTTTTGGAGTTTTACCAATGGACGCGACAAACATTTGAATCGTTTTCGAAAAATTCATATTGGTGTTATAATAATATTATTATGTATGTTATATCAATGAAATATTTCAATTTTATATGATTTATGATAGATATATAGGTAATACGTGTTTTAATTCGGTAGTATTAATGGCATTATTCCCAAAATAAACGTCTACGAATTGTGCGGTTTTTTCATTAGTAAAAGAGTCGATGATTGTCTGATATCTGCGTATGTGGTCTTCTCTTGAACCGCATGCTTTGTTACGTATGACAATAAGATGATTTTCAACTAGGAATGGTGTTTCGATGTCAATAATACAATAAGAAAATGTGTATTTTCCTTTACCATAACCGCGATTAATCACTAATACAGGTTCATTAATTCCATCTTTCATAATGAAATGTTTTTTACAAGGATTCTTGTATGGTAATTGTGTAAGTTGATTATTTTTGATATCACCGCTATAAATGAGTCGTGTACGCGTGTCGTCATGAGTGAGTATATCTTTGTATTGGTTCCATACAACCGTACCAACATTAACGTCAAACCCCATCGAAAATAATGATACTGAATCATGATATAGTTGATGAATGATGGAAACGTTTGTTGATGTATGAAAAACGATGTCATTGTTCGCCAATAGTCCAAATCTATTATTTTCGCTCTTATCTGATTTTTTTTGTAGGATAAATAGAAAGGTTTCTTGTTTGGTATCTAGAAAAGAATCGTCCATACAGTCAATAATATCAATGATGGCGAAATTTTCGTGAATATAATTCCTAATTTTAGAATAGTAAAGACAGTTAATAAAGTTATGTGGGAGTACAAATGCGAGAACCCCACCTTCTCGTAATTTCTGTAAGGAATGAATCAGAAAAAGTACGAATATATTGGGTCGTCCATCAAGAAGTGAGTAAAACGTTTCATCTACCGAGTCTTTACTTACAACAAAATAGGGAGGATTGCCGATAATGAGATCAAATTTATGTTCGTTCATGGCGTCCCATTGTAAAAAATCACGATGTAAAAGGGATACTCGCGGATCGTCAATAAATAGATGTTGTATTTGTTCGTAAATTTGTGTATTTTTTTCGATTCCAATAATATCAATATGTTGCGTTGGGTCGATGGAACGAAGTAAATGTGCGATAATTTCACAGGAACCGCACGATGGTTCAAGAACTCGTTGAATAGACAATTCGGGTATCTGAAGAATACGATCAATCATAGTTTGAATAATAGAGAGAGGTGTAAAAAATATACCATCTTGTTTCTTCTGAATCGACGTGAAACTATCGGTAATTTGTTTCGATAATGACGTAAAGTCGTTCATGTGCTACGATAATATAAACTTGAAACTTTATATTATTATGAAATGTTAAATAGGAAATAATTATGCGAGTGATCTATAAAGTGTAAAACAAGCGAGTAATATTAATATAGTATGGATTCCCATAACGGCGGTCGAAATATGCGTCCATCGCGTCAAAGTGGAACGATTCGCTTTATGTTTTTGGGCGTAGTCAATGATATCAGAGTGAAGATACCAATTAATAATGAATGCTATGATAATGAATGCCATGCTAATACAGATAAGTAAAATATCATAAATAACATTATGTCCGCGGTATATGCGTGAATATGCTAAAGACCCATATGCGAGTGAGGTAAAGAGACCAACGTTACGGAACGTAGAATGTATATACATGTTAAAGTTACGAAAAGTTTCATTATCCATATTTATATATTATAAAGTAGATATTATAATATATATATATATATCGATATTATACATATTTTTTCTGCGTGAAGCAACATAGATAACGATAATATGATTTTTTATGTCTGTCCGGTCGCTCATTGAGTTCAATCATAGATTACATCCGATTTTGATTAAACGACCATTCCATCGTGTATTGGATGGTGATTAATTGTAGTATATAGTAATATAATATATTCAATATATCAAGTTTACAGTATTATAATAAATTCTCTATTTAAACTGTGTCGGTGTCACTAGAATTGGTAGATTCGTTTTCATCTGACAAATCAGTTTCGGAACGAATATTATTTTTGTTACAAACGACGTTTCCAACAAGGTTAATAAGCATCTTGTTTTCTTCAATTAACTTTGCGTTTTGTTCGATAATACTTTGTGTATGTCGATGATGATGAATCAATACTTGTGAAAGTACAGTTTTAAATAACGTTTCGATAACAAGTGTATTAACCAAAATATTTTCGCCTTGAAGAGGTTCGTGTGTAGGTAATGGTCGTCCACCACTCATAAATGTTTGGAGGTCGTTTTTAACTTCATTGTTAAGTTGAGCCAAAGATTCGGCAGTAGGTTTAATACTTGGTTTATTCGTATTTTCGGGTGGGTGTTCTTCGGATACGTTAGAATTTTCAACGGGTTTTTCTTCGTGTGTGTTAGAATTTTCAGCGGGTGGTTCTTCACTAGAACTATCATGTATATTAAATTGACATTTTTGAACGTGTTTAATAAACGGTTGTTTCATTTTGTAGGTTTTACCGCACTTGCATAGGAGAGGTATAGATGAATCTGACATATTCGATTGTGGTTATATTGAATATACCTATTTTTTTATATATATTCAATAATAAATTAATACCCCCACCATTCGTGATGATTTCTCCATGGGTTTGTAAATACGATATCTTTCTCGTTGCGTAGTTGGATATCCATGCCCCACCATTCCGGGTGACCCTTTCGCGTAGACAATAATGTAGTTTTTGGTTCGAGTAAATGTTGATCTACATTGAATCGATGATAATGTGCGTCTATTTTATCATAATATTTAGGTTGTGATGTATATATGTAGGCTTGCGATACAGATTGATATAAAAAAGGTCGCATGGAATTGTAGGTAGATAAAAGGAATAAATATATTTATACCTTTTATTATAAAAAATTATGAATTATAATATTAATGTACGTGTTTGTTATGTATATGAATCGGGAGGCGGGTAATCAGGTGAAGGTGGTCGATAATCATGTGGAGGTGGAGGATAATCAGGTGAAGGTGGTCGAGAACATACATAACTAGCGTCTATGGTAACGTCTACATCCGTATCCATATAAAGTTGGTAAGGATCAGTGTTGGGCGATATGGTCTTGATCGGCTGTGTAACTTTCTTTACGATATTGGCCCACATACGAGAGGTAGCCGGAATAATAGATTCGTCGGGTTGTTTATATTGTTTGACGATACCCTTGCAGTATTTCGTCCAATGTCCTTTTTGTTTACAATATCCACAAACAGAATTTAATACAGTCGGACACACAATGATACCATCCGGGCCAGGTTTATCCCGAGTCCAATGATTCGTGTATTCTGTGAATGATTTACCCGCCTTATGGCATGTCCTGCAATATGGGGTAGATGACATATTAATAATTAGTATATTGATGTAAAATACACCGACCCAAATTCAATTTTCTGAATTAGTCTTTTTGACGTATCATACATATCATTTTTTTGTTACCTGAAAGGCCTGCATGTTCGGACAATCCTCCATTATGGTTACCTTTAAAGAGTATTTTCGTAAGTTGAGTATCGACAACATAACCGTTACTATGTAAATAGGAAAAGATGGAAGGAATGTCTTCGGGTCCCATAAAATAATCAGGGTTTTTAATAGAGGATGCGTTTCCAATAGAAGATTTAGGGTAGCGTAAGAGAACATGTAAACAAGAAGCGGACGTTTGTGAAAAGGGTGAGATATTTTGGAATGGAGAAAGTTTCGAGGTAGAAATTTGCGTAACTAATTCAGAAAGAGGTCCCGAAGGCATAGAACT
>Ga0233436_1001999_pt1 | contig 15395 bp, 17 predicted proteins | sample SI_122_August201_2_FD_182723 | JGI IMG/M metagenome (GOLD analysis project Ga0233436, IMG submission 182723) | Seawater microbial communities from Saanich Inlet, British Columbia, Canada - SI_122_August2016_150_MG | ecosystem: Environmental > Aquatic > Marine > Inlet | place: Canada: British... | reverse complement strand
AAGAAAATAATCAAAAAAACACGATAATTTATCGTGTTTTTTTGTGTCTGCGTGAGATGTTATTATTCTCTTATATTAGGGAATTATTAGGTGTTAAAGTGTAGAAGTTTATTGAATGTAAGAATAATCTTTAGAATATATATTAAAAAATGATTATGGATTTTAGTACTATAGTTTGAGTTATTCAGATAATAATATGGTGAAGTGTATTGTTTTATTTTTTCTTTTCTTTAAAGTGAAAAATTGATACTATCTATAAAAACAATAAAAAGATAGAGTCTTTAAATAAATTTATAGAAGACTTAAGTAGTTATTTTTATTGAATTAAATGAAACGATATACCAAATAACCTTAAAAATTATAATAGATATTATCAAGCTAATTCTCCACTTAGATTAAATGAAAAATGAGAAACATTTATTAAGGATAGTGGTTTTTTAGATGTTTTCACAAAAGATAAAGAAGAATTTATTTCATGAATAAAAGTGTTTTTGGATTGAAAAACTCGTGATGAAAGTTTTTTTTATTTTGTAGAAAAATTTTCAATAGATTTTATTATTGATTTAGAAAATAAAAACAATCCTCATCTAGATTCTGTTAGAAAGTATATTTTTGATAATTGATTATCAGAAATTAAGGATATAATTTTTAAAACTATATGATTATATATTCGTGATGAGATAATAAAGGATTATTGAAAATGGGAGGAGTTTTGTAAAATTAAAGATAATAAGTAAGAATAGAATATTTTCACCTAATCACTCTCTTATTTAAGAAAGGAAGAGATATAAAAAGCAAATTAATAATTTGCTTTTTTTTTGATTTAATTATACTATTCATAATCTATTATAAAACTAACAATTATAACTATGAAAAAAGATCTGAAAAGTCTAGTAAGATTAACAGGGAAGTCAGTATTTGCTTCTTGAATATTTGCAGTGAGTCTTATTTGAATAGTATATGCAGCAAGTATTACATCGACAAGTGACACAGTAAGTTCTTGAGATAGTATTACTGCTAATTGGTATCAGGAGGTGAATGATAAATTAGGTGAGATATCATGAACGAATTGAGTTAATACCTTTAAATGAGCTAATCATGATACACTATGACAGGTAAATATTAGAACAACATGAGTTTTATGAGATGATGCGCAACTTACATTTACTAGTTCTAAAAATTGAAGATGAATATATATTGATGATGATGATAATAATAAAATGAAATTTTATTCATGATATTGAAAGGGGATAGTATGAAAAGAGATTACTTTTGATAATGTAGGTAATGTAGGTATTTGAACAAATAATCCAGGAGAAAAACTAGAAGTCAATTGAAATATTATTAGTAACTGATTTTTGAAATCATGATCTGGTTTAATGAAATGATGAACAATAGAATACACTAAATGAAGTGGATATCAAAAATTATTCAATTCTGGACACACTGCAGTTTGAACAATATATGCAATAGTGACCCCTTGATCATATGCTAATTGATGATGTTCACTTACTTCAGATTTCAAAGTTGTATATTGAAGTGCAAGTGTTACTTATGATAGGCAATATTATTGATGAAAAGTTACAGATGTTGATTTAAGATATAATAATGGCTGATATGACGCTGAAATAAATATTGCTAGTGATCAAGATGTAACAGTTCAATGGTTTTTTGTTTGAATGTGAACATGAACTTTTGATTAAAAAAAGCAAATTAATAATTTGCTTTTTTTTGATTTAATTATATTATTGATAACCTATTATAAAACTAACAATTATAACTATAAAAAAAGATCTGAAAAATCTAGTAAGATTAACAGGAAAGTCAGTATTTGCTTCTTGAAAATCTTATTTCTCAGAAACTAGTGCAAATAATGTTTCAAGTATATATAAAAAATACTTATTAGCTTGAACTCATACATTAGATGTGACAAGTGCTATGTATGCATGTGATGCAAAATAGACTTAATAATTTAAAGATGAACAGATTAATTTACAATCTGTTCATCTTTTTTATTAATCTGTACAGAATATAAAATAACACATTAATATATTATAATATGTTAATATATTGCTTTTCTGAAAAAATCTATAATAAATTAGAAAAATTTGTGAAAATACACATTATGACTATAATAAAAGTATATTATTAATATAATTATTAAATTATGACTCAAGTATTATTAAAAAATATACCATCTACTTTTAAAAATATAGAAATAAATTTTAAAGAAAAATTAAAAGAACACGATAAAGAAAATCTTATGGATGCTATAGAATTTCTAGAAGATTATTTATATATTTCAAATAGAGAAAAAAATAGTAATACTATTAATTATGTAGCAGAATCAGAAGTAGATTATTTATTAGAGAAATATAACAAATGAAAATAATATATACTGATGATTTTTTAGAAAACTTAGAAAAAATATTAAAAACTAACCCTAAACTTTCAAATAAAATAACTAATATAATTTCAAATATTAAAAAATATTGATTTTGATTAGAAAATTTCACATATTATAATTTAAAGAAAATTAATAATAATTATTTTAGATTAAAAATAATACCATATAGAATTATTATAAAGAATGATTGATATACTATAGTCTTTGATAATATTTTTAAAAGAAAATGAAAAACTGATTATAAAAAATATAGTTAGGATTAAATTAATATATTATTTTCATAGAAAAATTTGTGAAAATATACATTGTGACTATAATAAAAGTATATTATTAATATAATTATAAAAATATGAACGTAGCCTTAACTAATGTACCAAAAGAATTAGAAATTAAAGATAATGTTGATTTTTATGTCTTTGCCGAAAAATTAATGGATTATATGCAGGATATAGATTTTAGAGAAGAAGATAATGTAAATGTATCTCAAATAATGATTGATAAGGTAAAAAAATCAAAAGAAAAAGAAATATTTAGTTTTATTAATATTTAAAATAAGTAATCATTAAAAATAAAAAACTCAAATAAAATTTTGACATTTTCACCTCATTACTATAATGGTAGTGAGGTATTTTTTTATTACTAACAAAAAGACTATGAATACAGAATTTCCGAAAAAATATACACCAAAGGAATTTGAAGAAAAGATTTACGCAAATTGGGAAAAAACAGGTAAATTTAAACCAACAGAATCAACAACAGGAGAACAGTTTTATATACCAATGCCACCACAAAATATTACAAGTAAATTACATGTTGGGCATTCAGTAATGTTGACACTAGAAGACATTATGACAAGATATCATAGAATGAAATGAGATTCTACCTTAATGATACCATGAACAGACCATGCAGGAATATCAACACAAGTAAAAGTAGAAGAAAAATTAGCAAAAGAAGGAAAAAATAGACACAATATAAGTAGAGAAGATTTTTTGAAAGAATGTTGGGATTGGAAAAATGAATATGAATGACAAATACAAAATCAATATAGAAAAATGGGGACAAGTTGTGATTGGACAAAAGAAAAATTCACAATGGATGATGACATGAATGAAAAAGTCACTAAAGCCTTTGTAGACTTATATAAAAAAGGACTCATTTACAAAGGTGAATGCATGGTGAATTATGACCCAGGACTAGACACAGTAATATCTGAACAAGAAGTAATATATAAAGAAGAAAATGTAAAATTATATCATATTAATTACTTTGTTTCTTGATCTGATAAAGAAATAACAGTAGTAACAACAAGACCGGAAACAATCCTATGAGATGTAGCAGTTGCAGTACATCCAAAAGATAAAAGATATAAAAAATTATTAAAAGCATGAAAAAAACTTATACTACCAATAGTAAATAAAGAAATACCAATAATTGCAGATGAAATGGTTGATATGGACTTTTGAACATGAGCAGTGAAAATAACACCAGCCCATGATGCAAACGATTTTGAAATAGGAAAAAGACATGATTTACCTCTAAATAAAGTAGTCTTATGAAAAAATTGATGCATGACAGACGTAGCATGAATATTTGCAGGACAAAGTTATATGACAGCAAGAGCAAATATAGTTGAACTATTAAAATCTAAATGAAACTTAATAAAAGTTGAAGACCATGCATTAAAAGTATGATATTGAGAAAAATCATTTAAAAAGATAGAAACAATAGTATCTACACAATGGTTTGTAAAAGTAGCTCCAATTGTAAAAAAAGTAGTAAAATGATATAGAGCAAAAGAATTTGAAATCGTACCAAAAACATCAAATAAAACATTTGAAGATTTGATTTTTAATCTTAATGATTGGTGTATATCAAGACAATTAATCTGGTGACATAAACTCCCAGTATGGCATTGACCAGATTGAGAAATATTTTGTACAGAAACAGAGGAAGAAGCAAAAAAAACAGCTAAAATACATTATTGAGAAGAAAAAGAATTATCAAGAGATACTGATGTTTTAGATACATGGTTCAGCTCATGACTATGGCCATTCTCTATATTATGATATGAAGTATGAGAAGATAAAACAACAGAAGTATTTGATAAATACTATCCAGCTCAAGTACTTGAAACATGACATGATATTATGTATTTCTGGGTAATAAGAATGTTATTGTTATGATATGAATTCACATGAGAAACACCATTTAAAACAATATATCTACACTGATTATTAAAAGATAAAATAGGTAGAAAAATAAGTAAATCATTGTGAAATTGAGTTAATCCAGTTGATATGATAGAAAAATATGGTACAGATGCTTTAAGATTAACGTTATCTATATGAAATACCCCTTGAACTGACCAAAAGTTTGATGAAGAAAACGTGGAAAATAATATGATATTTATTAATAAGTTATGGAACGCATCGAGATTTGTATGAGCAAATTTAGAAATAGTTGAAACAGATATAGATAAATTAGAAAAAGATATACAATCAAATTATGAAGAATTAATGTTCCATGAAAAATGGATACTATCAAGAATTAAATATTTATCTGATGCAATTACTGCATCAATGGAAAATTTTAATTTTACAGAGCTGTGACAAGAGTTACAAATATTTACAAAAAATGAATTTTGTGATTATTATATAGAAGAATTTAAACTAACGAAAGAAAAATCAAAATATGGATCAATAGTTATTACTTATGTATTAAATAAATTATTAAAATTATGGCATCCATATATACCATTTGTAACAGAAGAAATACATAATAAACTATGATTCAAATGAGAGCTAATTGTTGCTGAATGGTGAAATGTTTCATTAGAGAGAAATTTAGAAGTTGAAAAGGAAAATATATTAGTATTAGATTTAATAAAACAGATAAAATTAATAAGAGCAGAAAATAATATAATGCCAAATAAAACAATATGATTACAAATTTATGCATTAAATAAAAACGCTTCTATTTTATCATGAGTACTAGATTTGATAGCTTGACTTGTGAAAGCTGATAATTATGAAATAATAGATAAAAAACCAAAGGATGATAATTTTGTCTTTGCAGTTATAAAAGCTTGAGTAGAAGTTTATATAGATACATCTAATGCGTTAGATGTAGAAAAAGAAATTTCAAAATTAAAAGACAATATTTTTGATACAAAAGACTGCATTGCAACATTGGATAAAAAATTAATAAATGAAACATTTGTAAACAATGCACCAGAAAAATTAGTAAGAGCAGAGATGGAGAAAAAACAACAAGCTATAAACAAACTAGAAAAATTACAACAAAAATTAAATACACTAAAAAAATAAATAATAATCTACCCAGCCCCAGCTAAAAGATAGATCAATTCTTTTTAGATAAATTGCTTTAATACTAATGCTTAATAAAAGTAAATTCATGAAAAAATATATATTAATTATCTCTATTCTATTCATAGTTCCAATTCAATCACAAGCATATGAATTGGAACCTACTATGATGTGATTCATAAGTTCTCCCAATAAATTTACACTTAGCTTTATAAAAGATTATAAGCTAAGGTATTGTGAAAAAATTTATTTAGAAGCTACAAGAAGAAGAGATTATACAAAATATGAAGAAATAATTTGTGGTGATATATTTGAACTTAAAAGACAACAAGAGTTAGATTATATTAGAAAAGTATTGAAGAAAAGATGAGCAAGTTATTAGAAAAAATAACAAACTAGAAATAGTTTGTTATTTTTTTGCTTAATTTAAACTTTTCTATATAATAAGCAAAATTTAATTTATTAAGTATAAATAATATATGAAAATAGGTATAGTAGGACTACCAAATGTAGGAAAATCAACATTGTTTAATGCACTTACAAAAAACTATAGTGCAGATGCGCAAAATTTTCCATTTTGTACAATAGAACCAAATGTAGGAATCGTAAATGTTAATGATGAAAGATTAGAAAAAATAAGGGAAGCAGTTAAGTGAGAAAAAATAATACCAGCAACATGTGAATTTACTGATATAGCCGGAATTGTTGAATGAGCAAGTAAATGAGAATGATTAGGTAATAAGTTTTTAGCAAATATTAGAGAATCAGATGCTATATTACAAGTAATAAGAGTATTTGAAGATGGTAATATTATACATGTAAACTGAAAAGTAGATCCTAAATCAGACATAGAAGTAATTAATGCAGAATTAATACTTGCAGATATAGAAACTATAAATAAAAGAATTGTAAGTGATGGTAAAAAAGCAAGATCTGATAAAGATATTGCTTTTGCAATAGAAGTCTATAAAAAAATAGAAGAAAGATTAAATAAATGAGAACTAGTTCATAATATGACTTTAGATGAGGATGAACTAAATTCAATAAAAGATTTACATTTACTTACGAATAAAGAATTCGTATATGCATGTAATGTTTCAGAAGACATGATGGATACATCAGAAAAAGAGTTACAACAAATAATCGGTGTATGACCTGAGCAAAAAGTAGTAGCTATATGTGCCAAACTTGAAGAAGATATGATTGAAATGACAAATCAAGAAAAAAATGAATTTTTAGATGAAATGTGACTTAAAACTACATGATTGGATGATTTAATAAAATCTTCATATGATGCTTTATGATTGATGTATTATTTCACAGCATGAGTACAAGAAGTAAGAGCTTGGACTATTCATGTTTGAGATACAGCACCTAAAGCAGCATGAGTTATTCATACAGATTTTGAAAAATGATTTATTAAAGCTGACGTAGTAAATTGGAAAAATATAGTAGAATTTTCATGATGGTCATGAGCAAGAGAAAATTGAAAAGTATCACTTCAATGAAAAGATTATATAGTAGCTGATTGAGATGTTATTTTATTTAAATTTAATAATTAAGAATGAAACAATTATTATTACAGTCTTTACAAAAGCTAGATTTTGTCATATGGTGACTTACCTTAATGTTTTTTATAGCATCAGCATTATTAATGTGATGAAATATACATGAAGCATTTTTATGAGCATCTGGGATTATTGTTTTGATGTTTTTTGTATGATTTAGTATAGAATTAATACTTGGAGCATTAAATAATATTAAATGAGTTTGAAAGATTACTTGATTTATAACAAATTGACCAGAAGCACTAGTTTTGATAGTATGATTAATATCAGGTAATGTATTATTTGCTGCAAGTACTCCATTATGATCTAATCTAATGAACCCTATTCTGCTTTTAACAGCTATTTTAATTACATGATATATATTAAAATTAAAAAAATTAAACCATAAGTGATATTTTATAATATGATTTATGATAACTGCTATATTAGCTATTAGTTTTTTTAATATACAAGAAAGTTATTATGTTTATTGGATTATACTTTCCTTTATAATCAGTTTGTGATTGTTTTTTAAAAAATACAATCATCAAGAAGATGTTGAAGATGAACAAGTTATAGAAAATAAAATTTATTTACCACTTGGTATAATAATATTATTAATAAGTTGATTTTTTTTAGATCCAATTGTTAACTTTACTGCAGAAGCATCGAAATCACCAAAATGACTTATCTGATTTCTAGTATTAGCAACACTTACTAGTTGGCCAGAATTTAAATCAGTATTAGCTTTATTAAAGAGAAAAAAGACACTTGATGCTTTTATAAATATATTAGTTTCAAATATTACTAACTTATGGTTAGCTATAATTTGAGTTACAATATGGTTATTTATGCAATAATTTGTAATAATACAAAAAATATGTTAATATTTAAATATATTAATATTTAATTACAAAATTATGGCAGAAAAATTTGGATTATCTTCAGAAAGACAAGCAGAATTAAAAAATAATGCTAAAAAATTATATAAAGAAGAAAAAAAAAAGACAAAATGAACAACAAATTAAAGAATTTTTGATGAAAGAGAGTAAAAAATTAAAGCAAAAAGTAATAGCTGAAACCAAGCAAAAGTTAAAAAAAGAGAATTGATTTGCAAAACAAAAGTTATTAGATCAAGAAAATGAACAAAAAAAATCCCCATCAAAGAAGAAAGAAAAAAAGAGGGTAAAAAAGATTATGTTAGCAAAAGCAGGAAGAATTATTAAAGAAAGTAAATCAAAAAGACCAAATAATAAATGAAAATCATCTTCTGAGAATAAAACAAAGAATTGAAATTTTGATTATGCCAGAAATAGGGTTACATGAGTATCTGCTTCATTTTATAACCCATGAATGGAAGAAGGACTAAATACTTTAGATGAGAGACGTAGATCTAATTTGAATAAAAACTTTACAGATTTTACAGATTGGATATCAAATAATGACAAAAAGAACTGAGTTAATGATAAGAAAAAAACTATCTAATTAGAATTAGATAGTTTTTTTAAATTTTGCTACAAAGAATCATTCTGTTTCATTACTAGGAAGTATTCTAATACTTTTACTAACATCTTTTCTATATACATGTTTTCAAAATCAAGATAATCATTTTTTGAAATATTTTCAATCTAGATCTATATCCATTATTTCTAGTTCAGAATAACAAGATAGGATCATATGTACCATTGCCTCATTTTCTTCTGGAGCTAGAGTACATGTAGAATAAATTAGTTCTCATCATTTATTGAGTAATGGAATAATTGATTTAATTATTTCTTTTTGAAGTTTAAAGTTTCTTTTTACAACTCACATATTCCAATATGAGTATGATTTTTCTTTATTTAAATTAATTTTTCACTCAGCACTACAAGGTAAATCAGCAATTATTTTATCAAAATATTCTATATATTCAGGATTTTTTTCTCAGATCAATCTTGCATCAGTTTTTATTACTTTAGCATTTTTACATCCTTGTCTATTTAATGTAAAGTTAAGTTTCTCTATTCTTATAGAATTATTATCATTAGCTATTACTTCTCAGGTATTTTTTAATAGAGCACAAGCTTGTGATGTTTTTCATCATGGAGCAGCTGTTATATCAAGTACTTTGTCGAAATCTTTAATATTAAATAAATCAACAGGTAATTGACTTGATATAGATTGTAAATATATTTTTCATTGTGAAAAAATGTCTAGATCCCATAAATCTTTTTCATTTCAACTTGGTAATATATATCAATTTTTCAAGAATTTGATTTTCTCAAAATCTATTCCATTTTCTTTTAAAATCTGTTCAATTTCTTTAGTTGTACTTTTTAAAGTATTAATTCTAAAACAAGTTTTTCTCGATTCACAACTAAATCATTCTTTTATTATTCATAATTCTTGTTCAGTATAGATCTCTTTTAGTCTATCTAATAATTCATTAGGTAATTGTTTCATAGTTTTTTTATTTATGTAATTCCTCAAATTCTAAATTTTTCTCATGTAAATATTGTTTAAACTCCTTTCTTTTAAATTTATATATGTAAAAACCTGTTAATGCAAACACAAGAAGCATTACTTCTCACATATAATCTAATATTACTTTATAATATTCTACAAATACCACTCAAAGTGATATAATAATCACAGCCCGAACTATAGATCATATAATATTATATAGCATAAATTTTGCATTATGCATTCACATACTTCCGGCTATAAATGGCAAAAATGCTCTAGTCATTGGATGGAATTTTCAAACAATAATTCACCAAGGTCACCATTTATCTATTCATTTTTTTAAATATTTGACTTCAGTTAATCAAATACCAAACCGGTTTCAATACTTTTTAAAAAAGGTGTCTCAATAAATAGTTCATAGTTTGTATCAAATATAGTTTCATATAATTGCTCAAATACTGGCTATAGCCATTACATAATATAGATTAGTAAAGCTAATATTTCAGAAAAAACCTCAAACTATCAATAATATATTTTGTCATGGCACAACAACACCTAATACAGGAAATGCTTCAATTAAACTACTTAATCATGCAATTAAAAAGTTCCATGATCATAGTCATTCTATTACAACTTTTAACCATTCTATTGCACTTTCTATCCATTCTTTTTTTACTATAGCTATTACAGCTAATGCAAGTGTTAAAAATATTAACAGAGTATTTATTACCTGAAATAGAAGTTTTATTATTTTTTTTATAGTTGCTTTTAACATTTATTATTTTATATTATTTATTTTAAGCTTATTTAATATATCTTTTTTTATTTTTTTAGCAAGATTAAAATAAATATTTCACTTGCATTTTTTTTTATTTCTATAAAATATACTAAATTATTTACTAATATAAAAAATATAATATGGATGTTTTAAAAAATAGAGTTATTTATTTAGCTATATCAGGGGTATTCTTTCTTATTTCGCTTTTTTTAATATTTGTTCCAAATTTAAACTTAGGAATAGATATGACATGATGAATACAGATGGAATACAATTATGAGAATAATATAAATATAGATAACATTAAACAAGAACTTGATATAGAAAAAGATAAGTTCTTAAATAATTGAGAAAAAACAATTAATAATGTTAAAGTATATTGAATTACTTGAGAAAAAACTGTCGCTGTTGTTGTATGATTTTACAATAATACAGATGATAAAACATTAGAAAAACTAAAAACAAATTTCAAAGAAAAAGTTTTTGATACAATTAGTAAACAAGATAATACTGCCAAAGAATCAAGATATGTAAATATTTGAAAAAGTTTTTGAGATTATATAAAAGATACAGCATTTATTACTTTAGCACTAGCTATTGTAGCTATAACATTCTATGTCGCATTTGCTTTTTCTTGAGTTGTATCATGAATATCTGTTATTTCGTTTGCATTAATTACTATAATAACATTATTTCATGATGTAATTATATCTAGTTGAGCATACATATTAACCTCATTATTTTTACCAGAGTTCCAAATAGATACATTCTTTATTACCGCGTTACTTACAATATTATGATACTCTATTAACGACACTATAGTTGTTTTTGATAGAATAAGAGCAAATCTAAAGAAATATGCTGGTATAAAATGACAAAATAAAAAATCATTAGATGAAATAGTAAATATATCTGTGAATCAAACAATTACAAGAAGTATATATACTAGTTTAACATTATTCTTTGTATTATTAACTATATTTTTCTTTTGACCAGAAACAATATCTGGTTTTATCCTTGTAATGATATTTGGGACACTAGTAGGTACCTACAGTTCTATTTTTATAGCTTCTCCAATATTATATATGGTAAATAAGAATAAAAAATTAACTAAATATATAAAGGATGATTGAAATGTTGATCACAAAATAGTAGTCTAAATAATAGTTAAACTTGAACAAAAATAAATAAATGCAAAAAACTATTAAAAATATAATTTCTAGTTATAAAAATACAGTATGAAAGAAACAATTTTATTTCATACTTGTTTTTTGATTTTTTGTAGCCTTGATTTCTGTTGTTGAACCTTTGATTTTTACACAAATAATTAAACAAATAGAATTATATTATCAGACATGAGACTTTAATTCTACAGAAACAACATATTTAATCATATATTGGTGAATATTTATATTATTTACTATCGCTATTCAGTATTTTTTTGATTATCATTTACTTTGAAAATCAGTTAACATGAATTACATAGAAACTTGTAATAAGTATTCTAAAAAGATAATCTCAATGAATTATTCAGATTATTTAATAAAAAAACAGTGAACTTTATATAAGATATTTGATAGATGAACAGATAATCAAATGAAGTTTTTATTTTTCTTTTTCTGAGAAGGTTTTAAAAGTTTATCTTGAATACTTATTATTATAACTATATTATTTTACATAGATTTTGTAATGGCTTTATTGGTCTTATCTATGCTACCAATTATGATATTCCTATGAATTTTCTTTATGAAGAAAGTATCTCCACATCAAAGAAAATTAAATATTAAATGGGATGGAATTTTTGGAACTGTTTGAAATATTCTTAGCTGATTTATATTAACAAAAACTCTTACTCTAGAATCTAATTATATAAAAGATATTATTAATAGACTAAATTCAATATATAATAAACAAATGCAAGTAAATAAAATGTGGAGTATTTCAACTATATATACATGAATGGTTGTTATGGTTTCTAGAATACTAGTTTTAGGGTTTTGAGTATATTTTGTAATCAATTGATCACTAAGTTTTGCTAGTTTATTTCTATTTTTTTCATATATTTGATGGATTTATTTTCCACTTTGAGGTATTTTTGCTAGACTTAGAGATATAAATGAACAAATTACATCTGTTGATATGTTATATAAGGAATTAGATAATTTAGATTTAGAAAACATAGATAGATGAAAAACTTTAAGAAATATATCTTGAAATATAGATTATAAAAATATATATTTTTGATACCATGCATGAAAAAATACTCTTAAAAATTTAAGTTTTACTATAAAATCATGAGAGAAGGTAGCTTTTGTATGAAATACTTGAGCATGAAAATCAACTATAGTAAGTTTATTACTAAGATTTTGGGAAATTAATTCAGGTGAAATACTTATAGATTGAAAAAATATTAAAGAATTATCAAAAAAATCGTTAAGACATAATATATGAATTGTTACTCAAGAAAATAGTTTATTTAACGATACAATTAAGAATAATTTACTTTTTGCAAAACCCAAGGCAACAAAAAAAGAAATAGAATTAGCTTTAAAAAAATCAGAGGCAACTTTTGTATATGAATTAGAAAATTGACTTGATACAATTATTTGAGAAAGATGATTAAAACTTAGTTGAGGTGAAAAGCAAAGATTAGCTATAGCTAGGTTGTTTTTAAAAAATCCAAAAATACTTGTACTTGACGAGGCAACTTCAGCTTTGGATAACAAAACTGAAAAACTAATACAAAAAGCTTTAGATAATCTTACAAAATGAAGAACATCTATAGTCGTAGCTCATAGATTATCAACCATACAAAATGCTGATAAAATATTCATGCTAGAAAATTGAGAAATTATTGAATCATGAAACTACGATGGATTGATGAATAAAAAAGCTAAGTTTTTTAACTTAGCTAATCCAAAACATTTAATGATAAATTAAAAGCTTATTCATAATGAATAAGCTTTGGATTGTAGTAAAAGATGGATTTTATGATTCATATGTATTCATGTATCACGGCTCCATCAAACCTACTACTGAAGAGTTGCAAAAACATCTTCATGTATATATAGTAACACAACTTGATAGACTTTGTCAAATATTTTATAACTTTTTATTAAAAAAAATGATAAATCATCTCTGAATAATAATGGATTGAAACCGTAGATGGGCTAAAAAGAGGGGCTTACCAGGACTTATGTGACATAAATCAGGAGCTGAAAATGTAAGAAAAATAGTTAAATTAGCTGATGAAAAATGAATTAAATTTATTACATTATGGGCCTTATCTACTGATAATTTGAAAAAAAGAAATGAAAAAGAAGTAAAATGAATAATAAAATTAATAAATAATATAGAAAATTATTTATCTGAAATGATAGAAAATGGATTAAAATTGGATGTTATTTGAAATATAAAAGAATTACCACAAGAATCTCAAAATGTTTTAAATGGAGTCATTAATAAAACAAAAGATAATACAGGTATAGTTGTGACTATAGCATTGATATATTGATGACAAGATGAGATAGTTAGAGCAACTAAAAAAATAATTAAATCTTGAATTAATCCAGATTTATTAACAAAGCAAGAGTTTAGAAAATATTTAGATACGGCTAAATTACCAATTGTAGATATAATAGTTAGAACATGATGAGATATAAGACATTCAGGATTTATGCTTTATGATAGTGAATATAGTGAATATTATTTTACAGATAAAAAATGGCCAGAATTTGATGAAGATGAGTTAAATAAAGTAATTAATATTTTTAATGATAGAAATAGGACTTTTGGAGGTTAATCTTTCATAACTCCCCTTAATCCCTCTCTTACTTAAGAGAGGGAAAATAATGTATATAATTAATAATAAAAATATGTTACCAGATTGGTATAATAAATATAAAAATAAAATAGATGAAGCAATAATACAATATTATTGTAATTATTTTAATGAAGTAAGAATTAATGAACTTACTGAAATAAAAGAAGCAACTTTGTATGCAGTTAATGGATGAAAAAGAATTAGGTCGATTCTAGCTATAGAATTTTATTTGAACTTAACAAATAAAACTATAGATGATTTAAAGATAAATGATGATATATTATTGTTTTGTGTAGCCTTAGAATCAATTCATGCATATAGTTTAGTTCATGATGATCTACCTTGTATAGATAATGATATATTAAGAAGAGGAGAAAAAACTGTATGGTATAAGTATAGCGAAGATTTAGCTGTACTTGTTTGAGATTTATTAAATACCAATTGTTATGAAATATTAGCTGATATATGAAATATTACTTTGATGAAAGAAATTTCAAAAGCAGTTTGAATTAAATGAATGATATGATGACAAGTGCTGGATATTTATTTTGAAAAAAATAATTCTACTTTAAATATAGAAAAATTGAAAAATATTCATAATATGAAAACATGAGCATTGATACAGGTATCAATATTATGATGATTAATATTATGAAATCTTGACTTGAAACCAGATAATAAATATAAAAAAGCAGATTTGAAAAAATATATACATTTTTGAGAAAAAATTGGTTTGGCATTTCAAATAAAAGATGATTTACTTGATGTTGAATGAACCGTTGAAGAAACAGGTAAAAGTGTGTGATGAGAAGATAAATGATTTGTATATTTTTTATGAATAGATAAATCTAAAAAGGATTTAAATGATTTGCTTGAAGAATGTTCTAAAATTATAAAAAACTTGAAATCTCAAAAACTAGATTTTTTAGTTGAATATATAGGTAGTAGAAAAAAATAAGTAATCCCTCACTATACCTGCAAAAAAAGACCATTTTTGGTCTTTTTTTTACTATTCAGGATCAATTCATAACAAACTAGCATCTCTGATAATTTTATAATTTGAGAA
>Ga0233436_1001993_pt1 | contig 15430 bp, 16 predicted proteins | sample SI_122_August201_2_FD_182723 | JGI IMG/M metagenome (GOLD analysis project Ga0233436, IMG submission 182723) | Seawater microbial communities from Saanich Inlet, British Columbia, Canada - SI_122_August2016_150_MG | ecosystem: Environmental > Aquatic > Marine > Inlet | place: Canada: British... | reverse complement strand
CAAGTTTTTTTTGACTTTTCCTATGTTTTTTACATCAAAAAAACACAGTTTTTAAATACTGTGTTCTTGCGATTATTATCAGCTTATTTAGTGTTTTTTTATGTTCTTAACTTAATGGCATTGGGGTGGGATACTTTAATTCAACTTCATTTTTAATCCTCTTATTCATCTGATTAAAATTCTGCTTTGCAGAATCCTCTTTTTCGAATCCTAAAAAGTTATGTTAATTAAAAAAAAGCTTTTTAAAAATTACTGTTATTTTAGTTGTTTTATGGTTCGGGATATAGGATTCGAACCTATGATGAGGGATTCAGAGTCCCTTGCCTTACCACTTGGCGAATCCCGAATAGAAAAATAAAAACTGAATAAAATAATTTATTCAGTTTTTATTTTAGTGAAAAATTATTTTAATTCAACACTTGCACCAGCTTCTTCTAATTTAGCTTTAATTTCTTCAGCTTCAGCTTTATCAGCACCTTCTTTTACTTTACCTCCAGTATCAGCAATACCTTTAGCTTCTTTTAATCCTAATCCAGTAATTTCTCTAATTACTTTAATAACAGCAATTTTTGATGCACCAGCGCTAGTTAATTCAACATCAAAAGATGATTGAGCTTCTTCACCACCTTCAGCACCACCAGCAGCAACCATAACAGGAGCAGCAGCAGAAACACCAAATTCTTCTTCCATAGCAGTTACTAGATCATTTAATTCAACAATAGTTAATTCTTTTACTAAGTCCATAATTTGACTAGCGTTTTTAGTTAATTCAGCCATTTGTTTATAAAAATTATAATATAAAATAAATTTAAGTTCTAACTAGATATAGTTAATAGTTAGTGATTGACTCCCTATATATAGGGAATCAATATACCAAGTATTAATTTTCTTATTCCTCCACTGATAAGGGAAGTTTAGGAAGGCTTATTTTTCTTCTGCTTTAGCTTCTTCAGTTTTTTCTTCAACAACTTCTTCTTTAGGAGCGTCTTCAGTTTCAGCTGATTTTTCTCATTCTAGTTCACCAACTTTAGATTTACCTGTAGTTTCAAGTTCTTTAGCCGCAGCATCCATAAATCTTGCCATTCCAGAAAGAGGAGACATCATAGATCCAACAAGTCTTGAAAGTAAAGTTTCTCTTGAAGGCATACCAGCAATTTGCTTAGTTTCTTCTAGATCTTTTAATTCTCATTCAAATATACTTGAAGCCCAAGTGATTTTTTCATCTTTAGTAGATTTTACTAAATCATTAACTTTTCCTAAACCAGCAACTGCATCATCATTAGAACATACACAACCAATTTGTCATTCTAGATTAGATAAATCAATTTCTATATCTAAAGCTTCTTTTATTGCTTTTTTGATAAGAGTCTTTTTAGCAAGAGTATAACTAGCGTCTACATCTCTTAATTCTTTTCTTAATTTTGCAAATTCATCTACTGTCATAGTATTAGTAGTAGCGAAACCTATAGATTTTGCTTCTTTGAATTTAGCTATTAATTCATTTAGTATTTCAACTTTTTGTTGTTTTGAAACAGCCATCTTTTTCTAAGTTATAATATATAAAATACTTTCTAGTTTAAAAAAATCCCTTTTTCTTATTATCAAAGAAAAAAGGATTAGTTTTGTTATAATTTGGAAATTTATTTTAAAAACTTTTCCTCTATTATCTAGGTAGGTCTTATTTATTGCCCACTGTCTTTGATATAGAAAGTAACAGCATTATATATAAAAAAAATATAAGTCAAATTTTTTTACAAAAAAATAAAATAAAGCCTCACTTTTCTGTGAGACTTTATCTATATTTTAGGCTAGCTTTATGAAATTGATTTCACATATTCATGAAAAGCTTTGTCAGTAAAGTATTCATAACCTTTACTTGCAGGTCTTTTCCTTGCTATCATTGTTATTTTACCGTTGGGGACTTTTGCCCATACTGGGAAGTCGAAGTCATTTGGATCAATACCAGTAATACGCATAGTTACTCTTATACCATCTTTTTCCAATGTTATTTTATCTTTAACGCTGAAATCAAAAGCTTTACCTATAATTTTTATATTTTTTGCCATGTTTATATACTCCCTTTTTATATTATTTTAAATTAGGCAGAATGGAGTATATGAAAAAGTCAATGTTTTGTCAAATTTTTTTTTAAAAAAAATAAATCATCAATTTTTGATGATTTATTTTTTCAAAGTTTCTGTTTTTTTCATTCTAGCATAGAATTTGTCAACAGCACCAGTTTTAAGTATTCTTTGTTCTCCTGTGTAGAAAGGATGACAGCAAGAACAGATTTCTATTCTAGTATCTCATTTGATTGTAGAATCTACATCAAATTCTTTTCCACAAGAACAAGTTACTTTAACTTTTATGCTTTTAGGATGTATACCTGTTTTCATAATTTCTTGTTATTTTAATTTGTTCGCCTAGTACGAAACAAAAATATAAATATATTTGGAATAATGGTGCCCGAGGCGAGAATCGAACTCGCACGCCGTGAAGCATTGGTTTCTAAGACCAACATGTCTACCAATTCCATCACCCGGGCTTATATAATAAATACCTCTATATTGTAGCCTCTTTCCCACTAAAGTAGGCGAGAATTCAAGAGAGAGGTTATTTATTTGTTTGTTTTATATGGTGGGCAGAGAGGGAGTCGAACCCCCGAAAGCGTAGCTAGCGGATTTACAGTCCGCCCCATTTGGCCACTCTGGAATCTGCCCAAAAAATATTAAAAAATTACGAAGTACGAATCAAAGATAAATATTTATTTTAAACTCGTAATTCGTAATTTTAAATGGAGCCATCAATCGGATTTGAACCGATGACCGTTCGCTTACAAGGCGAATGCTCTACCAGCTGAGCTATGATGGCAATATTTGTTTAGCGAGACACATAATAGCAAAAAACTTTTTTAAGTCAAATCTTTTTTTAAAAAAAAGATTTTCTTGATTTATTTTATATTTAATTATTATAAAGTAAGTATATTAATAAAGCTAAAAAATGGAAGAGTTAAAATTAGTAAAAAAATTTCTAGAGAAAATAAATGATAAGAATAAAATCATAGTTATTTATGGTCCAACAGGTTCTTGAAAAACAAGTATGAGTATAGATGTTGCAAAAATGTTAGATTCTGAGATTATTTCCACAGATTCTAGACAGATATTTAAAGAATTAAATATTGGTACCTGAAAAATAACAGAAGAAGAAAAAGATTGAGTAGTTCATCATATGATTGATATAATTACTCCTGATAGTGAATATAGTGTTTGAGAATTTAAAAAACAATCTGAACTTATTATAGAAAATATTTATAATAAATGAAAAATACCTATTTTATGTTGAGGTACTTGATTATATATAGATAGTTTGATATATGATTTCAATATTCCAAAAATACCAGCTGATAAAGCTATAAGAGAAAAATTAGAAAAAGAATCAGAAGAGTTTGGTAATGAGTTTGTTTATAATAAATTAGTAGAAATTGATCCCGAATATGCAAAGGAATTGCATCCTAATAATATTAGATATGTAATTAGAGCTATAGAAGTAAAAATGATTACATGAAAATCAAAAATGGATTTTAGACTTGATAAAAAATTAAAATATGATGTATTTTTTTTAACTCCTTTTAAAGGTGATAGAGAATCTTTGTATAATAGAATAAACAAAAGAGTTAAAATTATGTTTGATGAATGATTATTAGAAGAGGTAAAGTGATTATTAAAAAAATATAAAAATGATGATTTTTGAATGAGGTCTATATGATATACAGAAGTCAGTAATTATTTATTATGAATATGAGAAGAATACAATTGAGATGAAAAATTATCACTTTGAGAGAAAGTAAAAAGATGAGTTAAGTTGGATTTAGATGAAACTATTGAATTAGTACAAAAGAATAATAGGAATTATGCAAAAACGCAATTAACTTGGTTTAGGAATTATGAATAGACAATAACTCCATATCCTTCTTTAGTGAGAGACTAGAAAAAACTCCCTCTGTCTTCGTACCTCAGACATCTCCCTCCATGAGGGAGACTATAATTAAGTTCCCCCTCATGGAGGGGGATGCCTGAAAGGTAGGGGGAGTTGTTTGGAAAATATTTATATATTAAAAAACAAAAATATGTTACAACATGAAAAAGTAGAAATAGAAGAAAAAAACAAACAAAAACCTCTTTTTACAAAAGTAAGAATATTTTTTGTAGTGGTTGTTATAATTATATATTCTTTACCTCTTATAATGAGATATATGTCTAAATATTATATTTAATGAAAAAAGTATTTAAATATTTTTGAATTTTATTTTTATTAATGGTTATATTAATTATAACTGTTAATTTTTATGTGCTTAGTTTTTCAGAAGATAATTATTATTATGATGTAGAATGATTGGATCAAAATAATGTATGACTTGTTTTTTGAGCTTCTGTTGTATGAAATAGTAAACCTTCAGATATATTAAAAGATAGGTTAAAAGTCACTTTTGATGCTTATGAAAACTGAAAAATTCAGAAAATAATTGTATCATGAGATAATTCTATTTCTACATATAATGAACCGTTAGCTATGCAAAAATATTTAATTAATTTATGAGTCAAGGAGTATGATATATATCCAGATTATGCTTGATTTGATACTTATGATTCAATTTATAGAGCTAAAGAGATTTTTTGAGTTGATAGTTTAGTTTTATTTACTCAAGATTTCCACTTAAAAAGAGCTATGTATATAAGTAAAAGCTTATGACTAAAAACTTTTTGAGTAGAAACAAATTTACAAAAATATAAAAATCAGTCATATAATAATAGAAGAGAGGTTTTAGCTAGAATAAAGGCTTTTTTGGATGTAGAAATACTTAAATCAAAACCTAAGTTTTTATGAGAAAAAATAGAGATAATAAGTAATGAAAAGATAGAAAAGATTAAAGAACAAATTCTTGAAAAATAAGAAAGGAAAACATTATATTAACATATTATAATATGTTAATATAATATTTTCTGAGAAAATAAAAAAAGATTTGCTAAAAAGTATATATATATAATAGCAATGTAAAAAATTATTTATTAATTATAAACATTATGAAAAACATAATAACAAACACAAGTAAGTTAGCATACAAAGGAATGGTGTTCTGACTTTTTTCATGACTAACAGTCTTCTGAGTAGCCTACGCAGCAAGTATTACCTCAACTACAGACACAGTAAGCTCAGGGGATAGTATAACAGCAAACTGGTATCAAGATGTTAATAATAAGTTGGGGGGGATTAATGTGAGTAGTGGGAATGTAGGGATTGGGACAAGTAGTCCAAGTGTAAAATTAGATGTACAAAGTTCTACTTCTGGTACTGTTGCAAGAATTACAGGACCAAATGCATATAATGCAGAAAGTGGTTTAGAATTTTCAGTAGGACGTGCAAAAATATCTTGAGTTTTGAATGGTTCTGGAGGTACTCCTTGAACTTCTTTACGTTTTCATACTATGTCCAACGGTGGTAGTGTTACAGAACGTATGCGTATAGACTGATTAGGTAATGTAGGGATTGGGACAAGTAGTCCTGATAGAGAATTGCATATTAATTGAGGTATTTGATGATTATCTGGGGTAAGATTAACAAGATCTGATATAGCTGGTTCCGATGTAGATCTTCTTACTTGAGGATGAGCAGACTGAAAAGAATTTTTAATAAATGTTACAGGTACTGAACGTATGCGTATAGATAGTGTTGGTAGTGTTTTAATTTGAAAAACTACAAGAAATAGTTATTGAACTAAGTGACTTGAATTGCATGCAGGTTGAAGATTTGATGCAACAAGAGATAGTTTGTGATATGCTTATGCAACACATTATGCATGAAATTGAAGTAATATTTGATGAGTATATATAAATAGTTCTACTACAACTTCTTTTTTAACCTCTTCAGACTACCGTCTAAAAGAAAACGTAACACCAATAAGTTCTGCCGTAGAAAGATTAAATGCACTTAAACCAGTTAGATTTAATTTTAAAGCTGATACAGAAACTACTGTGGATGGATTCTTGGCACATGAGGTGCAGGAAGTTGTTCCGGAAGCTGTTAGTTGAGAGAAAGATTGAGTAGATGAAGAATGAAAACCAGAGTATCAGGCTATGGATTATGCTAAGGTAACACCATTGTTGACTGCAGCATTGCAGGAAACTATAAAAGAAAATAAAGAAATGAGAAAAGAATTAGAATTATTAAAAAAAGAAATAGAAATATTAAAAAACAAATAATTTAAAAAAGTAAAAAAGAAATTTTTTACTTTTTTTTTGCAAAAATAATAGAAATAAGTAACATATAAATATATTTTATAAAGTAATAATATAAATATGAATCATACAATAACAACAACACTATGAGATAAATATTTTAGATATTTAGATGACGAAGCAAAAAGTAAAAATATTACAAAAAAATCTATTATTGAAAAATGATTAGAATATTATAAAAAATATGAATTAGAATCTAGAGTTAAGCAAGGATTAAAAAGTAGAAAAGAAGAATATAAAAAAATAAATTGAGAATTAACTAGTATACAATTTAATTCACTAAAAGATTAAAAATGAAGATATTTAAGTATGATATAGTAAAAGTTAACTTGAACCCAAGGAAATGACATACACAAGCAGGAATAAGACCATGTATTGTTATACAAAGTAATATATTTAATAAATATTCATCAACAGTTTTAGTTGTACCATTAACAAAAGTAGAAAAAGATATTTTTCCTAGTGAATTTTGGATATTACCATCTAAAGATAATTGATTAAGTGTAAAATCTAGATTTTTATGAAGCCAAATTATAACAGTTGATAAAGAATATATTATAAGTAAATTATGAAAATTAGATGAAAAATATTATAATAATTTATCAGAAGCTATTAATATTTCTTTAGATTTAGATAATATGTATTAAAAAAGTAAAAAAATAAATTTTTTACTTTTTTTGTTGCAAAAATCAAATTTAGTATATAAAAAATATATAAAAGTTTTGACAAAAAAATATAAGTGGATATATTATGTCTAAGGTATATATTAATTAGAAAAATATGAAAGAAAAAGATTTAATATTTTTTGAATGAAAAAAAATTAGAAGAGTTTATGATGAGATTAAAGAGAAGTGGTATTTTTCTGTTATAGATATAGTATCTGTTTTAACTGAGCAAGAGAATTATAAAAAAGCTCAAAGTTATTGGACTACTTTAAAAAGTAGATTAAAAAAGGAATGAAGTAAGGTTGTCACAAATTGTGACAAACTGAAATTAATAGCATCAGATTGAAAAAAATATAAAACAGATGTAGCAGATATAAAAACTATTTTAAGGTTAGTTCAAAGTGTTCCAAGTAAAAAAGCAGAACCAATAAAAATGTGGTTAGCAAAAGTATGAAGTGAGAGAATGGAAGAAATAACAAATCCTGAAAAATCATTAGATAGAGCAAGAAAAAATTGGAAAAAATTATGAAGAAGTGATAAGTGGATAACAAATAGGATGTCATGACAAGAAACAAGAAATAAATTAACAGACTATTGGGCAGAAAATGATATAAAAAAATGACAAGAATTTGCAATATTAACAAATATAATACACTCAGAGTGGGCTTGATTAAGTGTTAAAGAACATAGAAATTTAAAAAATCTCAAAACAGAAAATTTGAGAGATCATATGACAGAAGCAGAGCTTATATTTACAGCTTTAGCAGAATTATCTACAAGACAAATATCAGAAAATAGAAAATCTAAATGAATAAAAGAAAATACAAAAACAGCAAAACAGTGATGAAAAATAGCTAAAAATGCTAGAAAAGAATTAGAAAAACAAACATTAAAAAAAGTTATAAGTAATGAAAATTATTTAAAACCTGTAGAAATGACTGAAGGTGAATGATGAGAAAATAAAAAATACTTAAAAAAGTAAAAAATAATTTTTTACTTTTTTTTGTTTTTAATTAATAATTATGCTATAATAATAATAAATTAATTAATTAAAATAAAACATGGAAAATATAAACAATAATACAGAAGAACTAACAAAAGCAGAAAAAAAAGAAATAAAACAGGAATTTATTAAAGAAACTATAGAAAAAGAAGAAAAACAAAAAGAATCAGATTGAATAAAAGTAGAGTTAACAAAAGAAGAAAAATGGAGTAATTTTTTTAATAAAATAGAGTTTTTATCAATGGATAATGAACAAAAAGAAGAAGTAGTATTAAAAGTAAAAGAAGATGCTAAGTGAGATAGATTATATTGGATAGAAATATTTTTATCTAGCTGAATAGCAGCCCTGTGATTAATTCAAAACTCAGTAGCTGTAGTAATTTGAGCAATGCTTATAGCACCACTTTTGAGACCAATTAATTGAGTAGCTTTTGCTGTAGCTAGATGAGCACAAAGTTTTTTTTGGGTAGCATTTAAAGTACTAGTTATCTCAATAGTTGCATCTATTCTTATGTGATCATTAGTTTCATATTTAGTATGATTAGATATAAAAACAGTAGAAATAATTGCTCGTAGTAGTCCAAATATAATAGACTTTTTTATAGCAATATTCTCAGCAATGGTGGCAGTATTATCGCTTAGATATGCTAGACTATGAGAATCTATTGCTTGAGTAGCAATGGCAGCATCATTAATGCCACCTTTAGTGGTAGTTTGAATATGATTAGCAATGTGAGACTTTAGTTTATTATTTTGAGCTATGATGTTGTTCTTAGCTAATCTAGTAGCTATTATAATAGTAGCTACAGTATTTTTTTGGCTATATTGATTTACACCACATGAAGAAAGATTACAAAAAAGTATGTTTAAAAGAATAATATTTGTATTGTTATCAGTTTGTATCATACTTATTCCTCTAGTATCTTCATTTATGACAATTAGAGAAAATATAAAAATTAGAAAAGATATAAATAATTATTTAACTAACTCTATAGAAGAAAAAGTAAAAAGTTTTACTATAACTAGTATAGAAGTAATAAATTCATCTAAAAATAAAATAAAAGTAAATTCAACAATTAAAATTCCAGAAAACATAGATTTATCACTCATTCTATGAGAAGTAAATTGATGATTGTCAGAGAAATTATGAAAAATTGTTGAACTAGAATTGGAAATAATTAGAGTTGTTAAAATAGTATCAGAATAAAAAAATCACCCTTTCCATCATGGAAGGGGTGATTGCGGTTTAAAAAAGATTGTTATAGAATGTTTTCCTCATAATAAGTGTTTTCACGTTTCTGATTTGGGAACAAACCATACGTGGAAACCTCACCATTGATAGCTGGTTCAAGTAAATCAGGGTAATACCCATATTCTTGAGCTAAATCCATTTTTAATTCAGAATTTTGCTCAATATACTGTTCCATACTACCATAGCGATTATTCATATCCTCATCAACAACGTTAGCTGAGGCATTAGAACTTAAAAACAGGGCAACTAAAATAACAGGTATAGACTTTTTCATGACATATATCTCCATAGGAAAGTAAAATAAAACAAGGGTCCCTCCTCATTATACCTCCTCCTTGTGGTAGATTATTAATCAACCTATGAACATATTAACTTTTTTTAATATATTGTCAAATCTTTTATTAACATATTATAATATGTTAATATATTATTTTTTTCTTGCAAAAAAATCAAAAACTATACAATACTAATAATATTATTATTAACAAATAAAAAATGACAGAAGAAAGTAAAATAGTTGAAGAGGCTTTGGCTGCAGAAGCAGAAGAGTTTCAGGGAACAGTTTTGGAAGAACCAAACTATATTGAAAATGTAGCAGCAGAGCTAGGTTTTAATAATTCTCAAGTAAGTATAGTAATTGAGTTTATAGCAGAATGAGCAACAGTACCTTTTATCGCTAGATATAGAAAAGAAAAAACAGGGAATTTAGATGAAGACCAAATAAGAGAAATAATAGCATTGAAAGCTAAATTAGAAAAAATACATAAAGCTAAACAAACAGCAGTAAATGGTATAGAACAATTAGGGAAAATGACACCAGAATTGATGGAAAATATATTAAAAGCTAAAACTTTAAAAGAAGTAGAAGAAATATATAAACCATACAAATCAAAGAAAAAAACAAAGGCTATGATCGCCATTGAAAAAGGATTTCAAGTTGTAGCTGATATGATAAAAATGAATAAAGAATATGAAATCCCGGCTGATTTACTTGAAAAATATTCAGAAGAAGAAATAATTGAAGGTTCACTTTATATTATTTCAGCAGAAATATCAGCTAATTCTGACCTAAGAGCAGATTTAATAGAAACACTTCAAAAATATGGTTCTGTAATTTCGAAACAAAAAACAGAAAAATCATTAGAAAAATTAAATGAAAAAGATAAAGGACAAATATCAAAATTTGAAATATATTCTGATTTTACACATAGAATAGCATGGTTAAAACCATATCAAATATTAGCTTTAAATAGATGAGAAAATTTAAAAATATTATCTATAAAAATAGAAAAGACAGAAAAAACTTATGAATGATTACAATTTCATTATGCAAGAATATTAGATATAAGAGTACCATTTATTAATGAATTGGAAAAAGCTTATAAAGATGGTTATGATACATTATTTAAATCAGTAGAAAATGAATTAAGATGAATGATGTGAGAAAATTGAGAAGATGATGCAATAGATACATTTAAACAAAATCTTGCAAGTTTACTTATGACTAAACCAGAATATGGTAAAAAAATATTAGCTATAGATCCATGATATAAAGCATGATGTAAAATGGCAGTATTAGATGAATTATGAAATCCATTAAAATTTGATAAAATATTTTTACATAAAAAAATAGAATCAAAAGCAAAATTAAAATTGATAATAGAAAAAGATAGACCATGAGTAATTGTAGTATGAAATGGTACATGAGTAAATGAAACAGTTGAAATATTGCAAGAGCTTACAGGACTTGATATTTATATAGTAAATGAATCATGAGCTTCTGTATATTCAGCAAGTAAAATAGCTAAAGAAGAATTCCCAACATTAGATAGTTTAGACAGGTGAACAGTATCAATTGGTAGAAGATATATAGATCCATTATCAGAATTGGTTAAAGTACCAGTTTGAAGTATATGAGTAGGGATGTATCAACATGATATGCCAGAGAAAAAATTAGAAGAAAAACTTTGATTTGTAGTAGAAGATGTAGTTAATGAAGTAGGTATAAATGTAAACACAGCATCTAGTTATGTATTAAATCATATCTCAGGTATAGATAAAAGATCTGCTAAAAAAATCTATAATCATAGACCATACAAATCAAGAGCTGATTTAAAAAAACAACTATCAGATAAAATATATGAACAAGCAGCTTGATTTCTAAGAGTACCAGATAGTGAAGAAAAACTTGATAATACAGATATACATCCAGAACAATATGAATTAACAAAATATATGTTAGAAAATGATATTTGACCTACTGATTTTGAAGATAATAAAGCAGATTTAGTTGAAATATATCCCGATGTAAATATATCAACAATGGAATTTATAGTAAAATCATATGAAAATATATGAGAAGAAAAAAGACTAAATTCTACACATAAAAAAGCAACAAAAGCTGGGGAAGTAGATTTAAAAGAATGAGATATTACAGAATGAGTAGTCAGAAATGTTGTAGCTTTTTGAGCTTTTATTGATATAGGTTTAAAAAATGATTGATTAGTACATATTAGTCAAATAACAGAAAGATTTATAAAAGATCCAAAAGAAGTACTTGAAGTAGGTCAAACAGTAAAAGTAAAACTTATAAAAATAGATGAAAAAACAGGTAAAATTCAGTTAACAATGAGGGATTTATAAAAATGGACAATAAGTCCATTTTTTTGTGTTATGAAAAAAGAGTCTTAAGATGTTGACAATTATTGGTTAAATATATAATGTAATCTACATTTTTCATTTAATAAATACTAAAAAAGGAGTAATTTGATAATGTATAGAAATTCTTATGGTTTTATAGATACATTTAATAATATTGATGATAATATTATTAGGTATTATATAGATTTATTATATTATTATATACAAATTGAAGAAATAGGAGGACAATACGGAAAACAATATAATTATGATAATTTAATAAAAGCTATTAAGTTATTATATAGTCAAGGTATTATTAATCCTATTATTATGACACACCTTGTAGTAGTTATTTCAAGTGAATCATCTAATCTTAGTATAAATGATAAAAAGCTCTCAGTAACTGAAATTGATAATAAAAGGAAACAACTTTTTAATGAACAACTCAAGTTAGCTACAGAATTAAAGCTTGGTTATGATGAGAATTTATATCTAAAAGATATAAATTCTGCTACAAAATATACTGGTAACATTGAAATTACTAGAGTAGAAATAATTCATCACTATATAAAAAAAATGTATGATAATCTTGGTAATTGGGAAAATATAAGAAATATTCATTTTAGTTTTATTACACATAATTATACAATACATTCTGATGGTTCTATAACTGTATAATTTGATAAATAAAAAGTGTTACAATTTTGTAGCATTTTTGTAATCCCTCACTATGTTTGAAAAATGATTTAATTTTGTTTTAAATTAGCAAAAACCTTTCATCTGTCCTATAGGATACACTTAAGGATAATTTTTCTCTCATGATAAGGGGATAAAATTCAAGATAGAAGTAAAATTGCAGCCAAAGTGAGGGATTACCTTTTTTCTTCTTGACTTTAAATATTTTATCCATATAAATCTTTTACCAAGAATATATTTTGGATAAAACAAATAACTGTAAGGTTAAATACTGGAGAATTATCATGAGTAATAAAAATGAAAAATTGATGGCAAAGCTTATGAAAGTTATGATGAAAGATGAATATTTTTCTTCTATAATGAAAAGTATGGGTAAAAAAGGAATCGCTGTAATGGGAGGTTCTGATGCTGATATGCAAGAATTGAAGGATAAACTTGAAGCTGGAGATTTTGAGGGTATTAGAAATCTTGTTATGAAAGGAGTTATTACAGGAGAAGATGATGAGATAGTTGTAGAGGATATTGATCCTGTTCATTTTCAGGAAGTAGTAGATTCTGGTGAAGAAGATGGTGTATCTAAACTTTTTCAAGAGACTATGGGAATTGAACCATCAATCTTACAATTTACAGAATTTAGTGTTTTACCAGATTCTTTTACAGAAGTTGAACGTGCTGAGGATTTGTTATCTTTGCAAAGAAATGCTGAGTCTTGGAAAGAAAGATCAAGGGGTTTTTATGAACAAGCTGTAGATATTGAATGTAATCTTTCTGTGAAAGATAAAATGACACACTCACTTAGTGAAAGTATTGAAGTAAAAAATAATAAAATTAAGCAATTAAGAGTTAATATAGGTGAGAAAGATGCTTTGATTAAATTATTTGAGCATTCATTACAATCTATATCTAAAAAATCTAGTAAGAAAAATCTTAAAAAAGTTGTTAAAAAACTATCAGATTTATTAGATGATCATAATACTTAAAATTTGTAATAATAGCACTTTTATTAAAAATAATTGTAGTTTATAATTATAAAATATTAAATATCTTTTTAACTTTTTGTTAGAAAGGTATTTTTTTATTGACTTATCTTGAAAAAAGTATTTAATAATACTACTTTTGAAATTTGATTTTTTTTAAAGGAGAGTTTAGGATGACTTCTGTTTATATAAAAGTAGGTATTAGTTCTTTTATTTTGGTCTTGTTGGGAATGATCACATTTGATATTACTGGTGATATATTTTTAACTATGGCTGTTGTAATTGCAGCTTTTATGGCTATAAATATTGGAGCAAATGACGTTGCTAATAATGTCGGACCTGCTTTCGGAGCAGGGGTTTTAACATTATTAACTGCTTTGGTTTTAGCTGCAATTTTTGAAGCTGCTGGAGCTTTGATTGCAGGTGGTGATGTTGTAAAAACAATCAAAAAGGGAATTATTGATCCCGGATTGATTAATGATGTAAATGTATTTATTTGGATTATGATGGCAGCATTGTTAGCTGGAGGTATTTGGTTAGCTGTAGCTACTTATAAAGGTTGGCCTGTTTCTACTACACATTCTATTGTTGGAGCTGTAGCTGGAGCAGGTATAGCTGCTGGTGGTTTTGATATTGTTTCATGGCCAACCCTTGGTAAAATTGCAGCTAGTTGGGTTATTTCACCATTGATGGGAGCTTTAATATCAGCAGCATTTCTATACTCTATAAAAATGCTTATAGTGTACAAGGATGATTGTATAGCTGAAGCAAAAAAAGTTATACCTTACATGATTGCAATTATGACCTGGGCAATTGTTACTTATTTGATATTAAAAGGTTTGAAAAAAATTTGGATTGATATAAGTCCATTTATTCCTTTTATTGAAATTACAAATAAACCAGATTTTATAACTGCTTCTTTGGTAGCACTTGTAGCTTCAATTTTTGTTTTCTTTTTTGTGAAACCAAGGATTGCTATAAAAGCTCATCAAGTAGATAGTAATAAAGATGGTATAAATAAGTTATTTAGAATACCTCTTATTATTTCAGCTGCTGCACTTTGTTTTGCTCATGGAGCTAATGATGTTGCTAATGCTGTTGGTCCACTTGCTGCAATTGTCGATTCTTTAACAACTGGAGCTATTTCAACAAAAGCTAGTATTCCTGTATGGGTTATGATATTAGGTGCTGGAGGAATAGTAATTGGTCTTGGCTTCTTTGGTGGTAGAATTATCAGAAAGGTTGGTCAAGAAATTACTGATATGTCTCCAATAAGAGCTTTTTCAGTTGCAATGGGGTCTACTATTACAGTAATTATTGCTAGTCAGTTAGGTTTGCCTGTGAGTTCTACTCATATTGCTGTAGGTGGTGTATTTGCTATTGGTTTTCTAAAAGAGCATTTTGATAAAAAAGATCAAGAAATTTTAGAACAAGAGCAGATGATTATAGCAGAAAAGAAGAGGGTTAAATCTCTTTCAGCACAAATGGAAGAATTTAAAGCAACTGATGAGTTAGAGCAAGTAGTAGAGTTACAAGAACAAGTAATAGATACAAAGAAAACTTTAAAGGGAGAAAAAAAAGATCTTAACAAAATGAAAAAAGGTAGGGACGAGTTAAAACAAAATCTAAAGGAGATTGGTTTAGCTTGGATAATAACAGTACCTGCATCTGCAACTATAGCTGGAATGATATTTTTCACTATTAGAGGTATAATGATTTAGGTATAATTTGAAAATAGTGTACAAATTTATTTGTACACTATTTTTTTGATTATTATAATAAGTAATCCCTCACTATACCTGCAAAAAAAGACCATTTTTGGTCTTTTTTTTACTATTCAGGATCAATTCATAACAAACTAGCATCTCTGATAATTTTATAATTTGAGAAGAATTCATAATGAG